>JAEEGL010822467.1_pt1 | contig 11719 bp, 8 predicted proteins | sample 9134231 | NCBI WGS metagenome assembly JAEEGL01 (sample SAMN16246548, study PRJNA631951) | gut metagenome | biome: gut microbiome; feature: rumen; material: fiber-attached | host: Bos | place: Iran: Karaj | collected 2018-10
AATCAGATGTTTCAGTATGCCTTTGCTTATGCTTTAAAAAGAAAAACGGGATGTAAAGTTCTGATAGATCCGCTTTTTTGGGGAACTTCACTTAGAACATACAGCCTTGATCAGTTCAATATTTCTTTGACGGACAGGCTTGTGTCCGAGAAAAAGGACTATCTGCTTGGAGCCGGGCCCAGGAACGGAAGGAAGTTCAAGGATTCCTACAGAGAGAGCCTGATCAAAAAGAACTATCAGCTTGTGAATGAGAAGAAGATAATGAACTACGATCCTGATGTTATGAATCAGGACAAGGATAGCTTCTTTATGGGCTTTTGGCAGACACCAAAGTACTTTGAGGAGTACAAGGACGATATCAAAAAAGAGTTCCAGCCAAAGTGGCAGTTAAGTCCGAAAGCAAAAGAGTATAGTAAACAGATTGCTGAAAAAACAAGCGTTGCCATGCACGTAAGAAGAACAGACTATGTAAGAGAAGACGGCAATGTTGCCCTGACTCTGGATTATTATTTCAGGGCGCTGGAGATGCTGGATAAGCAGATTGGCAATTTCAATTTGTTTGTATTTAGTGATGACAAGGATTATGTAAAAGAGCAGTTCAATTCAAGGGAATACACCCTCGTCAGCGGAGTAAGTGACCTGGATGAATTTGAACTTATGAGGCAGTGCAGCCACAAGATTATTGCAAACAGCACCTTTAGCTGGTGGGCTGCATATCTGGGAAATGATGACAGTATAGTCATCGCTCCCACTGTTGATATATGGGCAGATGATTTTTATCCCAAAGAGTGGAATATAATCGGTGCCAAAGTCTGAGTAAACCGGAGAAGATCAATGATAAAAAGAGTTAAAACAATTTATTCCCAGATGGGATATATATTGGATCATAAACAAAAAGTTGAATTGTTTGGAGTTCTCTTTTTCATAATTTTCACGACTCTTATTGAGCTTGTTGGAGTTACCATTATCTTTCCGTTCATTCAGATCCTGATGGATTCAAGTTCAATACAGACCAACAAGTACCTGAAATTAATTTATGATTTTGGAGGCTTTAAGGACAATAGCAGCTTTATCATTTTCATCTCCGTATTGTTTATAATTGTTTATCTGGTCAAGAACGCATTCATCATTGTTTCGTACAATTTCCAGTACAAATTTACATTTATCAATCAGAAGAAGATGGCGTCAAAAATGCTACGTTGCTATCTGAAGCAGCCATATATCTTCCATCTTAACCACAACAGCGCAGAACTTATCAGAAGTATAAATACAGATATATCAATGATGTTCCAGGCAATTCTGGCTATCCTTGGTCTTATAGCAGAATCCCTTGTCTGCCTTGCTCTTGGCATATATCTGGTATATCAGGACACTATGATGACCCTGGTTGTTGCTCTTGTCCTGGTGCTGTTTGCAGGTCTTTTCCTAAAGAGATTTAAGAATTATCTTGGATACATCGGTGATGAAGACAGAAAATACTCCCTTGGAATCGTAAAGTGGCTTCAGCAGTCGTTCAACGGCCTTAAGGAAACCATGATCATGCACAGGGAATCATTCTTTATCGGGCAGTTCGAAGAACAGTATGACAAATGGGCTGATCTGGAAAAGATATATCGTGTCCTTCAGATGATACCCAAGCCCATCATGGAGTTTTTGTGCCTGTCATCTATTATGCTGGCGATCATCATTAAAGTGGCTTCCGGAACAGACATGACAACATTCGTTGGTACAATCTCTGTTTTTGCTGTTGCTGCATTCAGGCTCCTTCCGTCCTTTAACAGAATCACAGGATATATCAGCGCGATCTCGTTCTATTATCCTGCGTTTGAGGCTGTATTTAACGAGCTTAAGCAGATCGATGATATAGAGGCAGCAGCTACTTCAAAGAGATCAGATAATAAGAAGATCGATTTCACCAAAGAGATAAGATTTAAGGATGTCTCCTTTAAGTATCCTCAGGGAGAAAAAGAGGTATTAAGCGATATAAACTTTAGCATACCAAAGAATAGCGCAGTTGCCTTAATTGGACCTTCCGGCGCCGGAAAAACAACTCTTGCCGATGTTCTGCTTGGAGTTCTTACGCCAACTAAGGGAAATGTATATATAGATGATTTTAATGCTTTTGAGGACATTTCCTTGTGGCAGGAAAAAGTAGGATACATCCCTCAGACGATATATTTGATGGACGACACTATTAGAAACAATATTCTCTATGGTGCTGACAGGGAAGCTGATGATACCAAGATAAACAAGGCTGTTGAGGAAGCACAGCTCAGCGAGTTTATTAAGACACTTCCAAAGGGCCTGGATACTGAAATCGGAGAAGGCGGAATGAGGCTCTCCGGCGGACAGAGGCAGAGGATCGGAATTGCAAGAGCTCTTTACAACGATCCCGAGGTGCTGGTTCTTGATGAAGCAACATCTGCCCTTGATGGTGATACAGAAAAGGCTGTAATGGAGTCAATCGATGCACTATCAGGAACAAAGACGCTTATCATTATCGCCCACAGACTTACCACAGTAAAGAAGTGCAATCTTAGGTACATGGTCAAAGATCAGAAAGTAAATGTTCTTGATGATGATGAGTTTGAAAGCATGCTCATGAATCAAAGCAGAGTGGAGGAGTAAGCTTTAAGGTTTACTTAGCTGCTCTCCAGTCCTTTAGGTCTTTTGCCAATTGAAGAGTTCTTGCCTTGGTGCCTTCATCGTTGAGATGCAGGTAGGTATTGTAGAAGTACTCATATGGAAAGAGGTAGTCAGTAAAGTCGGATATGACATCACAGTCAACCTGCGCTGAAAGCTCTTTTCCAAAATTGGTATAGTCCTCGTCGGTATACTTGCTATATTCGCCATATGCGATTGGGAAGCCGGCAATTACAAGAGTTGCTCCCTGGCTGGTCACGTATTCGTTGAAGCGGTTGATCCTGTCGATGCTCTCGCTGTCAATTGTAGTCATTGGGATGTAGGCGTCCTTAAAGTATTCGCTAGGGTCAAACTGGTCGCTTGAGGGCTTGAAGCATACATCGCCGTTGCTGTTGAAGGCATCTACAGAATAACAGTCATTTGTGTTCTCGTTGCCGGACTTTGTCAGCCACAGATAGATGGAAGTTTTTAGGTAATTGGGATAGGCAGCCAGCATGGGAGCGTATTCCTTTGGGCTAAAAAGTGATAGCAGCTTCCAGTTGTTATCCACGGTAATCCATGCCAGGGATCTGTCTTCGATCTTTGTATCGTTCGAATAGTCGGTATTGCTGACAACTACAATATCCCCGGGCTGAATGTTGATTTTGGCCATGTTTTCATGGAATCTGTTTCCCAGGGCGCCGTGAAGTCCAAGATTTACAACCGGCATTCCCATCTCTTTTTCCAGAAGGGGAGAATCGATGCCAAATGACAGGTTAGAGTTACCCACCAGGATGATCTTTGGACTTTCAGTTTGCCTTAAGGTTTCGAGCTTATTATTTACTGAGGCCTGATAATTGTAGCGATACTGAGGACCGACAACAAACGTATCGAAAGCTATCAAGGCCGAAAATATGAGTATAACCAGCAGCGCGGCTATAAGTATTCTGCTTAGAAATCTTTTCATGTGTATTACCCTTAACGATCAGAATTGGAAATAGATAAAGCTTGTTGCGTCATTGACGGGGATATTCAGTATCATCCAGAGAATGAATGCTACGTAGATTGCCCATCTGGCGCCCTTTGTCAGTGATGATACAATTGATATGACATCATTTTTAAGGCTGAAATAATCAAATACTGTTAGTAGTATAATGGATATTGGTAACAGGATAAGTGTGATGTTATCAATACCAAGGCTGGATATGCCATTTTGATAATACTCGTTAGGACGAGTTATCCCGCTAAGCATATTTGTGATGATGTGCAGAGCGCCTCCCATCCAGTCCGTGCTAAAGAAGACCCAGGCAATTGAGCAGAAGATGAATACTATAATGGTCTTCAGGACAGACTTTTTGGAGCGGATCTTCAATACGTCCTCAAGGATTTGAGCCATTCCGTGCAGGCCGCCCCATATAACAAAGTGCCAGCTTGCTCCGTGCCACAGGCCGCTTAGAAGGAAAGTGATTATTACGTTTCTATAGGTTTTGAGCTTGCCCTTTCTGTTTCCTCCAAGAGGAATGTAAACATAGTCTTTAAGCCATGTCGAAAGGGATATATGCCATCTGCTCCAGAATTCTTTTATGGAAGCGGAGAAGTAAGGGCTCTTGAAATTGGTCATAAGATTTATGCCAAAGAGCTTGGCCGTGCCGATGGCAATGTCGGAATATCCGGAAAAGTCGCAGTAAATCTGGATTGAGAAGAACAGCGTAGATAAAAGCAGCGCAAATCCTGTATAATTCAATGGCTTATTGCAGACTTTGGCGGTATAAATTGATAAGGTGTCCGCGATGACTATTTTTTTGAAAAAGCCCCAGGCCATGAGCTTTATGCCATAAGAAGCCAGGGAGTAGTCAAAGGCTTTGCCGGATTTGATCTGTGGAAGAAGGTTTTTAGCTCTTTCAATAGGACCTGCTACAAGCTGCGGGAAGAAAGAGATGAAAGTGGCGTATTGTCCGAAGTGTCTTTCGGCGGTCATGGTGCCACGATATACATCAATTACATAACTGAGGGTCTGGAAAGTGTAAAAGGAAATACCAACAGGTAGAAGCAGCTTAAGAGTGATGGGATTCAGCTCTATAGACAGCTTACGAAACACTGCTGAGGCGGTATCCATCGCAAAGTTGAAGTATTTAAACACAAACAGAAGGCCAAGAATGGAAACAGCAGTCAGAATCATGATATACTGTTTATGTTTCTGTGCTTTGAGTGTTTCGATTGCGATTGCTGCAAAATAGGAAATGACTGTTTCGAAGAGAATTAGCAGAACGTATTTGGGATTCCAGCTCATATAGAAGTAGTAGCTGGAAATAAGTAGTACGACCCAACGGAATTTCTGTGGTATCAGCCAATAAAGCGCAAACACGATTGGCAGGAAAATTAAGAAAGAAAATGAATTAAACAGCATCAGATAGCATACTCCATGGTAATAATATACGGATATTATACACCAGTATTGCTTAATTGGAGAATAAACTATATATGGCAACAAATAAATTATTATGGAGACTGTACAAGAAAAAGTATCAGCTCCGTGAGTACTTTATAAATCGAATAATCAACAGGCATTTGTGGCAGCCACTGTTTGGTAAGGACTTACAGCTCCCGCTCTATGGCGGCAAGATCCTGCATAATGCCGACTGGTCAAACAGGAAGATCGCAGAGCTTATTGGCAGCGACAAGCCCTGCATGGTTTCAAGATTTGGAAATACAGAGATCATCAACTTAAATACTTATTATGAGAAGCGCTTATTTGGCGAGAATATTGAGTGCGATGAGTATGTTAAGGAGTGGTGGGACAGGCTCTATGAGGGAGCAGGTTTTTTCCCAAATGACAGTTCCCTCCATGCCAGATTCGGTAACCTGTTCTATAAGGCCTCCGCAAAGGCGGATCTTATCGGCGTCTGGAACAGGCCAATGGAGGATTACTACCTCAGGACCAGCATGAAAAAGACTGAAATAACGGCTCTTCGGTGGCTGGAGCCCTGGTATAGTGACACGCCCTGGACTCATGCTCTTAAGGGCAAAAAGGTATTGGTGATTCATCCCTTTGAACAGTCTATTAGAAAGCAGTATGAAAAGAGAGAATTGATATTCCCGGACGGTCTGCTGCCGGAATTTGAGCTGGACGTGCTAAAAGCAGTACAGACAATTGGTGACAACAACGAGTTTGGATTTGATACCTGGTTTGATGCGCTTAAGTACATGTATGATGAGGCCATGAAAAGAGATTTCGACGTGGTCATAATAGGATGCGGCGCATATGGAATGCCTCTGGCAGCGATGCTCAAGAAGGCCGGGAAAAAGGCCATCCATTTGGGTGGTGTTACACAATGTCTTTTCGGAATAAAGGGAAGCAGATGGGTTAACAGCCCCATAGATAAAAAGATTCCCATGAATGATTACTGGATTTATCCTGATGAAAGCGAAACTCCAAGTGGCGCGCAAAATGTTGAAGGTGGATGCTATTGGAAATGAATGATAAGTTCAAAAAAGTGAATGATATATTAGAGTTTGTGGCAATACTGGTGTATTGTTACATGATCTTTTATTCCATATCAAACTCTTTTGCATATCAGATTCAGTGGCCTGCGTGGTGGGCGCAGACATGGAATGTTTCAGTTATGATATGTACGCTTATGGCAGCATATAAGATATATCTGAACTTTGATTCCCGCAGAGTTCAGGCCATTATCTGTCTGGTGATGCTGATAATTGCTGTGATAACAAGACTTGTTTCTTCAGTTGACTATCTGGGACTTATAGCAGCAACGATCATGTTTTTTAACGTGGATTATCGGAGGATTCTCAAAGCTCTTATATGCTCTTTGAGTACGTTCCTGGTAATATCTCTTGTGTGCTCACTTATTGGAATCATACCGAATAATACGCAGTTCCTAAGGGGCCAGACAAGGTACAGCCTTGGATACGTTGAACACAATGGATTTATGCTGTACTTCTTTATCCTGGTACTTGGGATTTCACTGGCTGTAAGGAAGTATAAATTGCTGTTTGGCATTGTTACAATTCTTGTCACTGCGATTTTGTTTCATTTTACCGGATCTGTTACTTCTTCAACGGTGCTGGTTCTGTTTGCTATGTTTACAATAGCAAATGCACTTATCAAGAAAAGGGATAGTGCGTTAAGAAAGGTGTTTGACCTGTTTTTGAAGGTGCTTACGGGATTACCAATATACTGTTTGCTGATCCTGCTGGGGTCAACATTTTATTTCAATTCACTGCAGACAGACGAACTGACTAATACTTATTGGGCCAGAATTTACTGGATTGACAAGGCACTGGAAGAGGCAAATTTTCCTATGCCATACCAGAATTATGAGAAAACAGATGTTAAGTTTAATCTGCTCTGGGGTGTTGCAGGATCAGATAAGATATTCCCCGGAGAGACTCTTTATATGGGGCTGTTCATCCGCTGGGGCCTGCTTTTGCTGATTCCATGCATGGCCTTTTTGCTCCTTGGAGCATATAAGACCCATAAAAAGAGACAGTACAGTATTTTATTTGTTATACTGTCGCTGGCACTGATCGGAATTTCGGAAGCTCCCCACTATAATGTTGCCTGCGCCGCATTCTATTGCATTTTTATTGCCTCACATAAAACTTTGAAACGAACCAAAAAAGCTAGTACCCCAAGGAGAAGTGTATCGTACAATGGGTAAACCATTATTCTCTATAGTAACTGTTTGCTATAACAGCGAAAAGACAATTGAACGAACGATAAAAAGCATTCTATCCCAAACAGAGAAAGACTTTGAATACATCATTATTGACGGTGCTTCAACAGATGGCACGCTTGATATTGTGTACAGATATAAGCCTGATTTTGGGGAGAAGCTCCGTGTCTTTTCCGAAAAGGACAAGGGTATCTATGATGCCATGAATAAGGGGATTGGTAAGGCCGTGGGAACCCTGGTGGGAATGGTTAATAGTGATGACTATTATGAACCCGATGCACTTGCCAATATGAAAAGAGCTTATGAGGGCCTTTCAGATACTCAGAAAAAGCATGCTATACTATACGGGATGCAAAGACGCCTTAGAAATGGCGAAGAGATAGAAATAGAGTTTGTAAATGACAGGATTCTGGGCGAAGGCATGATCTGCCATCCTACATGTTTTGTTACAAATGATGTTTACAGAGAGTTCGGTGGCTACAACACAGCTTACAAAAGCGCTGCTGATCTGGACTTTTTATTGAGAATCAAAAAGAATACAGACACAACCTTTGTGCCGGTATATAATATAATTTCGAATTTTGAGCTGGGTGGAATGTCTGCATCCGGGCGGGGAGCCAGGGAGGCGGCACACATCAGATATAAATATGGTGTGTTTTCCAAGGTGAGAATGCACTATGTGTGTTTCCAGACCAGGATTATTGATTTTGTCCATTTTCTTAAAGGACTCAGAAAAGCACATAATTGAGGATAAGGTTGAATTTTGGCGGCTATAAATAATAGTTTTACAAACAGAATATTGGGAACAGACGTGGCCGTCACTAATTTGGACGATGCCACGCAGCTGATAGCAGACCATTATAAAAGCCCTGATCAATATGTGGTTCTGGTCACTGTCAGCGATCTGATAGAAGCACAAAAAGATAGTGCAAAGAGAACGTATTTAGAGAACGCCATTGCTCTTGTGCCTGTAGATGAGCCTATTGCATGGATTCAGAGGCTTCGCGGTTTTAAGACTGCTGAGGCAGTTCGGGAAAAGAGGCTGAAGGAGAGTCTTAGGGAGGCTCTTGGTGAGCGTTATGATGAATTGGTGTGGGCTGATGGTAGTGATGGCCGCGTAAATGAAAACGGTGGCAAGTTCAAGGTAGTTGGTCCTAAGAAACAATCGCCGGTTGACACACTACAGTTTCTCGTAAAGTGTATCCCCGACGCATTCTGTTGGCAGAAAAAGCGCCCCGGTGATAAGAAAGATCTTTTGATCTATGCCCATTACTATTATCCGGATGTGGCATCAACTGGCCAGATACTTACTGAGCTGGCGGAAGGATTAAATGACACCTTCCACACAACAGTTATCTGCACGGTTCCCAGCTATACCGGAGAAATTGACAAAGAATACAAGAAGCACAAGTACTACTACGAGAACATAAATGGTGTTGATGTTTTGAGGATCAGAGTTCCGGAATTCAGGAAGAACTTTTCTCCCAGCAGAATTGTCAACATCCTCTCGTATTTCGTGAGCGCGATATTTGCTACGGCCCGTGTGGGACATCAGGATTATGTATATACAATTTCCCAGCCTCCTGTTCTTGGGGGGCTTCTTGGTGTGTTTGGCAAGATCATCAAAAGGGCGAAATTCATTTACAACATTCAGGACTTCAACCCTGAACAGGTAATGGCAGTCTCTTTTACCAAAAACAAATTTGTACTTGGCATAATGATGTGGCTGGATAAGCTCAGCTGTCGGTTTTCAGATAAGGTGATCGTTGTGGGAAGGGATATGATCGATACCTTAAGGAGTAGATTCCCTGAGAATATGCCATCCTACACCCATATCAACAACTGGATCAACGAAAAAGAGATCGTGCCCCTGGAGCCTTCCAATGAGAAGGTGAACGCATTTAAGAAAAAGTATGGACTTCAGGATAAGTTCGTGATCATGTATTCAGGAAATATTGGTCTGTACTACGATCTTCTGGAAATTGAGAAGATCATTGCAGAGTTTGACCGCGAAGAGTACAGGGATGTGGCCTTTGCGTTTGTCGGACAGGGCACTGTTCTTGAGGAGATGAAGGACTACCAGAAGAGACAGAATCTGAAGAATATGGTCTTTATCCCATATCAGAACAAAGAAGACCTTGTATATAGCTTGAATGCCGGAGATGTGCACTTTGTTGTCAACGCAAAGGGCATTAAGGGAGTGTCTGTGCCAAGTAAGCTCTACGGTGTTATGGCAGCAGGGAAGCCTGTTCTTGGAATACTTGAAGAAGGGTCCGAGGCGAGACTTATCGTTGAAGAGGCTGACTGCGGACTGGTTACAGATCCCGGAGACTACGATGGAATAAGGCATATAATCAAAGAGTTCATTGAAAGAGAGGATGAATCTCTTTTGGCTATGGGCAAAAAAGGCAGATCTTTCCTTGATGAGCACCTTACAAGGGATGTTTCCATCGGAAAATATGCTGAGGAAATACTTAAGCTATGACGATATTTCTTTTTATAAAACAATTTGTTGATCTGTTGTACAACTGGAAGTGGCTTGATGTGGCAATGGTTTTGCTGGTGCTGGGGATGCTTGGCTACCAGTATCTTTTGGTGCGCCCGGATATCAAGAAAGAGTTCAGGACTGCAGATGCTGTGGTTCTGGGATTAGTTCTTTTGTCAACAATCAGCTTCTTCAGGGATGTGAGTGCGTATCAAGCGTACATTAAGGTGATGTCGGCATATCTCTTGTACTGTATGGGAAGGCTGTATTATGACAGGATTTTGGAGTGTGATGATGCGCTGTCTCTTTCTTCTTACCTGATCGTGTATATCAATTTTATTCACAGGCTGGTGACTTTTGGGGCAGGTTTTTTGCAGGTGAGAAATGCGGATGGGGATCTGTATTTCTATGATACGGATATGGCTTATGCCATGATACTGGCGTTTATATTTATTGCGATGTTTGCCAGGAACTCTCTGTTTAAGCTCTTTACCATGATTTTTGTATGCCCCTATATGATAATCTGCTCGGATGCGGGTATTCAGACCATTCTTTTCTTTGTGATCGTGCTGATCCTTCTGATGTATGTATTGGAGGTGGCGCTCAAGAAAAAGAAGGCTGCAATGGTTGGGCTGGGGCTACTGATTGCAGGACTTCTTGTTGCTGTTGCTTTTGTTTATGCACCTCTTTTAACAAAAGACACAACCGGTACCTGGGCGATATTTGGCAACAATTCGGCGCTTAATGTGGCAAACATGGAGTCAAGATATGCGGACTGGCAGGGAGTGTTTGATATCAGAAAGCCTGAGTCTGTTTTGGAAATCCTCTTTGGCATAAGCTTCAATACCCATTTGCCGCTCATGAGCCTGTATTTAAAGGCTTACTATACTGTGGGCGTGGTTGGACTTTTGCTTGGGATCGCACTGATAGTGCAGGTGTTTGTTGCAGCAAGTAAGGGAGAGGACAGGAAGAGCTTTTACATCACGGTTATGCTTGCGATCCTTATGCTTGGCAGCGGAGTTACTTTTAACACCATGGAGAGCGTGCAGATGAGCTGGTTTATGATGCTCTTTGCGGGAATGGTTATTTCTGCGGCTAAACCGGCGGAATAAATAACTTGCATAGATTGGACTAATTATCAAATATAGGTATAATACATAGAGAAGGCTTTGCTTATGCAAGGTACTTCTCTATGTTTTAGTTTAAATGAAAAAGGGATTTGGGGAATGAGTCAGAAGTACAGGACATTACAAAGATATGCGGTATGGGTGATAGATATGGTGTGTATACTGGCGTCATATCTTATTGCTACATACATCAGATATAATACAAGAAGAGACTGGGGAAACAAAACGCTGCATTATATGGTATGCGTTGTGTTTCTCTTGTTTTGTGTTATTTATACTTTCCTTGCGGATTGGAACAAGAACTATCTGATTAGGGGCTATATACAGGAATTCTTATCAGTTGTTAAGGCGGTTGCGTTTATTCTGATTGGTTCCCTTGTTGTAATCTTCTTCCTGCAGTGGTCAAATATTCTTTCCAGATTTGTTGTGGGTAATTTCGTGTGGATGGACATATTGCTCACATATCTGGCGAGAGTTCTTTTTAAAGGATTCCTTAGAAAGCACATAAGTAGTGACAATAACGTCACAAGGGTAGTCGTTATCTCCGAGAAAAACCTGATGGACAGAACGCTTGATAAGCTCACAAGAGAGGCTTCCAAAGTGGGATATAAGATCATCAGGGCTTACTGTGCTGATTGCACCGATGGAAGTATGGGTGATCCCTGGATGATCGGTGATGTTCATGTTCACTATGGAATTCAGAATCTCACTACCAGACTCCTTACAGATCCATTTGATGAGGTGTTCATCAACACTCCCAACATTCCTCAGAGCAAAATGCAGGACATTAT
>JAEEGL011919068.1_pt1 | contig 11719 bp, 7 predicted proteins | sample 9134231 | NCBI WGS metagenome assembly JAEEGL01 (sample SAMN16246548, study PRJNA631951) | gut metagenome | biome: gut microbiome; feature: rumen; material: fiber-attached | host: Bos | place: Iran: Karaj | collected 2018-10
ATAGTATTTAATACCTTATTTAAATCAAGTGATAATAATGTATCAAGTAGGCTATCTACGCTAAATTCAGAATCAGCGTTTGGAATAAGTGCCATTATATCTTCTAAGCCTATTGATAAGTAAGCCTCATCATAAGCTAGATAGATTACATTATCAATGAAATATACATTGATATCAAATGAATTAGTCTTATATGTGATATTTAATGTTACTTCAGCCTTAATTGAATCTGTTCTATCAAGCTTTGCGATACCTGATAAATTAATATCCTTATATGAACCACTTAACTTAATTTCATATTTTGTATTATCAATTAAGTTCATGATGTTATCAATTACTGGCTTAACATCATAATAATTAGAATCATCAAGAGTGATTTCAAAATCACTAACATTTAATTCTACTTCTAAATTGAATAATTCATGTATTGAAAGTTTAATACCATCTTCAATTTCAGTTAAGTTGATATTAATTAATTGTTGAAGATCAATTAATCCCTTTAGATCAACATCAATATCAGATAAGTCTAAAGTAATTAGCCTTTCGTTCTTATTTAATTTAACTGTATTTAATACCTTATTTAAATCTAGTGATAATAATGTATCAAGTAAGCTATCAATACTGAACTTTGAATCAGTATTTGGTATTAATGACATAACGTCATCTAGGCTTACCTTTACAAACATCTCATCAAAGGCAAGATAAATTACATTATCAATGAAGTAAGCATTGATATCAAATGAGTTTGTCTTATATGTGATATTTAAGTTTACTTCAACCTTAATTGAATCTGTTCTATCAAGTTTAGCAACGCCTGATAAATTAATATCCTTGTATGAGCCTCTTAATTTAATTTCATACTTAGTATTATCAATAATATTCTTGATATTATTTACAACACCTGCAAGATCATAATACTTATCAGTATCAAGTGTAATCTCAAAGTCAGATACTGCAAGTTCTACTTCTAGGTTGAAAATTTCAGGAATAGATAACTTAACACCATCTTCAATTTCAGAAAGGTTAATATTAATTAATTGTTGTAAATCAATTAATCCCATTAAATCGATATCTAAATCAGATAAGTCTAATACAATTAGCTTTTCATTCTTATTTAGCTTTAGAGTATTTAATACCTTATTGAAGTCTAATGATAATAATGTATTAAGTAGACTATCAATACTAAATTCAGAATCAGCACTTGGAATTAATGCCATAATATCATCAATTGAAATTGATAGATATGCTTCATCATATGATAGATAAATTACATTATCGATGAAATATACATCAATATCAAACGAATTATTCTTATATGCTAGGTTAAGATTAACCATAGCCTTAATAGAATCAGTTCTATCAAGCTTAGCAACACCTGTTAATTTGATATCCTTATATGAGCCTGATAATTTGATTTCATATTTAGTGTTATCAATTAGGTTCATGATATTATCGATTACAGGCTTAATATCATAGAAATCAGCTGTATCAAGTGTGATCTCATGATTTGTTAATTTCTTTAATCCTAAATTTAAGTTGAATAGCTCAGGGATTGATAATTTTAATCCTTGTTCTACTTCAATTAAATTGATATCAATAACATTTGATATTTCTAGGAATGAAGGAAGATTCAAATTAAATTCTTCTATATCTAATCTAATATTCATTTCTTCATTATTGAAATTAATATTAGATAAGATCTTATTTAAATCCTTTGATAGGATAATATTTAATAATTCTTTAATATCAATATCTGATGAATCAGTAATGAATAATGATTTGATATCATCAATTGAGATTGATACCTTCATATCCATTAATGATAAATAGATAACATTATCAATTAGATAAACATTAATATCGAATTTATTTTCCTTATATTGAAGATTAATATTTGCTTCTAAAGATAAATCCTCTCTATTAAAGTATCCAACTAGTGATAACTTAATATCCTTATATTCACCTTCAACATCAATTTGATATAATTTAGCATTCACTAAATCTAAGATGTTTTCGATTAATGCCTTTAGGTTGTAATACTTGCTATTATCAAATTCAAATACACTTGAATCGAATTCAGTTGTATCGACATCAATATTTAAATCAAGTAGATTTGCAGATACCTTAAATCCAGATACTGTATTATTAATCTTAATATCTACTGGATTAGATAAATCAATAAATCCTTGTAGCTTATCATTATAATCTGATAGGTTAAGTGAAATTACTGTTTCATCTACATTTAATACTAGGTTTTCAATTACTTTCGCAAAATCAATTGATGTAATAATATCTAAAATATTAGATGTATCAATACTTGAAGTATTTCCAAGTAATGACATTAAATCATCAACTGTTATATAAACCATTAATCCATCATATTCTAAGTAGATTGAATTATCTACGAAATGAAGATTAATATTAAAACTATTAGTCTTATATTCTAATGTTAAGCTTGCAAATAGCTTAATATCAGAATTGAAATCTAAATATGTATCAAGATTAATATTTAATTCATCATATTTAGCATCAAGTGATAAATGAGCTTGCTTATTCTTTGTTATTACTAAAACATCATCAATTAAATAAGATAAATTTATTACCTTATTGTAATTTTCAGGTTTAGTAATAATCTTAATATCAGCTGCTTTAACATTTAAATTACCTGCTAATTCTTGGTATAGAACACTTAAATCTATTCCTTCATTATTCTTGATTTCAAGCTTTAATGAATCTAAGTTTGCTATAAATTCAGATAAGCCTAATTTGATAGATACTAAATCAGTATCAAACTTAGCTTCTTCTATTAGCTTTGAATAATCAATAGAAAGTATGATATCAATAATCTTTGAAATATCAATTGATGATGTAGTCTTTGTAATATCGATATTTGCATACTTAACAAGCATTATAGCAAGATCGATAGTTGATAGCTCAAGCTTAATATCATCATATGTGAAATAAACTGTATCATTTATGAATTTAACATTAACTGGTAATGATAAATCCTTGTAGCTTAAATTTAAATCTAAGTCTAAATTGATATTATCCTTAAAATCTAAATAACCAGCGATATTTAAATTTAAGTCCTTATAGCTTACATTACCTTTAATTGTTAATGCGCTCTTAGCAATAATATCAAATACATTATCAGTAATAAATTTAATATTCTTTATTTCATCAAATGTATCATAATCACATGCTTCAAAATCAAATGGAGTAGATTCCTTTATTTCTGCATTTAAATTAATTGTAGAAATCTTAATATTAGTTTTTGCATTTAATAATTTGTATGAATCATCAATATGCTCAATTTCAAATTCAAGTGGTAATTCAAGTCCAGCTAAATTTAAAGTTGGAGAGAATCTAATGATATTTCCATCTTCTGTAACCTCGGCGTTATTAATAGCTGCGATTATTAGAGATGTATCAATAGCCATTCCTGTATCTAGTGATTCAGGAAGTAGGCCCATAATATCATCAATTGATGATTTTAGCTTTAGGTTATCTCCAAGCTTAATAAATAAATTATTGTCTTTAAATTCAACATATAATTGATCTATTAAAGCCTTAACACTAACGTTAGTTAAATCATTAATATCAAGAGAAACTTTACCATTTACTTTAGTTCCATTAATATCAAGTACTAAGTCTAAAGGATTAGTATTTGACATTAAGCTTTCAACTAGCATTGTTAAATTGTCTATTTCTGTATTTATATCCTCATCAGTTTCTTCTGATGGTGTTAAATTGCCATACTTTAAAAAATAATTTAAGAAGTCTTGATCAAATTCAACATTGTCATATTCAAATACATCATGACAGTCTGTTGTAGTACCTGCTTCAATACCCATTGACTTAACAGTGTACTTTTCTTGAATGTCTTGCTTTAGAATACGATACTTTGCATCAATAGTAAGTTCCATATGAATGCTTTCAAATCTTGGAACCATTTGACTTGATGCGTTTGTTAAAACTTCTCTTCTATACCAGAATGGTGCCTTATCATCAGCTGGGTCTAGATCAAACTTGATTAGATAAGTACCATCGTTATTATCAATTAATTCAATTGCATCTTTATTTAAATATGTTTCTTCACATATAATATATCCATTTGCTTGGAAAGGTAACCAACCATATCTCTTGATATTTTGGTTATAAGTTATACATTCGGGGATTTGGTCTTTCCATAATACATTTACACCATCGATTTTTTCTGGGTCTCTTAATAATACTTTGCCATCTGAGAAATATCTTTGCTTAGCAACGTTAACCATACCACTTGATACAGTTGAAATCATTGCCTTACCATCTTTTACAATTCTTGAGTTTGAAATTTGTTGTGTTGCAACAAGTGCATTTGCTGTACCTGTTGTTGTAACCTTAAATTCACTTGTGTTAGCAACTGTCCATAATGAATAGGCTATAACATCCATAGGATTGTGATCTGTTGGAAGTGAGCCATCAGTTGGAGCCTCAATTAATGTTGTTTTATATTGTGCTTCTGATTCTTCAATTTCAGCTTGTCCTTGTGATGCACCGATAATTAAAAATGCTCCAAAGCCAGCTGCGACAGCTAGTATTAGCGAAGTAATTATTAATATAATCTTCGTACGAAGTCTAAGTTTTTTCTTCTTCTTCATAGAAAACCTCTTCATTTCCCCAAATTTACTACAATAACATTATACCACTTTTCTTGTCAAAGTCAAATAAACTTTACATTTCTTAGCCAACTCTATAAATATATATTTATAGGCGTAAAAAAAGCCCCATTTTTTGGAGCTTTTAGGAAACATAATTTTCTTCTTTTTCTTCTTCGTCCTCATCGAGATCTAAATCATCATCCTCAATAGAGTTTAATGTATCAGTTATTAATTCCATTAAAAGATTCATAGCTTCTACATTTTCAATATATCCATCACTAGTCTTATCATATATTTTACCAATGATTTCACCAAGCTCTTTATCAGCAGATGGATTTTCTCTTAAGAAGTCTGTTTCAATTTTTAATTCATTCATTGTTCTTGCAATAATTGAATATATTTTTCTATTATTTAAAAACATCTTTACAGGCTTATTAAACATTGTAAATATTTCATCTAATATTCCATAAATACAAGATTTATAATCCTTTGGTGAATCAGATATAAATCTGAATAATACTTTTCCTGAATTAGGCATTAGAAAATATACCATTAATGGTCTTACATTAGTTTCCTTAATAACAAGTGGTACATATGACGAGAATAAATAGCATTCCTCATTTACATATACCATATCCTTAAATTCATTATAAAAATCTATGTTAATTGGACCCTTTGATGGCATATGCTCAAGTAAAGGTAGGTTATCATATTTAACAAAATATTCAAACTTCTCCTTATTTACATAAGATATAACTGCCTTTTCATTTTTAACTGCCTCAGTAATATCAGACATATCATTTTCAATTAATGATGATAAGAATAATAGATTCTCTAAAACAGTTTGCATCTCCTTAACACTGGCAAATCTTTTACCATAGCCAGGCTGAAATCTATAGATAAATAGATTCTCATTAGAGATTCTTCTATTATGATTCTTTAAGAACTTCTTCATCTCATCATCAAGCTCATCCTTAGGTGTAAATACAGATACTAAGGAATCACAATCCCCAACATTTATTACATCATCATTAGTTGTAAAAATATCATGAACATAGTTAAAGCCTGCATGATTAAAGAATACCTGTACGCCATACGAATCACCATAGAATGTATCCATAAATGTAGATAAATAGGTATGATTCTTTGAAAAATAAGTCAAGAATATATCAGATGATGAAAATAAAGAAAAGTAATTTCTTTTCTTAAATTTCTTTATTATTAACTTTATTTCTAAATAAATACGTTCAAATTCAGTCAATATAATCACACTCTCTTATAGACTAAAACTCTTTTAATGCCATATTCCTTATTTTTAATTAAGGAAACATCACCTAAAGTATCAGGATACTTAGATTCCTTGGCCATTTCGAAGACAATCATACCATTTTTAGATAATAATTTTAATACATCCTCAAGTATTTCAGAAATATTATCCATCTTATATGGTGGATCAAGAATTATTAAATCATAAGTATGCTTATCTAATTCAACAAATTTCTTATAATCTAAATTATAAAATTCAGCCTCTTTAATACCTAAATTTGTACAATTCTTTTTAGCAATAGCTATTGCCTTATCATTTAAATCATTAAGAACAATATTCTTAATTCCTCTTGAATAGGCTTCTATTGCCATAGCGCCTGAGCCAGTGAATAAATCAAGACAATAATCTCCATCTAGGTATGGTCCTATCATATTAAAGATAGCGCCTCTTACCTTATCTTGAGTTTCTCTTGTAGTATCTAAATTTGTCATTTCGATTATACGATGTCTTAATTTACCACTAATAATTCTCATAATTACTCCTGATCTAAAAATATGTTTATAGTCTTACCATTAAGCTTAATCTTTTTAGAATTTAAGAAGCGTAAAGCTTCCTTTTTAATATCAATAATTGTATATTTCTTATTGATTTTAATTTTGCCAAAATGCTCTCTATGAATCTTTAATTCATCATGGAATAGATTAACAAGCTGATTAGGTCTTACTCTATCCTCTTCGCCTAAATTAATTCTAATTGATACGAATGGATTAGTATCCTTTTTAGCTTCCTTTCTATCCTTCTTTTTATTTTTAGGACCACTGTTTTTACTATTATTATTTAATCTCTTTTCCTTTTGCTTATATACTTCAATTTCAGGATATTCTCTCTTTTTAGAGTCAATCATTGAAATTAATCCTCTAATTAAAGGAATTGGATTAGTATCAAGCTTAGATAAGGATAAAATCATTTTATCATAAATAATATTATCATTATTCTTTTCAATAGAATCCTTAATAGATAAATATAAATTCTTTTGATGCATATTTTCTAAATCCTTTAAAGATGGTATTTCATGAACATTCATCTTAGATTTAGTAAATGCCTCAAGTTCTCTAATTCTACCCTTAGAGTGGTTAGTTGCGATAGTAATTGCAATACCTGCTTCTCCAGCTCTTCCGGTTCTTCCGATTCTATGTACATATAAATCATTTTCATATGGAACATCATAATTTATAACGCAGTCAATATCATCAATATCAATTCCGCGCGCGGCAACGTCTGTAGCGATAAGAATATTAATTACAGAATCTCTAAATTCGTTCATTACCTTATCTCTTGATTGTTGCTTTAAATCACCATGAAGTCCTTCTACCTTAAAGCCACTTTTCTTTAGGAATAATGATAATTCATCAACCATTGCCTTAGTATTACAGAAAATCATTATATGCTTAAAAGAATAGAAATCTAATAGTCTAATAACTAAATCTTTCTTACTATCCTTCATACAGTAATATACCTGTTGATCAATTAAATCTACAGTTAATGTTTTAGATTCAATCTCAATAGATATAGGATTTTGCATATATTTTTTTGCAATATTTTTGATAAATGGAGGTAGAGTTGCAGAAAATAATGCTGTTTGGCGTTCAGATGGAACATTAGATAAAATAGTCTCTAAATCATCCTGAAAACCCATTTTAAGCATTTCATCAGCTTCATCTAATACTAAATATTTAACATTAGAAAATGATAGGTTACCCTTATTTAATTGATCAATAATTCTTCCTGGTGTACCAATAATAATATCAGGTATAGCCTTTAATTTTCTATTTTGAATGACATATGATTCACCACCATATATCGCTTCACACTTAAATTTAGTATTCTTTATTAGCTTATCAATCTCACCCTTTACTTGAATTGATAATTCTCTTGTCGGGCAAAGTATTAAAGCCTTAGTTTCTCTTTTGCCATATTCCATATTATTGATTAAAGGTAGTGAATAGGCAAATGTCTTTCCTGTACCAGTTTTGGCTTTACCTATAACATCTTCTCCCTTTAATAAATATGGAATTGCTTCCTTTTGAATAGGAGTTGGAACTAAAATATTATTTTGATTTAATATTTCTATTAAATTATCATTTAGTCCAAGTTCTAAAAATTCATTCATTTTATAATCTCATATATAACTTAAAGTTATATATCCTTTCTTTATATAATTAAAAAGATGGATGAATAATTACATCCACCTTATTTTCAAAATAATCTAGGAAGGTTCGTGAAGAGTCTACATACTCCACGGTGGTAACCTCTCTTTAACTGTAATTAGGGTCCTCATTTAAGAGTTTCCGGCACATACGAGTTCTCGGTTTCCTTTAAAAATTTTGAGCTCCACGGCCTTCTTCCTAGCACCCTTATTATACTATAAAAATTACAGTATATCAAACAAAATATCTTATCCTACTATTTTACCAAGTGAGAATAATCCTGTGTAAGCCATTATAACAGATAGAATTGCACTTAGTACTAATAGCACTAAAACGACTAGCATAAATTGATCCTTACTATCTCCGCCTTGGTACTTAGTTTGAGATCCTTGCATCATAAAGAATACTGAAACTCCCATAAAAATTAGAACGAAGAATATTCCCCATTTATCAAAGAATTCTGGTAAACCATTACCTGAAAATAGGAATACTGCTATCGCTATTGCTACACCAAATGCAATAAACGCAGATGTTGCTATAATGATTTTATATATAAATTTTGTCTTATTATCTAACATATTATTAACCTCAATTCAGGATAATTATATCATAAAAATAATTATTTTTAATAGATTATTAAAAAAAGACAACAAAGTTGTCTCTTTAAAAATTTATTAGTTCTTTGCTTTTGGAGCTGGCTTTAAGAAAACAGTGTTTTCTACAACCTTCTTCTTTGGCTTTGCTAAACCCTTCTTTGCAGATTCAACTAACTTAGCAAATCCCTTTGGATCATTTACAGCAATATCAGCTAACATCTTTCTATTTACTTCAATATTAGCGTTATTTAAACCACTGATGAATTGGTTGTACTTAATACCATTTAATTGGCAAGCAGCATTAATTCTTGTGATCCATAACTTTCTAAATTCTCTTTTTCTTTGCTTTCTATCTCTATATGCATATTGCATAGAACGCATTACTTGTTCATGAGCAGTCTTATATAAAGTATGCTTTGAACCATAGTAACCCTTGGCTAATTTTAAGACAGCCTTACGTCTTCTTCTTGTAACATATCCACCTTTAACTCTTGGCATGATTCTATCCTCCTATTACTTTAAATTAGAGATTAATGACTTAATTCTCTTCTCATCTGTTGAATGTACTAATGCAGTCTTACTTAAATCTTTGTTTTGCTTGTGAGACTTATTAGTCTTTAAGTGACCTGTATAAGCGTGGCCACGAACGATTTTACCTGATGCAGTGATTTTTACTCTCTTCTTTAAACCACTATGTGTCTTTTGCTTTGGCATTTTAAATTTCTCCTTTAATTATTTCTCTATTTTTGGTGCAATAACTGCGAATAATGATCTACCGTCTAATTTTACAGGTGATTCAACTGTAGATGCATCTTGTAGACTTTCAATAAATCTATCAATTACTTCCTTACCTAAATCTTGATGTACGATCATACGGCCATAGAATCTTAATGTAATCTTAACCTTATTACCCTTCTCAAGAATAGTTCTGGCTTTTCTAGATTTTGTATCGAAGTCGTGCTTTTCGATAGTTGGTGATAGTTGAATTTCTTGAACTACGATTACCTTTTGCTTCTTCTTCATTTCCTTAAGCTTCTTTTGTTGTTCGAAACGGAAACGAGAATAATCCATCATTTTAGCAACTGGTGGATTAGTATCTGGTGACACTAAAACTAAATCTAGTCCGCGAGAATCAGCTTCTGCTAGAGCCTTATTTTTAGTTAAAACTCCAAGCTTTTCACCTTGGTCTGTTATAACTAGCATTTCTTTTGCACGAATTTCGTCATTAACAAATTCGTCTTGTTTCTTCTGCTTGTTTATAAGAAAGCACCTCCTAATTTGATAAAAATAAAAAAGGGCATTAAACGCCCTTTACATAACTAAAAAATAATTTTAAAAAATTATAACTATAGTGACATTTTGCCTACCAACTAAAATCAATCAGGCGAGAAACGGGCGTTTCTTCTTTCCACTTATTTATTTAACCGTAGATATAATACACTCTATTTATTTCTTTGTCAACTACTTTTTTATACTTTTCTTCTTTTCTTTTTTAATTAAATAATATATTCCAGAAAATATACGATAATTGACAATTCTAAGTATTCCCTTTGCCATATTATATGACATTGTTCCACTTGATGATTCATATAGGCTTCTTAGGGAATTTGAATCTATTAATCTATAAATAAAGATATCACTCTTTTTCTTACTAGTTCTTAAATTATAATCCTTAATCTTACATGACTTCTTATATTTCTTATAGAATACATGCTTAATTATCTTTTTAAATATTATTCCATTTAAGGATTTATAATCCATAATCTTTGTGTTCATATTATAAGGAAATTTAGCCTTATATAGCTTATTTTGTCCTGCATAATCTAAGTAAGCCTCATCTGATATTTTATCTATATTATTTATATTAGAATATAGATTAAAGGCTTTTTCATTTTTCTCTATTTTTTCACCCTTAATATAAATACTTAAAATATTATCTCCTATTTTAAAATTGTAGTTTCCATCCTCTAAAACCCATTTATTCTCATAAATATATAAATATTTTAAAGGAATTAATATCTTAACATCCTTCTCTTCATTCTTATTTATATATACCTTCTCAAAGCCTTTTAGCTCGTAATCTGGTCTTATAGCATTTGATTTTTCTAAATTAGAATAAACTAAAATAGAATGATTTAAATCATAATTAGATTCATTTTTTAGTTTTAGATTAATTACTACATTATCATTATCAAGTTCAATCTTTAAATCATTATAGGATACTTTACCATATTCTAAGCCATAGCCAAATGGGAATACTACCTTATCCTTAAAATAATTATAATATCGATATCCTACAAATATAGATTCCTTATAAATAGTATTTGGCTTTGTTATTTCATCATTATAAATAATATCCTTATTATTAATCCATGTTTCAGATAATCTACCTGATGGAGAAGTATTTCCAAATAATATATCATATAGGCTCTTACCAATCATCTCTCCAGGTAGTCCTAAATATAATAATGATTTAATCTTATCTAAGAAAGGCAACTCAACAACACAGCCTGTAGAAAGACATACATTTATATTTAAATCTAAATCTACTAATTTATTTATTAAAGATAATTGATTTATAGGTAGTGATAAATTATCTCTATCATGACCTTCCATTTCAATATAATCATCAAGGCCAATAAATAGTATTACATTCTTATATTCCTTTGCCTTATTTAGGCATTCCTCTTCAAGCTTTAGATTAATTTTTTCATCCTCTAAATCATAGCCCTTTACATACTCATAATTAATATCCTTAAAATTAGATTTAATATCATCTAAATAAAATGTATTAATTAGAGCACTACCTGTAGCCTGATATCTAATGTGTTCAAATAAATCTCCAATAATAAGATACTTTTCATTTTTATTAAGAGGTAGAATATTATTCTCATTTTTAAGTAAAACCATAGATTCTGATGCAAGCTTATAGGCAGTATCTTTACTCAAATTAAAATCATAAGGCTTTTTTTCTACTCTTTTTAAATCAACAATTCTTCTTACTGA
>JAEEGL012498985.1_pt1 | contig 11719 bp, 8 predicted proteins | sample 9134231 | NCBI WGS metagenome assembly JAEEGL01 (sample SAMN16246548, study PRJNA631951) | gut metagenome | biome: gut microbiome; feature: rumen; material: fiber-attached | host: Bos | place: Iran: Karaj | collected 2018-10
ATCAAAAGAATCATACAGGTATCAATCTTGCTGAAAGCCGTTACAATGGAAAAGATGTTCCTGATCCTGATGAGGAGAAGGCGAAGAAAAAAGAAGAGACAACGAAGGTTGTCGGTGCTGCTCCTTCAGTTCCGCCTGCATACGAAACGGCAAGAGCACAAAGAGAGATTATCAGCATAGGATACAATCATTCAAAACAGACTTCTCATAAAGATGAAAAGACGAATGATGATTCCGAAATCGATATGAGTGCTATAAGCAGAAGTTCTTCCGGAATTCTTGGTACTGAGACAATTACTGTTACGGGTGCCAATGCGGAAACTTCAGATAAGACTCAGACTGAGAATACTGAAACTGCAGTTGCCGATACAAAAGCAAATGAAACCGATACAGCTAGCGTTGCAACCGAGACCAATACAGAAAGCAATGTAACGGAAGCTATTGTGGCGGAAACTAATGCATCAGAAACTGATGCAGCTGAAACTAATACTGCAGAAACTGATTCAGCAGAAAGTGTTTCATTTGAAGATACTAAAGAAAAGAGTGCTTACGAGAAGTCATATTCTGAAACCGGTGCTGTTGTAAGAACTTACTCCGGTTCGAATGCATTCAGTTCAAACGAAGACATTTACGGAGGTTCAACTTCCGAGTCTGAAGCAGAAACTGTTTCGTTTGAAACAGACAAAGCTGATGATAATGAATCAGAGAAGAGAGAAGTTGCTTCTAACGGTATTAATGGAGAGTTAGACAGCGACATTACCAAGCGTGATAAAGTACGTCCTTCGAGAAAGGATTATAAGACTGCTCATGTTTATAAGAACAAAGAAGAAGAGGAAATGCACTCAATGAGAATGAACACGGAAGAAATAACGCTTACAGTCGATCCTGAACTTAAGGCGACTCCGATGATTAAGAATCCTCTTCCTACTCCCAAAGCACACGTTCCTAAGGAACTCACATATGATTATGAGCTTAAGGACGATGAGCTTGAATTTGATATTGAAGACCTGAAGGGTAAAGATTATTATGACATCTGATGGTAATCGTAAGAGAAGAAGTTCTTCATCCACAGGAAAGAAAAGAACTTCTTCTGCACGAAATACTTCCAATGCTAAAAAAAGAAATACAAATACAAAAGGGAATTCCAAAGCCAAAAAGAAAAACGACGAGTACGAATTCGATTATGTAAAGACACTGATTTATATTGGTGTTTTTGCTGTTTTAATTGTGATGTTTTTATTTGCACTCGGAATCTTTGACGGTGGCATCGGTTTATTTATAACAAATCTTATCAAAGGTTTGTTTGGTTTTGATGCGTTCTTAATTCCCATTGTAGGTATCATTACTGTTATTTATTATATTTTCACTCCTACTACGAAGAAGACTGTTTTAAATGTTATATCAGCAGTTATCTTTGTTATTGCTATCGGACTTATTGCTCATTTGATAGCATATTCTGAAATATCCAAAATCAATTACACAGAAGCTGTTAAGATTTTCTATCATGAAGGAAAAGGCGGCGGTGTTTTAATAGGCTCGATTGCTTATCTGGTTGATAAGAGTTTTGCGAGACCTTTTGTTTGGATTATTTCCATTCTTTTTATCATTGCTTCAGTAACTGTAATGTTTGGCAAATACATTGTCAGATACACAAGATTGTTGATTGCTAAATACACTGATCTTGACGACGGTGACGATGATGAAGATGAAAGAGAATACACACGTCGTGAAATCAGAAAACTTCGTGAGAAAGAAAAACTTGAAGCTCAAAAGAGAAAACCTTCTTACAAGTTAATTGAAGAAGAGGAAGAAGAAGTTAAGCCAAAAGAAAATAAAGTAATTGATGTAGAACCTTCTCAGATTCGTTCTTTCTTTGATAAAGACGATGAAGAAAAAGAAGAGAAAGTCAAAGAAGTTAAGACCAAAAAAGAAACTAAAGATATTCATCAGATTGATGCCAAGAATATTAAACCTTCGGTTTCGAATGATGAGATCAAACCCATAAACGTTTACAACGAAGAAGTTAAGAGTGTTGTAATCAACCAGAAGCAGGATATTGCACCTGTAGAAGCACCGGCTATTCCGGCTGCTCCCGAACCTGCAGGATTAAATCTTACTGCTTCTTCAGTTAAGATGCTTGAAAATACTGCACCTAACAATGCACTTCCTTCAAGCACGGACCCTGCACTTGATGCATATAAAACAAAGAGTGCTCCCAAGTCAAACAAACCTTATCAGTTCCCTCCGATTAAGCTTTTAAAGAAAGGCTCAAGTTCGGGAAAGGGTAACGGCGATAATATAATAGAGACAGCAAACAAGTTAAAGGAAACACTTGCTACATTCGGTGTTGAGGTTTCAATCGATCCTGAAAACTGCTCCAAAGGTCCTGCAGTTACAAGATACGAACTTACTCCGGCTCCCGGAGTTAAAGTTTCAAGAATCGTATCTTTATCCGATGATATCAAATTAAGTCTCGGTGCTGCGGATATCAGAATTGAAGCTCCCATTCCCGGAAAGAGTGCCGTCGGAATTGAAGTTCCCAATTCAGAAAGTACAGCAGTTCCTTTCAGAGATTTGATTGAATCAAAAGATTTCGAACAGTCAAAATCAAAGATATCATTTGCAGTTGGTAAGGATTTATCAGGTCAGGTTGTTATTTCCGATATTGCCAAGATGCCTCACCTTTTAATTGCAGGTGCAACCGGTTCAGGTAAATCGGTATGTATCAATACCGTAATTATGAGTATTTTATACAAGGCTCATCCTGATGACGTAAAACTTATTCTTATCGACCCTAAGGTTGTTGAATTAAGCGTATATAACGGAATTCCTCATTTGCTTCTTCCTGTTGTTACTGATCCCAAGCAGGCATCCGCATCACTTCATTGGGGTGTAAGCGAAATGGAAGACAGATATAAGAAATTCGCTGATGCAAACGTAAGAGACCTTAAAGGTTATAACGAAAAGATGGCTTCCGAACCTGACGGAAAGAAGTTACCTCAGATTGTAATCATAGTAGACGAGCTTGCCGACTTGATGATGGTTGCAGGCAAGGAAGTAGAAGAATCAATCTGTCGTTTGGCTCAGCTTGCAAGAGCTGCCGGCATTCATTTGATTATTGCTACACAAAGACCTTCAGTTGATGTCATCACAGGTCTTATTAAAGCCAATATGCCCAGCCGTATTGCATTCAGCGTATCATCGGGTATCGATTCAAGAACAATTCTTGATACTAACGGTGCTGAGAAACTTCTCGGTAAGGGCGATATGCTTTTCTTCCCTCAGGGAATGAACAAGCCTTCCAGAGTTCAGGGTTGCTTCGTATCGGATAATGAAGTTTTGGATGTTGTTGATTTCATCAAGAATCAGAATATTCAAGGATACGATGAGAGAGTACTTGAAACTGTAAAGAGCGGTTCAACAGGTACTGTAGCAGCACCGGGCGGAGATTTGGACGATCTCTTCGGGCAGGCCGGTATCTTCATTATAGGTAAAGAGAAAGCATCAATAGGTGCTTTGCAAAGAGCCTTTAAGATCGGATTTAACCGTGCCGCAAGAATCATGGATCAGCTTGAAGCCAAAGGTGTTGTGGGTCCCGAAGAAGGCACAAAGCCCAGAAAAATCCTTATGAGCGAGGCTGAATTCCAGCAGATGATGGAAAACCAGTAAAACAGGGGTTCAGTCCTGATATTGACACGATTTTATCAAATGATGCAAAAATCAACATTTGGATTTATAATATATATTTGTAGTTTTTTGGATTTGATTAAAAATATTCTATATAAAAGGAGAAGGTTATGAAATCTGATATTGAAATTGCTCAGAGTGCAAACATGAAACCTATTACCGAGGTTGCCAAATTACTTGATATTCCCGAAGATGATTTGGAACTCTACGGTAAATACAAAGCTAAACTTTCTGATGAATATATTAATTCGGTTAAGAATAATAAAGACGGTAAGCTTGTTTTGGTTACTGCAATTAACCCTACTCCCGCAGGCGAAGGTAAAACAACTACCACAGTAGGTCTTGGACAGGCACTTGGTCTTATGGGTAAGAAAGCAGTTATCGCTTTAAGAGAGCCCTCACTCGGACCTTGCTTCGGCATTAAAGGAGGAGCTGCCGGCGGCGGAATGGCTCAGGTTGTTCCCATGGAAGATTTGAACCTTCATTTTACAGGTGACTTCCATGCAATCACATCTGCAAACAACCTTCTTGCTGCTTTACTTGACAATCATATTCAGCAGGGCAATCAGCTTGGCATCGATACAAGAAGCGTTGTATGGAAAAGATGTCTTGATATGAATGACCGTGCTTTAAGAAATATCGTTATCGGTCTTGGCGCAAAGGCTGACGGTGTTGTAAGAGAAGATCATTTCGTAATTACAGTTGCTTCCGAAATCATGGCAATCCTTTGCCTTGCAACAGATATGGAAGATCTTAAAGAAAGACTTGGTAAAATTGTTGTTGCTTATAACTTTGCAGGTGAACCCGTTACTGCAAAAGATTTAGGCGGTGTAGGTTCAATGGCAGCATTACTCAAGGATGCTCTTAAGCCTAACCTTATTCAGACACTTGAGAATACACCCGCTATAGTTCATGGCGGACCTTTCGCTAATATCGCTCACGGATGTAACTCAGTAAGAGCTACCAAGACAGCATTAAAGATTGCAGATTACTGCATCACTGAGGCAGGTTTCGGTGCAGACTTAGGTGCTGAGAAGTTCCTTGATATTAAATGTCGTATGGCAGGTCTTAAGCCTGATGCAATTGTACTTGTTGCAACTGTCAGAGCTCTTAAGTATAACGGCGGAATTCCCAAGGATCAGTTATCAACTGAGAACCTTGATGCATTAAAGAAGGGTATTGTTAACCTCGAGAAACACATCGAAAATCTTCAGAAATACGATGTACCCGTTGTTGTTACTCTTAACTCATTTATTACTGATACAAAAGCAGAAACAGATTTCGTTAAAGATTTTTGTATCGAAAGAGGATGCAGCTTTGCACTTTCCGAAGTTTGGGAAAAGGGCGGCGAAGGCGGTGTAGAACTTGCCAAGACTCTTCTTGAAACACTTGAAACAAAAGAAAGTCATTATCATCCTTTATATAAGGACGAGCTTTCTCTTGAAGAAAAGATTGAAACAATCGCAAAAGAGATTTACGGTGCAGACGGCGTAAACTATTCATCTACCGCTAAGAAGCAACTTGAGAAATTAACAAAGCTCGGATTTGCGAATATGCCTGTATGTATCGCTAAGACACAATATTCACTTTCAGACGATCCTACATTACTCGGACGTCCTAAGGATTTCAATATTGAAGTCAGAGAATGCTATGTTTCTGCAGGTGCAGGTTTTGTGGTAGTTATTACAGGTCAGATTATGACAATGCCCGGACTTCCCAAAGCTCCCGCAGCACTTTCCATCGATGTTGTAGACGGAAAGATTACCGGACTTTTCTAATTATTAATAAGTTTGATAACAAATAATATTTTAGATGAGCTATTTGAATAGATAATTCGAATATAAAGTAAAAATATTAGATTTATAGGAGATTATAATGGCTGAATTAATTGACGGAAAACTTATTTCCACTCAGATTAAAGATGAATGCAAGGAAAAAGTTGCTAAATTGAATGAACAGGGCATTGAAGTTACTCTTGCCGTTGTTCAGGTTGGCGATGATCCTGCAAGCAGCGTATATGTAAATAATAAAAAGAAGGCTTGTGAATATATTAATGCCAATTCACTTTCATTCCATTTGGGAGAGAATGCTACACAGGCTGAATTACTTGAACTTATCGACAGATTAAATGAAGATAAAGCAGTTGACGGTATTTTGGTTCAGCTTCCTTTACCCAAGCATTTTGATGAAGATGAAGTTATAAGAAGAATCAATCCCGATAAGGACGTTGACGGATTTCATCCCATTAATGTCGGCAGACTTTCAATCGGAGAAAAAGGATTCGTTTCATGTACACCTGCAGGTGTTATTGAACTTCTTAAAAGAAGTAATGTTGAAATCGAAGGTAAGGAATGCGTTATTATCGGAAGAAGCAATATCGTTGGTAAGCCTATGTCAATGCTTATGCTCAGAGAAAACGCTACCGTTACCGTATGTCATTCAAGAACAAAAGATCTTCGCGAAGTTACGAAGAGAGCAGATATTTTAATCGTTGCAATCGGTAAGCCTAAAATGATTGATGCATCATACGTAAAAGAAGGCGCTGTTGTTATCGATGTAGGTATTCACAGACCCGATCCTAACAGCAAGAAGCTTTGCGGTGATGTTGATTTTGAAAGTGTTGAACCTATTGCAAGCAAAATCACACCCGTTCCCGGCGGTGTTGGCCCTATGACTATAGCTATGTTAATGAGTAACCTTGTTAATTCGAAAATGTAAGGATTTATTATATGAAGTGTCCTAACTGTGGAGCACATTTGGAAGACGGTAATCTGTTTTGTGAAGTGTGCGGCGAAGAAATTAATATAGTTCCCGATTACGATCCCGATACTGATTTATCGGTTGATATTGACGGCGTTTTTGACAGAACCAAAGAAATAGATACGGTTGAAGTCAAAAAGCAGCAAAAACATGTCAAGAAGGAAGATTTTGACGAATATCGCGGAAACAGACATGTTTCAGGTCGTAAAAATATTGATGACGACGATTGGGATGATGAAGAAGTCGGTGAAATCGGTGCCTTTAAGGATTTATTCTTCTCGGTAATTGATTTCTGGAATAAGAGTATCGTTTCGAAAATCGTACTTGTTTTCGTTCTTTTAATCATAATCGCATTCTGTGTTGCATTCGGTGTTCTTATCAAGAAAATCACAGACAGACAGTCTATTGATTATCTTGTTGAGCAGGCTGAAGAATCAACCAGAAACAAGGATTATGATTCAGCGATTGATTTTTACGAGAGAGCTATCGAAAAAGATCCTGAAAATACTAAGATTAAGTATGCAATTTCAAACTGCTATTTACTTGACGGCCAGGATAAGAACGCTGTATTCATTTTGCAGGAAATTGCCAATGAGAATCCGGATCTTGAAGAAGATGCTTACGAAAGAATGTTCAATATTTACTATGAGAACGAAGATTGGGTAAGTATTAATGATTTGCTTCTTGATTGCGATAACGAAGAAATCGTAACCAAATTCCAGGAATATCTTTGCAGAAAACCTGAATTTTCCGTTAAACCCGGTGAATACGAAGATATTACTTATCTTGAATTAAAGAGTGCTTTAAACGGATATGTTTATTACACTTTGGACGGCTCTGATCCCGATGAATCTTCATTCCTTTATACGGAACCGATTTATCTTGAATCAGGCGAATATGATGTTAAAGCTGTATTTATTTCCGAACTCGGTGTTAAGAGTGAGATAGCCGAAGGTGAGTACAACATCAAGATAACAATTCCTTTGGCGCCCATGGTTTCGATTGAATCAGGAAGTTATAATGTTCCGATTTTAATTAAAGTCGATTCGGATATTAACTGTGAAACATATTATGTTTGTTACAGAGCGAATGTAAAAGAAGAAGATCGTATCGATCCCGATAAGGATGCAACACTTTATGAGTATCCTTTGGTTATGCCCATGGGACCTTCCGAATTCAGATTCATTTCTTACAATGAAGACGGAATTCCCAGTACGATTATTACGAGAAAATATAATGTGAAGATCGAGAATGCAACCGTTTCTTTGGAAGAAGGAGCAAACATTGCTACGGTTTACAGATATTCACTCGGCGGACTTGCAGATACTGACGGTCATGTAACAACCGCAAACGGTAAGTTCGAATATATCATTGAAGATGCTTTGAACCTTAAAGGTACGATATATTATGTTATTAACGAATATTACGTTGACACTTCCAACGGCAATAAACGTACGCTTACAGGTCTAAGATACGCTGTTAATACGCAGGATCCCAATGATTACGGCACATTGGAAATCAATGCAAGAGGCGATTATTATGTTATTAAAGAGAGAGGGGTAAATCAGGTTGAATACTGATTTACGGAAAGGAAAACGATGTACAGTATTTTAGAAGCTAAAGAACTTGCAGATTCAATATTCAAATTCGTTGTAAAAGCACCGAATGTATCTGCTAATTGTGAACCCGGACAATTCGTTATTGTTCGTACCAATGAGGATTCAGAAAGAATTCCTTTGACTATTTGTGATTATGACAGAGAAAAAGAAACAATCACTATAGTAGTTCAGGTTATCGGTGCAGGAACATATATGATGAAAAGCTTAAAAGCAGGCGATGCTTTTTCGGATTTCGTCGGACCTTTGGGAAGACCCAGTGAACTTATTGATGAGCCCATCGATGAATTAAAGAAAAAGAAAATCCTTTTTGTTGCCGGCGGTTTAGGTACTGCTCCCGTTTATCCTCAGGTGAAATGGCTTCATGAGCACGGTGTAGATGCCGATGTTATCGTTGGCGCCAAGACCAAAGATTTAATCATCATGGAAGATGAAATGAAAGCTGTTGCAGGCAATCTTTATATAACAACAGATGACGGTTCATACGGAAGATCCGGTATGGTTACCAAAGTTATCGAAGATTTATATGCAGAAGGAAAGCAGTATGATGTTTGCATCACAATCGGACCTATGATTATGATGAAATTCGTTTGCCTCCTTACCAAGAAGTTTAACTTAAAGACTATCGTTTCCATGAACCCTATCATGGTTGACGGTACAGGTATGTGCGGTGCCTGCAGACTTACAGTAGGCGATCAGGTTAAGTTCGCATGTGTAGACGGACCTGAATTCGACGGACATTTGGTTAACTTTGATGAAGCTATGAAGAGACAGCAGATTTACAAAACTGCTGAAGGCAGAAAATATCTTGCTATTAAAGAAGGCGATACGCACCACGGCGGATGCGGAAATTGCGGAGGTGACAAATAATGGATGTTTTAAAGAAAGTTCCCGTTAGAGAACAGGACCCTAAGGAAAGAGCTAAAAACTTTGAAGAAGTTTGTCTCGGATATAATATAGAAGAAGCTATGGAAGAAGCATCCAGATGCCTTAACTGTAAGAATGCACAGTGTGTTAAAGGATGCCCCGTATCAATTTCAATTCCCGATTTTATCAAAGAAGTAAAAGAAGGAAACTTTGAAGAAGCTTACAAAGTAATTAATAAATCATCTTCACTCCCTGCTGTTTGCGGACGTGTTTGTCCTCAGGAAAATCAGTGTGAAGGTAAATGTATCAGAGGTATCAAAAGCGAAGCAGTTTCTATCGGTAAACTCGAAAGATTTGTTGCTGACTGGGCTTTTGAAAACGGTGTTAAGCCTCAGGTTGATGCAGCTAAGAAGAATAAGAAAGTTGCAGTTATCGGTTCAGGTCCTTCCGGATTATCATGTGCCGGTGACCTTGCTAAGATGGGATACGATGTAACTGTATTCGAAGCATTACATGAATACGGCGGAGATTTGGTTTACGGTATTCCTGAATTCAGACTTCCCAAAGAGAAAGTCGTTAAGCAAGAAATCGAAAACGTTAAAGCTTTAGGCGTTAAATTCGAGAAGAATACAATTATCGGAAAGTCATTTACAATCGATGAACTTATGGAAAAGAGAGGCTTTGAAGCTGTATTTATCGGTTCAGGCGCAGGTCTTCCCAAGTTCATGGGTATTCCCGGTGAGAATGCAAACGGCGTATTCTCAGCAAACGAATATCTTACTAGATCTAACCTCATGAAAGCTTTCAAGGATTCTGAGACACCTATCATGATCGGTAAGAAGGTTGTTGTAGTAGGTGGCGGTAACGTTGCTATGGATGCTGCAAGAACAGCTCTTCGTCTCGGCAGCGAAGTACATGTTGTATACAGAAGAAGTCTTGAAGAACTTCCTGCAAGAGTTGAAGAAGTTCATCATGCTAAAGAAGAAGGTATCATCTTTGATCTTTTGACCAATCCTACAGAAATTCTCTCAGATGAGAACGGATGGGTTAGAGGAATCAAATGTATCAGAATGGAACTCGGCGAGCCTGATGCAAGCGGCAGAAGAAGCCCTGTTGAAATCCCCGGTTCTGAATTTGAAATCGAATGTGATGCAGTTATCATGTCACTCGGTACATCACCTAATCCTTTGATTTCATCAACAACAAAGGGTCTTGAAATCAACAAGAGAAAATGTATCGTAACTGATGAAATTTCTGCAATGACATCAAAGCCCGGTGTATTTGCCGGTGGTGATGCAGTTACAGGTGCCGCAACAGTTATTCTTGCTATGGGTGCCGGAAGAACAGCAGCTAAAGGAATTGATGAATATCTTTCATCGAAAGGAAATTAATCATGCCGTTTTGCCCTAAATGCAGAGTTGAATACAGAGAGGGTTTTACAATGTGTTCAGATTGTAAGATCCCTCTTGTAGGATCTTTGAATAAATTGGATTTAAATGATGTTTCGGATGATACTTATTCCGCATTTGCCGATTCTGAATCTATTTCAGATGTAATCGGTGTTAATGAGGACGATTTTAATACGGTTGATGTTTCTCTTGATTCTCTTGAATATCAGGGAGATACAATTAAAGAAGTCGACAACAATAAGAAATCCGAACCAAATAAATCCGAGAAAAAGATTGAGAAAAATGAAAATCAGGAAGCTTTAAACATGGTTGTTACCGAGGAAGAACATGAGAATATCATGAGAAAATTCTCGGCACCATCCAAGGAATACGTATCAAAAGAGGAAAAGGCTAAAGAAAACTTTTCCACAGGTATCATGCTTATTGTTATGGGTGTGTTAGGATGCGTATTCATTGCTTTATTGATGCTTGGATTTTTACCCCTTAAGGTAAGCGGAACCGTAAGTTATATTATTGACGGAATTCTTTTCTGCTTCTTCGGTATGTTTGTTTACTTTGGAATTTCTTCAATCATTAAGACCAAGAAATTAAAGAGTGAAGCAAGCGAAGAAGAGGATTCAAATGCGAAATTCGAGAAGTGGTTTGAGGATACTTTTACCAAGGAATTCGTTGATTCCGACATTGATATTTCTGATGATTCCCAGATGAATTTCTTTAAGAGAAATGCCAAAATCAAATATCTTGTTTTTAAACAATATCCGGATATCGACGAAGATTATGTCGATACCGTTATTGATAAGTACTACGAAGGAATATTTGAATGAATATAACTGTTATTGCTGTCGGAAAAATCAAAGAAAAGTTTTTTAGAGACGCAATTGATGAATATTCAAAAAGACTTTCTAAATATTGTAAATTATCGATTATAGAAGTCGATGACGAAGAAGCGGGGCAGAATTTAAGCGAATCAGAGTGTGAGGCTATTAAAGATAAAGAAGGTGAGAGGATCATTAAAAAGATCCCTCACAATTCTTATATTTTCACACTCGAAATTGAAGGCGCTAAATTCGATTCCGTTTCTTTTTCAGAAAAGATAAGCAAATTGTGCGTGGACGGTAATTCAAGTCTTTGCTTTATTATAGGCGGTTCTTTGGGACTTTCCGATAAGGTTAAGAAATTATCGAATACCAAATTATCTTTTTCTGATATGACTTTTCCTCATCAGTTAATGAGGATTGTTTTGCTCGAGCAAATATATCGGGCATTTAAGATTAAAAACAACGAGCCTTATCACAAATAGGCACAAGGACATAAATTATGGGCGAAAAGAAAAAAATAGCCAAAGGATTGGTAGTACAGGGTTCAATCCTCGCTATAGCC
>JAEEGL012507562.1_pt1 | contig 11719 bp, 4 predicted proteins | sample 9134231 | NCBI WGS metagenome assembly JAEEGL01 (sample SAMN16246548, study PRJNA631951) | gut metagenome | biome: gut microbiome; feature: rumen; material: fiber-attached | host: Bos | place: Iran: Karaj | collected 2018-10
GTCTTCGTCCAATCTTCGACACGCTCGCCGACGGCGGAGACAGCCGTGGCAAACTTTAAACGCATCCGCTCGCTCCCCGAAAGAACGACGACAATGCTCGCGTTTGGAAGCGCCGGCGTAAGAACGTCGCGCATAAATCGGACAAAATGCCGCGCCGGGGGCAGTCCGACGTCCGTAAAAACGACGCAAAGCTCGACCTTGTCGCCGTTCGTCTCGAGATACTCGCGCAGCGCGCTCTTTACGTCAAAATCCGCCGCGTCGCCAAAGAGCGCGAGTTCGCGTTTGATGCCGATCAATTCGCGCTCCAAACTCTCGTCGACCGCGACGTCGTAACAAAAGACGAGCGCCGGTCCAACAGGTTTGGGACGATATGAAAACGCGCTTTCCGTCAATCCTCCGATCGAAGCCAACGCCGAAGTCAGACGATTCGTTTCGATTTCTTCGGGGGTTTCTTTCGACGTATCGACGGTTCTATCAGAAACGACGTTCCCGGAACCAGACGCGCTCTCGACGTTCTCTCGAGGAATCTCGTTCACGACGTCCGCGGGAGCAGGGGAAGAAACGGGCGCGACCGATTCCAAAATCTTGTCAGGCGTTGGCTGGACGTCCGTCTTTTCGGACAAACTCGCGACGGCGACGGACTTTTCGCTAGACTTAGAAACGACGTCGGCGTTTGACTTTCCCACCGATTTAGAGACCTGCTTCTTAACGTCTTTATTAGAGTTCCAAATCGGCGCGGCGGGTTCGGAAACGGGCGCCTCTTCCGCTTCCGCGTCGTCCTCCGATTCCGGCGCCATGACGGCGAGGGTCGTCGAACGGTACCCCTCGGCGCGGTCGATAATCGCGCGGAAAAAGGGATCGTCGAGATCAGGTCTGAAGTCGCGCTCCGCATGGCGGTAAAGAAGAGCGTAAATCGCCACGAGAAGAAGTCGCGGAACAATGCACCACACGAAAACGATCGCCAGTAGAAAGTAAGACCATCGCGCGCGCGTTTCCGCCGCCGTTCGGCGAAGTTCTTCGACGGCGCCGTCCGTCGCCGCGCCCTTCGCGGAACGAGAATCCTTCGAAGGCCTCAAATCGTCGTCAAAGAGCGCCGCGACGTCCTCGTCTGACGGAACGGAACCTCCTAGCGCCGCGATCGGAGCGCCTAAAATATCGACGCCCTTCTTTACGACACGCTCGTCCTCAAGGGACGTATGCCAGCAGTAATCGTAGCGATTTCCCTGCATTCGCGCAGCGAGAATAACGAGGACGCAGAGCGAACACGACGCCCAAAACGTGTGGGAAAGCGCGCCGCCCCAGAACGTAATCATGCGCGAACGCGAGAAAAGCACGTCCCAAAAGCAAGCGCCGGCGCTCCTCGCCTCTTCCAAACGGCGTTCCCGCTCCTGCGCCGCCTCCGGACTGCTTTCCCTTTCGCGACGCGCGGCGCTGCTCTGCGCATGCCAAGCGAAACGTTCTCGCGACGGACGGCCAAACAACTTATAGACGACCGGCGCGTAACGTCGAACGACCATGATCGCAAACGAACCGACGACGCTGGAAAGCGTTTGAACGACCTTCTCTGAAAAGCTCACGGGACGGTCGCGCCCAAGCGCCCGCCGTATTCCGCCCATGACGACGATAAGAGCCGCGAGCGCCAGCGCGAGAACTAAGAAAAAAATCTGCGACAGAAGGAAAAACAGGAAGGGACCCGCGAGATTCACGCCGTCGTCAAGAATCGTTTTGACTCGCGCAAATGGAAAGACGACCGCGCCGAGCGCAATGACGAGAACGGCGGAGGCAATCTGAACGCGTCGCAACCGCTCGAGCCAGCGTTCGACCGGCGCGTCGAAAAGCTTAAGCGTCTCGACGGCGCGCGCGTGAAGATACGCCGTCGGATCTGCAAGGCGTCCTCCGGAGTCGCGTTCGACGACGACGCGCTCAAGTTCGGCGACGTTCGGATTGAGTCGTTCTTCGCACGCGCGCGCCCACTGAATGACAATCCAGTCCAGCGGGCGCGTTTTCGTGCGTGTTTTCGCTCGTAACTTCATCGACGTTTCCTTGTTGTCAAACCGTTTGTACGGCGCGTTAAATCATCGTAAAAAACGCTCCTTATGGAAGCGTCAATATAGTCAAAAACGCCCATTTTTCAAGGGTCGTTAAAAATCAGAAGTCGACGACGGAAGCGACCGCCGTTCTGTCTGAAAGATTGGGACGAAAAGCCGTGAGAATCGCAAGCGGCAAATACCACGCCATATAAAGGCCGCCCTGTCTTCCCATCCAAAATTGAACGCCAAGCATCAACGCGGCGGAACACGACGTCAGCGTCGCAAGATTTTTCTGCGGGACAAAAAACGCATAGCCAAAACAGAAAACGCCAAAGATCGAGATGATTGGAATCCGGTAGAATCGCGGAAGGTATTCCCAAACGTCGTCTGAACGGCGCAGAAGCAACGAATGGTTTCCAAACATCGACTCCAGCGCGTCGACGTAAGGAAGATCGGGATCTCGAATAAAGAGCAAAACAACCGCCATTGTCAACACGACGGCGGTGCTCCCCGTAAGGAAACGTCCCAGCCCCTTCTTCCAGTAAAAAGCGATCCAAAGAGGAAGAAGCAAGAAGGGATAAAAAACGAGCGATCCCGCGATTCCGAGCGCCATCCCAGCCAAAAACGGACGGCGATAAAGGAGAACGGCGAGAAGAATCAAAAGCGCGGGCGCAATATGGTCAAGTCGCGCCGAAAACTGGTTGACATACGGCAGCAACAGGTAGAGAAGCGCGGCGGCGCAGCCCGTCTGAACCGAGCCGAAATGGACGCGTCCGATCAGAATCATCGTCACGACGACTCCAATCTGCAGACAGATTACGCACAGGACAATGAGCGCGCCCTCTTGCGACAGCGGCTGCCAACGAAAGCTCGCGGAATCGCCCATGCTCAGAAATTCAGAGTCGGAAGACTCGCGTTCGTCGGCGTCGGCGAGCGCGTTAGGCTCGTCGGTCGAAAAGCCTTCGAACGCCGGTTGGTCCGCGGCGCCGGAAAAGTCCGCGTCGACGACGCTCGGCGCGACGGGCGCGTTCGGGAGAACGAGCGCGGCGCGCACGCCGTTGAGACTCTCAGGATAGAGCGAACTCTCGTCCTCCTGTTCCAAATCATGCGAATTTACAGCGGAGTCGAACTCAAAATCATGCTCGTCAGAGGCGCCCGACGCCCAGCGCACCGCGCGCGCGGCAGGTCGTTTTTTACGCGCCGAATCTTCCTTAATGGAAAAACCAAAGAAGTCGACGTCGCTAGAAAGGCGTTTTCGCATCCGCATATCGGCGACGGCGCGACTCCATGCGATCTGCGAGGGAGCGAAGAAACGGTCGACGTCGGCGGTCGCCTGTAAAAACGGAGGATAGCCCGGCCAGTTTGAAATCTGGCTCCGACCGGGATCCGCTTCGTCGGCGGCGGCAAGAATCTGTTCAAGCCGCCATGCACGAGGAGATTCGCAAGCGTCGCCTCGATTCATGAAAAGGTTAGGAATTATAAACGCCGACGCCGCGATGCAAGAAAAGGCGAGTCCCATGAAGTTCATGTTCGGCGTCATGAGAGGTCGTCGAAGGAGGAACACGTCGAAGGCAAGGCGCAGAAACAGAAACGCGCCAAAAACGAGAAGCCAAAGATACCCTTGAAACGCAGAGCCCATCGCGACGTAAACAAGCCCGGGCGACAGCAGGACGAGCGTCAGGACGTCGAGATTACGAACGCTCAAAATGCGATTGAAACGACCGAAGACCGCAAAGATCAGCAACGACGAAAGATAGAACCACGTCGTCGGCAACATCTCATATTGAAAAAGCGAAGTTGGCATCGCTGACTCCTCTGCGGGAAAAAACAGACGGAACGTCTCGAGACAACTCGGAAACGAGACGTCCGTCGATTGTTTTGAGCGACGTCGCTCTGCTTTTAACCGGAACGCACGTCGTGGTCAGGACTTATTCAGCGTCCATTTTAAGCGATCTCACGAGATTTGAAACGTCTCGACCCGCGTTTTAACGTCGAGCGTCGTCGCCAGCGAGGCACGCTTCGTCTTTGACTTGCTTTTCCCCTAAATACTCTCCGAACGCCGACGTTTTAGTCGGTCTTAACGCGCCAGCGGAGGTATTCTTCCATGAAGGGCTGGACGCCGCCGTCGAGAACCTCATGGAAATTGCCGACGGAATACCCCGTTCGAGAATCCTTGACACGCTGATCAGGGTGAAGGAAGTAATTGCGAATCTGCGATCCGAAACCAACCTTCGCTAAGTTCTTGTATTTCTCAGACATTTGTTGTTCGCGCTTTTCTTCCTCGCGTTGAAGAAGACGGGCGCGTAGCATCTTCCACGCCGTCGCGCGGTTCTTGTGCTGACTGCGTTCGTTCTGACACTGAACGACCGTATTCGTCGGAATATGCGTCAAACGAATCGCGCTCGACGTCTTATTGACATGCTGACCGCCCGCGCCGCTCGAACGAAAGACGTCTTCGCGCACGTCCTCCGGCTTGATATCGACCGAGATCGAATCGTCGATATCCGGGTTCACGTCGACCGCCGCAAAGCTCGTCTGGCGTTTGCCTTCCGAGTTAAAGGGGCTAATGCGAACAAGGCGGTGCGTTCCGATCTCTCCCTTGAGGTATCCGTACGCCATCGGACCGCGAATCATGACCGACGCGCTGTTGATTCCCGCCTCTTCGTTGTCTTGGCGGTCGAGAATTTCGCACGTATAGCCGTTCGCCTGCGCCCAAAGCATGTACATGCGCAGGAGCATCTCCGCCCAGTCGTTCGCGTCCGTGCCGCCGTCGCGAGCGTTGATTGTGAGAATCGCGTCGTTCGCGTCGAAAGGACCGTTGAGAAGCGCGGCCGTCTGGAGATTCTGAAGCGTTTTCTCGACCTCCGCGAGCTTCGCGGGAATCTCCGCGGCGGTCTCTTCGTCCTCTTGACCGAGTTCAAAGAAAACGTCGAGCTCGTCAAGTTCCTTAATAATCTCGTCCATCGGCTTGACGAGCGCCTTAAGCGCCTTGATACGACTAACGACAACCTGCGCCTTCTCTTGGTCGTCCCAAAATCCGGGCGCCGTCATCTGCTCTTCTATCTCGCCGATTTCCTTCTTTTTTTCGTCGTAATCGAGAGAGGCTTTAAGTTGATCAAGACCGTTGCGAATCTGCTGCGCGCGGGCAATCTGTTCATTTTCTACCGGCATAGGACGTCTAGACTCCTACTTGACAAACGTTAAGGATCGACGACGCGTTAGAACGTCGCCGATCCCCCATAAATTCCGATCCCTATTGTATCGGTAAAAGCGCGTTAGACAAGACTTGGAAACGCTCAACCGCGACATTCGCGCGCAAACTCACGCCAACGGCTGCGAATTTCGAAAACGCACGACAAAACGCTATTCGACGCGAAGCTCAACCGGCCCCATCAGACCCGACGGCGGGTTGGCGCCGTAGTTCGTCGGAATATTGTGATAAATATTCGCCGCCGTGTTGTAGACGTCAATCTCAAGCGTATTCTCCCCGTCGACGATCGCGTCCGTCAGGTCGATCGTCCACGGAGGAGTCGGTAGATCGCCGATCTGCCGTCCGTTGAGCCAGACGCGACAGCTCGCGCTCACGGAACCGAGGTCAAGGACGACGCGCTCGCCGTCTTCAAGTTTTTGCGTCCAATCGAAACGCTTCGTATAACGCGCGCCGCCGGAATAATTGACTAAAACGCCTTGTTTGTTCCAGTCGCCGAGCGTCGTCGCGCCCTCTTCGCAGTGCAGAAACATAGGTTCAGGACAGAGCGCCGCGTCGTAAACGCCAGGAACCGGCGTGATTTCGACCTCGACAAACGCCGCGCGTTCCAAGGGCGCGTCAAGTTTGACGACGACGAAGGAAAAAGGCGCGTCTGAGAAAGCCTTTCGAGCGTCGGAAGCGTCTTGTTTAAATCTTTCGGTTTCCTGAAGCTCGCGCCAATATGCGCAACCGTCGACCTCGGCGTTCGTTTGAACCGTCGCCTTTGCCTTTTCCCCCTCGACATAAAGCGCTTTGTACTCGCCGCGCGTCTTAATCACAAGCGTCGAGAGTCCCGGAGGCGCGACAAACCCAAGACGACGCGGCGCGTCGTCCGTCCCGCCGTAAACGTCGTAATCGAGGACGCCCGGCGTATCGAACCACACGGTCGCGAGAGGGGTCCGTTTTTCAGGAACGGCGACGAAATCGGGAGTCTCCTCTCGAAGCCCCGTCGATAGACCGTTGTACGCGCCGTCGTCGAGTCCGTTCGCTTCAATCAATTTTGAAACGCCCTTTTCCGCCGCGCCGTCGCGTTCGATAAAGACGCACGCGCGCCGTCCGGCGGAATCGTATCGCATCAGGACCGGCGAATACGCGCCCGGCGTCGAAACGAGCCTAACGTCTTTTTCAAAATCGACGCGGCGTCCGCCAACCCAGAGAGCCTCGGGCGCGCCGCCGCCGACGTAAACGTCGACGATTCCCGCGCCCGCCGACGAAGACGCGCCCGCAAAACCTGCGGGAACCGTCGTCCAAACGTAATAGACGGAGCCGGATTCTTCGGGCGCGTAGATTTTCTCATTGAAGCCGCCGGTCAGTTTGCCAAGCGCGATGAACCGCGAGTCGATTCGTTCTTTGAGACCGTGATACCCTTCGCGCCCGGGGTTTCCTTCGACGCCCCAGCGCCAAGAGAAGGAGCCGACGTTCCAGCGACGCTCGGTCCCGTCGACGTTGATCGTCGAATTCGGGACGACTTCCTTGACGTCGGCGAGCCGTTGTTCGATCGCGGCGAAATCCGCGTCTTTCGGGAAGGGACCGAGAACCAGATATTTCGGTCCGAAGTCGTTGAGCGCGTTCTTCGCCGTTTCACGCCCCTCGACGGCGACGTCAAAGCGCTGCGCCTCGGCGGCAATCAAGTCTTGACGCGCCGGAAGTCGGAAATCGCCCCAACGGTTGTCGAGCGTCGGCATGAGCTTAAAACGCCATTCGCCGTCGAGCGGAAGTTTAAAAGCGGATTCCGAAGTCGTCGGCGCCGGTTCAAGAGGACGACTCGGCTTTTCATCGCGCCAGAAAACGACCAATCCCGCCTGCTCCTCGGCGTAAGGCCAGCGAATCGTCGTCGTTTGACCGTTTTCGGAATCGTTAATCGTCGCGCCGATCTCGCGGCTCGTTCCGTCCCACGCGTTGTAAAGTTCGGCGCGTCCCGCCGCGCGGAACGTCAGCGCCGCGTTTTTCTTACCTTTCATGACGAAGAAAACGTCCGCTTCGGGCGTCGCGCGTTTCATAACCGAGCATGGCGCGCCCGTCTCCGCGTCGAACGCGTCAAGCGGAAATTCTTTCAGGAACGCGTCAAAGCGCGTCCACATGAGTTGATCGTCGCCGGAGGGAGCCGAAGCGGCGCCCCCTAGTTCAGAATTCACGCCGGTGCGGTGCAGAACGTGAACGTTTCCGACGTCGACCGCGGCGAGTTTGTCGACGCCGTCGCGAGTCTTTCGCCACGCGTCGTCGGAGCGTCCCGGTTCGCAGCGGAAGTCCTCCGCCGTCGCGACCGTCTTGCCGTCCGCGACAAGCGCGAAGAAAAGTCCGGCGGAACCGCGGCGCGGCTGGTCGTCGTCGTGACCGTCGAGTACGACGACGTCGCCGTTGCGCAGCGCGATCTTCCCGCGCCATCCGGAGCTATAGTCAGCGTCCGCGCATATCGCGCGCCCGTTGACGTACGCAGAGCCCGCGTTGTCGCAGAAGAAGAGCGCGTCGAACTCCTTAGACTCGTCGGAAAGTCCCGTCGCAACCCATTTGAAGCGAACGTCGCGCTCTAAATTTGGCGACCAAACCCAATGTCCTTCGAAACCGCCGGGATAACGGCGCAGTTTCGAAACGGCGCCCTTCGAACCGGTCTTGTCGCCAACGTCGGCGTTGACGCCGTCGCTCGGGCGCGGCGAGAAGAACGCGGCGGCGCCGCCGAGGTCGTTGCGAACGAGCGATTCAGGTTTCCCTCCTCCGGCAAACATTTCGTCTATAACGCGTTTGAGCGTTTCGTCGCGACGTCCGTCTCCGTCCGTCGCTTCCGGCAACGCGTCGAGAACAATCACGACGCCCCCCGATTTATAGAGTTCGTAAGCCTTTTGAAGCGTCTTCTGTCGAATTCCGCGAATCGACGGAAGAACGAAAACGCGATGGCTCGCGCCCGCGACCGAAAGACGTCCGTCGACGATCTCGGCGCGCGCGACGGAATCGTCGTCGATGAAGAGGACGTCGTGCCCCGCCTGGAAGATCCGTTGCGCCGCGTTAAACGCGACGTCGCAGGCGCGCGCCCCGCCAAGACGCGACTGATACGCCGAAACAGGATAGAGCACGACGAACTCCGGCTGCTCGACCCCGCGCGTGAGCGCGAAGGAGAGCCGTTCAAAATACTTCAGGAACGATCCGAACGTTTCCCAATACGGCTGGCGGAAATGATAACACGGCGGCGCCCATTCCCAATAACCTCCGTAGGTCGTGTAATAGAGCCCGTGAAGGTTAAGGAGGTTCGCGCCAAAGAGGAAATTCTCGTTCGTGGCAAACAGAAGTCGCTCGGGAGTCGCGCCCCAGCCGAAACTGTGATATCCCTCGAGCCAAACTCGGGGACGGTTGTAAAAGTGCGCGATAGAAGACGAAACCTTGTTCTTAATGAAGTCGGCGTGACCGCCGGGCGTGTCGTGTCCCGGCGCGGTGTACCAACGGATCGCGCTGAAATAATCGCAAAATTCGCTCGGGTTCCGCCCGCGACTTCCCGGATCGCACGCGTATATTCGTCCGCGCCGCGCGTTCCAGTTGAAAATAGGGATGAAATAACGCTCTTCGGCGAGCCGGACGCGGACGTCCATGAAATCGAGCCGATATTTTTCGGTAAGATCGCCGCAGTCGGCGTCAAACATCGCGGGCAACGCCTTCCAGAGAGGATACCCTTTTCGCGATTCAAATTCTTGAGGAAGATCGTCGTTCCAAACTAATTCGCCCGTGCCAAGTTGCAACTCGTCTTGGAAGAAGTATTCCAGCCCGAGGGTCGACGTTTCGTCGGCGTCTTTGCCCAACGCCTTGACGGCGCGATCCTCAAACGGCTGGAAAAACCGTTCGACAACGCGCTTTCCGCAGTCCGGATGAAGCGGATTGAGCGTGTGAGGAACGCGTTTCGCGCGGTAAACCCAAACCTGAGAGTCGTTTTCAGCGACGTCGGAGGAAGACGCGAGCGCCTTGGCGTCCGCGCCGAGAAAACGAACGTCGTTGAAATCGCCGACGCGATACGCCGCGATCCCGATAAGATCGTCGCTCTGCGATTCGTCAAGAAGCTCAGGCGCGCGTTCGACGACGACTGAAAACCTTTCCCCCTTCTTCACGTCGAGACGCCGCGCGACGTAAATCGTCCGGCTTTGGAGCTCCTTATCGCTGTAGATAAGACGATCAAAGAGATTCCCCGGCGAATTCTGCCAGTCGAGGGTATACCCGCTGATCCCGATTCCCATTCCAAGTTCGCGACAATGCTCGCGAACCTGGTCAAAGACGGAAAACCATTCGTCAGTTAAAACTTCCGGCTCGTTAGGAAAGGTCAGCCAGTTTGGCTGGACTTCGTTCCTCACGTCTTGGTGCGCGTAATTCACCTGCACCCCGGAAATTCCCTTTTTCTTAAGCTCGTCGAGTTGCCAGTTCAGCCGCTCGACGTCGAGCTTTTCGCCCGTCCACCACCAGAAGGGAACCTCGCCATAACCTGAAGGCGGATTCGCAAACCCCTCGCGCAACCCCGGTTCGGGCCGCTCCGGGAAAGAGACGGGGCTTTCCTGCGCCGTCGCGGTCATCGGCGAAGAAAGGAAGAACAAAAAGAGAAACGCGCTCCAAAGAAAGGCGCGAACTTTAACGGACTGAGCGCTCATAATTCGTTTCCGATAAAAAACGGCGTCGTAGGGGTAAAGCGGCAAATCGTCGTCTAGTTCGTCGACAGGCAAGCAAAACGTCGCGAAGAAGAACCAAACGTCGGACGACGCTTTATCTTACACGACGTCGGGTCGAGATTCAACGACTCCGCCGCTGTTTAACGCAAAAAAAGCCGACGACGACGCTGTTAAGAAGAAAAATCGCGGCGGTTAAACGAGACGATCAAAAAACGATTTGCTGATCGCGGAAAACAACAACGGGACGAGCGGAAAAAACCGCCGTCCCGCGTCGAATTTCAAAAACGGACGACAACTGCCGAGGTCAAATCAGAAGAGCGCCTCGCCGCCGCCCGCCTTGTTGCCTTCGTGAGTGCCGGCGGGATAGGTAGCGTTGGCGCGCGTAAAGGTCGCGCCGTAAACGTTCGTATCGCAAGTTTCGCTCACAAAGTGGACGGACGCGTCCGCCATAACGGCGTTCAAACCGCCCGGATGGAGACTACGCGGCGCGCGCGTGTCTTCGTTGGCCGTTAGATAGTTCGGATAATAGAATTCGTTGCCGTGGATGTAAGCCATTCCGAAGCCGTCAGACCAGTGACCGACGCTGATGAACGGGTTTCCGGCATAACTTTCCTTATTGGCGCCCGGGAGCGTGACGCTCGAAAGTTCCAAGAGCAAGAACGTATGCGACGTGCCGTCCTTAATACCCGCCATGGTCATGCCGCTATTCGCCCAAAACAGCCCAAGATGACGAGCGCGGAAAAAGTTGCCGTTCGTGGCATTAAGGTGAGAAGTACGTTCCGGAAGGTCGGCGGCGGCGTTCGCGCAGTAGTCTTTCTGAGAACCCTTCGGCGCGATCGTATTGGCCGTCGTCGGGCAAATGAAGACGTCAGGGGCGCTTGAACCAACTTCTTTGTTCACTTCGTCGCCGCAGGTCGGGCTACCTGTGCTGTGCCCGTAACCGTTGGTATGGACGCAGTAGTTCGTGTAGGCGCGCTTTGTGAAATCCGTCTGCGAATAGAGCGCGGTCGCCTCGACATAAGGAAGAATGAAAGCCGGCCAGCCCATCATGCCATGATAAACGCCGCCCGCTTCGCAACTTTTGCCCGAACCGGTGAGAGGCGTCGCGCTGTTGGACGCGTCAAAGAACGTACATCCCGGCGGAAAACACTTGTACGTGTCATGATAGTTCTGCATGGCAAGAGCAAGGTTTTTCATGTTGTTGGTGCATTGCATACGTCGCGCAGCCTCGCGAGCCGCCTGCACCGCCGGAAGGAGAAGACCGATCAGAATACCGATAATGGCGATAACGACGAGGAGTTCAACGAGCGTAAAGCCCCTGTCCCGCCTCGTAAGACAGAAAGAATTTCTCATAACGAATACTCCGTACTGAAAAAGGTTTGGTTTGCCGTTGAGTCCACAATTGAAGAAATTTCATAAGCGCTGTGATCGGATTGTATAATCTTTTCGAATCGGGGTCAAGAAAAATTGAATGAAAACATCGAAAATATAGAAATATAGATAAACCAATAACGGTTGAATGAAAGACGATTGTGGGCCTCAGAAACGAGCGATTATGAAAAAAGGACGCCTAGCGAATAGCCCGGCGTCCAAGATTTAGAAGCTAAAACACAAATTCAAACTAGCCAGAAAAATTAGAAGCGCTCGTCGGCGCCGTCCTTTTAGGTCGGCGCCGGCGCGTGTTCAAGGCGTCCACAAAAATTACTTGACGCTGACGACAGGACGTTCTTTCGCTTCGACGCCTTTAAAGAGTCCGGAGGGAACGCGCGAAGTCCACGTTTCAGGTTGTTTGTCGCCGAGTCCAA
>JAEEGL013458152.1_pt1 | contig 11719 bp, 9 predicted proteins | sample 9134231 | NCBI WGS metagenome assembly JAEEGL01 (sample SAMN16246548, study PRJNA631951) | gut metagenome | biome: gut microbiome; feature: rumen; material: fiber-attached | host: Bos | place: Iran: Karaj | collected 2018-10
AGGGTTTGTAGAGCGTCTGCTGGGAAGTTCCGGCAGCACGCTGCGTCGAGATAATCATCTTGCCATAGTCGAATTCTGCCACACTGAACAGACCTGTCATCTTCACTTCGGCAGCTGTCGCATCATCAGTACCCTTGCCAAGGGGCCAAGAGAGCGTAAAGTCCTTCTCATCGACGGGTTTAGCTTCCTCAACTGCCTCTCCATTAATCTTCACATAGTCCAGATTCCAGTTCGACTTGAAGCTGTTGCCTGCAATAAGTCGCAGGATAACCTTGTCCTTGTTGTTGGCTGAGAGCTGTACGGTGTTGTTCTTGTAGAGCCACCAGTTAGGCATAGTGGTATAGGCACCTGCGTCAAACCAGGTCTGACCACCGTCGGTCGATACCACAGCCTCTAACGTAGCTTCAGCATTGGCACCGTAAGCACAAGCAAAGTCAACTGTGATGTTTTTGTAACCTTTCGTGGGGAACTGCACCTCGTAATACACATTATGCTGCGAAGCATCTGTGTAGTCATTGATGGCATTCTCTGCGGCATTCTCGATGCGCAGCACCTTGTTCTGATAACCTGTGCAGAGTTGCCAGTAACGGCCTTCACTCCATCCAGTTAATACATAGTCGGTCTTCTCGCCAACACATTCATCGGGAGCAATCTGAGGTTTCCCGTCCTTAAACCATGTCACGGCGATGTCATCGCTCGTTTCCATGTTCCATTCTGCCAGCTTTACGCCCTGCGCTGCTGCCGTGATAGGCAGCAGTGCGAAGAGCGTTACTAACATTTGCGTAAGAAAAGTTTTGTTTTGCATAAAATTTTGAATTAGTAGTCTGTTTTGTTAATTAATGTATTTCTTGATGCTTCCATCCTGCATGCGGACAATGTTCAGGCCGCGCTGCATCTGGCTCTGTCTGCGACCGTCAATGGTAAAAAGGGCTGTCGGGTGTTGGGTGGTTGGTGTTGGGGGTTGGTGGATACCTGTCGTGTTATCTACTGCTACACCATGGATGGTGAGGTCGGAGAGACAGATGGTCTTTCCCGTTGCTGCACCATTGTACCAAGGATAGACGCGAACTAAGAGTTCCTGTCCGTCCTTGACGGTAAGTACAGGCTTGGCCTCGACATACTGCGGATTGTTGGCAGGCATCTTCTTCATCTCGAAGATGGTGGTACGCGTCTCGAAGTTGTCAGTAGAATAGTAGACGTGACAGCACATGCCGTTACCGCCACAGCCAGAGGCAAAGAGCGAGATGAGGTCAATCTTCAGGTCCATCCCAGCAGAAGGCTTAATACCCCACTGGATATAACGGTCAGGATTATCGTCGATTTCATCGGCAGGCCAGGCATCACCCGTCAGCAGGTTGCGCTGCATCTTGCGCGAAGCATCATAGCCCGTCCAGTCAGGCCATACGGTATTGGCATTGGGGTTGCTGTAGCGCTGCACATACATACCCTGGAATGTCTCACCAATTACGTTGGCTGGTCCCGTCAGCTCGTAGCTCTCGTCTTTCTCCAAACGCCAGTAGGCATTGACCTCTGCTCCTCCCTCTATTACAACGGCTGTAGCCTTGACGGGAATCTCGATGCTCTTCTCACCTTGTTTCACGGTGATGACACCAGTGGCTTCGCCATTCTGTGTCAGTGTCATCTGGGCATAGAAGGTCTTGATAAGCGTTGCCGCCGTATAATCGACGCTTAGCGACTGCTGCCAGTCTGCCTTGTCGAACGAAATCTGCACGCCATCAGTAGCCTCAATGGTCACCGTTCCCTCTTCAGGCGAAAGACCAAAACCGTTGATGGTAAACTCCTTCTGCAGGGTCTGTCCCTTATAAGCCTCGCCAAAATCACCAGTGGCAGGCGATACGGAGAGGTCAGTAGGCAATACAATATTGTCGGCCAGAATACCCTGTGCCTTCATCAGGCGGGCACACTCGCGGGCCACCAACAGGGCACCTGTCGTATTGAAGTGCGTAGAGCCCTGTCCGTCGAACAGTGCAGCCTCGCACTTCGTACGCGTACCATAGCTTTCATACAGGTTCTTGGTGGCTGTCGTCAGGTCGATGAAAGCCACGTTCTTCTCTTCAGCGAGCCTTTCCGAATGGTAGGCATAGTCCATCGAGTGGTCGTCTGCACCAACCTTCTGGTTTTCCTTGATACCATCGGCTGTCAACACTGAGAACTTATCGCCCAAGTCGTGACGTCCGGCACGGTTGATTTTGCCGTTACCCTCCATATAGCTACGGCATACGGGCGAGCAGATGATAGGCGTAGCACCCTTCTCGATGACCTCGTCCACAATCTTGCCCAACCACTTCTTGTAGGTGTCCGAAGGTGTGGTACCGCGCGAGTCGAGCGCAGCAGCCTCGGTGGTCATTCCTTTACTGACGTAGTATTGATACACTTCATCGCGATCCATACCATTAATCTTCTCGTCGTTGTGTCCGAAGGTGATGATGACATAGTCGCCAGCCTCCACATTCTTCTTGGCCGTCTGCCACAGCTCGTTGTAGCCGCCACGCGAATCACGTCCGCCCTTGGCATAGTTGATGCTGGTCCAGCCATTGGTCAGAAACTGACCGAAATACATACCCCAGCCACGTGTCACGGTGGCCTTCTCGTCGTAGGGTGCCATGGTGGAGTCACCCAACGTGTGTACCTTCTTGGCACTGCCCGCTGATGCCAACAGCATCACGAGGCTCATCAGGAAAAGTAGTTTTCTTTTCATTAGTAGTTTGTTTTAAAAATCGTATGATGTAAATTCTGGCTGCAAAGGTATGGCATTTTTACGATGGAATGGGGATAAATTTGCATCAAAGAAGATGAAAAATGCGTCAAACTGTGTGGATTGACGCATTTTTCACCCTTTCTCACCCTCTCCCCCTCACCATCTCACCTCCTCACCCTCTCACCTTCAAAAAAAGGAGCGCAATTCATCACGAACTACGCCCCCCAACATTTAACTAACTAATAGCCATCAAAACTATATTCATGATGCAACAGGTGGGCATTCTCTAATCTTACTTCGGCAATTCACGATATACACGCACTTCTCTGCATGCGAGGTCGTTGCAGGGAGCGAGAACGGCAGTTGCAGGGAGTGAGGACGGCGCAAAGCAGGTGCGAGAGCCGTGCAGACAGGGAACGAGACGGCACTAAACGAGCTTGTGCCTATAGGCAAAATATCTTGTGCCTATAGGGAAAAACTCTTGTGCCTATAGGCAAAACCAGCGGGCACTCCGAAACATGGCTTCTAAATCATAGGGGGTACATAGTGGGTACATAGTGGGATAAAACAGCAATCCCACTATGATTAACTATCTGAATTTCATTAATATAGTTCAAATCATAGGGGGATAGTGGGATAATTTCTGTTTTTATGCGTATGTGTAAGGGGTGGTCGGAGCATTCCATTTCCCATCCTAAGACGGAATAAAATCCTCGTTTTTTGTTCACAAAGCGTAAAAAACTCCATTTTGTATCTTATTTCCCTAAAATTTTCGTACCTTTGTCGCTGGATTTCGCATTCAAACAACAATATGAGACAGAACATATTCATCACACTCTGCCTGCTGGCATTGTCGGCAACCAATGCAATGGCTCAGGATGCCAATTTTTCCCAGCTTCATTCGAACACCAGCCAGCAGTCGCGCACACCTGAAGGCGACCGTTCCTACTATGGTCTGTGGCTGAAAGACAAGGTGATATCGCCACCCAAATACAAGCCGCGCTGGGAGTCAGCGGAGGATTCTATCCAGAAGCGTCGCGAATTCATCCACCTTTGCGGCAAGGCGTTCATCTACTACGACGAGAAGGATGCGCTGAACACCGTCATCTATGGCGACAGTGCCCTACGCACAGGCTTCGACAACGAGCAGATATACTTCTACGTGGCACTCTCCTATGAGCAACTTGGCGACTACAAACAAGCTGAGCGAACCTTCAAACAGGCACGCTCCCGAGGCATACCCAATGCCGGCAAAGCCTTGAAAGCCTTCCGAAAGCGCATGAAGGAAAGACAATAGTAAGTCGAATACTATGTTGTTGCTTTTGCTCCATATTTTGCAGTTTTCTGGCCTAAAGCGCGTTTATTTCAAAAATATTTATGAAACGCATCGTAGCCTATATGGAAGACAGTCTGGGCAATTCGGATCTGACCATTGATGACATAGCACAGGCTGTGGCGATGAGCCGTACCAGCCTGCATCGCAAAATGAAACAGCTGATGGGTACGTCGCCTATGGAATTCCTGCGTGAAGCACGCATCCGTAAAGCCGCCAAAATGCTGACTGCAACCACGAAAAGTGTTTCGGAGATAGCCTATCATTGCGGCTTCAGCGACCCGAAATATTTCAGCAAGTGCTTCCGCCAGACCTTAGGTGATACGCCTACAGAGTATCGTCAGCACGCGACATCCCGCTAAAAATCCACTATGATACGGCTATAAGCCACCAAGTGGAAGGGACCGTCGTCGTGTACTTCGCAAATCATGTGAATAGTGTCACCTGTAGCATTGGCAGGAATCTGTATGCTGGCTGTCTTCTGCGCAGACTGGGAGATAGTCACTTTTGTCTTGCCTATCTCAGGCTGCTGCCACCAACTGAATTGCAGGTTGTCGCCATCGACGTCCCTCGACCGTGAGGCATCAAGGCGGATCGTATCACCAGCTTTGGCTGTTAAATGAATGGGAGTTGTGCCTTTAATGCCGTTTATAACAACCTGTGGATTATGATTGCCTGCCCCCTCGGCAGCCCACTGCATACGCGCCATAAAATCATTGAGTTCATCGGGATAGAAACGCTGCTTATACGCCACACTGATGCTACGCAGCGGCTCCTGCCAACTGGTCCAGGCTGTGGTGAGCGAGTCGGCACAAAGTCCACGCTCATGATAGCCAGCCCAACCTGCCTGATGCGGATCATCGGGATTGTTCAGGCCATTGGGCATGACATACAGGAAACTGGGTGTATCACCTTCAACACCCCACTTGTAGGTGGGATACTCGCTGCCTAACGCACCTCGGCCTTGTATGTAGTCCTTATGCTGTTGCCAGTGGCGTTTGCCCAGTTCGCACTGCTCCTGCCAAGTGCCCTCATCCCAAACAAACTGCAGGTCGTCGGCAAACTCCTTACGTAGCCACATGTGTGAACTGTAACTACGGTTCATACGCATACTATACTGCATGTCTTGATCGGTAATGGTGTAGATACGGAACTTGCGCACAAACTGTCTTAATGCCTCAGCGGAGCGTGTTTGCTTCACACGCCAGATGGCCTGAGCCAGTGTGTTGGCACCACCCCAGGCGGCCACATAGATAGGCCGGGGGTCATCTTCGTCGGCCAAACGTATCAACAATTCGCTGCCTGGCGAGTCGTTATCAGCGCCAATAGCCTTAATGCCACCATGAATACTACCCATCACCGCACGGCTCTTTATATAGTCGGCACTGGGCCAGTAACCTATATACTGCTGTTTGTTCTCTTTGTCCAACGCCAGAAATCTCTTCTGTCCTGAGCGCTGCATCAACTTTTGTACATCCTGCCTATAAGCCTCGATGACACGCTGCAGATACTGCGCCCACTCCACAGGATAGGGATCGCAGTTCCAACCCACCGATGTAATCAAGGCTTCTATCTCAAATTGGTCGGCGTATGCCATCAGTCGCACCATCGACTCCATGTCGTCGGGCTCCACATCGGCTGGTGCTATGTCGGTACATATCACAAGACGTGGTTTTAACTCTTTGTTTGCTGCTTGGAGCGAATAGGCTCCCATCAGTGCCAACAGGCCAAAAAGAATTCTTCGTATCATCGTGATTGCTAATTTAAAGTCTTTATATTATCCTGCAAACCCTCATCTTGCCGTTGATTTGTTTTATACTCTGTAGGCGACTGTCCTTTGCTCTGCTTAAAACAACGGCTGAAATACTTCGGATCACTGAAGCCGCAGGCGTATGCCACTTCTGCTACCGTCTTGCTGCTGGTAAGCAACAAATGACAGGCACGCTTGATACGAGCCTCGCGCAACAGGTCCTGAGGCGTAATACCCATAGCCTGCTTCAACTTGCGTTGCAGGCCACTGCGACTGGTAGCTGCCGCCGATGCCATATCGCCCACACCGATGTCGCTATCGGATATATGTTCCTCAATAAATGTCATCACACGCTCCAGCATCGGGTCAACGGCATCTTCATGCCGTGCCACACTTCGACCGTCAGATTGAAGAATTTCTCTAAATTCTCCTCCTTCCTTAACTTCTCTAACTTCTATCAATGCCAGATACTTCTCAAGCGTCTCATGCTGCTGGCGCTTGATACGCCTTATATACAACAAGGTATAGACCACAGCAGCTATCGTACCTGCCAGCAACAGTAGAATGAGCAGGCGTCCCCACAGCGACTCCCAAAATGTTGGCGTTACGATGATAGTGATGGTGCGGACATTTTCCTGCCACTCGCCATCGGCATTCGTCGAACGGATCTCCAACAGGTAGGTGCCTGGCTCCAAATCGAGCAGTGTGGCCGAACGGTCATGACCGATATAATTCCACTGGCTGTCTGTCGACAGTCGGAAAGCATAGCTGATGCGTTCAGCTGCACTGTAGTCGAGGGCAGCAAAGTGAAATGTCAGGTTTCGCTCTCGCGGCAGAAGCGTCAGGGTATCAAGAGATTCTGCCCCCCAGACCTTTCTCACCTCCTGTTTCTCGCCCCTGATCTCTAACGATGTCAATACCAGTCGAGGCATCGGGGTATTAGCGGTCATCTGCTGCATGGTTGTGATGAAAGCACCGTCCATCAGTCCAAACAGCCAGCGGTTACTGCCGAGTGGCAACGGATGAGCCTCGCTAAAGCGATAGTCGTCCTGGAAAAAGTGGGCATCCAATACACGCCCGTGAAAGCCGCTGTCTATCAGCGTCACCGAATGGCTGCCAACAGCCATCAGGCGGTTATCATTCAAGAACGTCAACGACTGTACGATATCGTTGCCTTGTGCGTGGAATATCTCGTTGAAATGGCGGAAGCTAAGTGTATCCGTCAGCAGGTTTGAGGACATCATCTGATTGACACCACCGCTTTCAGTACTGACAAACAGCCGCCCTTCGTTATCCTGCACGACATCCATCGTAGCACTGCAGCTCAGACTGCCGGCACGCCCGCTCTCACGCTGATGCAAACGGAACTGCATCTGATCGGCATCCTGCTCTATACGCGACACCCACAAGCCGTTGCCTGTGGCTGCCAACAAGAAATCGTTCTTGGTAAAGTACAGATAGCGCACACGCTGACCATCATCCTTCGGAAATTGCTTGGGTACGACGAAAAGGGGCTTTTCTTCATCAGGATGGCTGGTATAGCAGATGCCGCCACCCAACAAGGCCACCCACAAACGCCCGAACCTGTCTTCTGCGATATGATACACACCATCAGAAAATGGGATTGCAACGCCACAATCTGGCCGTTGGTCAGAGAAATGAGATATACGGAATGAGGAATAGTCATCATTAGGACGCAGGCGGAAAATGCCGTCGGGCTTGGTGCCCAACCAGAGCGTACCGTCCTTAGACTGATGCATGCAATAGACAGCTGCGCCAAAGCGGGTATAGCCCTGATGGATGCGTCCGTCAGCCCCTAAATAGCCCAGCAGTCTGTCGTCGCTGCCACTATAGATACGCAGTGTCTGATCGCCCTTCGTAGCCACCCAGTAGCGTCCCTGTTGGTCTGCAAACAGACATTTCACCTCTTCACGCGGTTCGATAGGCAGCCGCTGGGTTCGCTGCAGATCTGTAGTGAACTTATAGATGTTGCCATAGTCCAACACCCAGAAATTATTCTGGCTGTCCTTCATGGCAAAGGTCAACGTTCCTAATGACAGGGGTAGCGGATAAGGCGTGTCTGCCATTCCTGCCTTTTGACGATACGTCAGCCTGCCTTCACTATTTAGCGTCCATTGCGTCTGATGGCTGTCTGTCCAAGACATGCTTCTACCGTTCAGCATCGACTGACTCTGCCTGTTTTGCTTTGTCCATTCTGCTACTTTCTGCTGTTCCTCACTGGTCAGGTCACGAAAACGATAGTCTTTGAGGCTGAACATAAAGTGGTCTTCATCCACACGACACAGGATTCTGCCGCCAGACAACAGATGGATGTTGCGGATGCGGTCTGTCGTCATGTGGCAACCGTCACCAACAGCTGGCTTGAACGTCTGGAACTCATAACCGTCAAAACGGCACAGTCCGTTCCATGTGGCAAACCACATAAAGCCCTGCTCGTCCTGCAACAGCTGCGTGATATGGCTCGACGACACCCCGTCGGCCTCGTCGTATTTCACCACCTTACACAACGGCTGTGACCACACGCTGTGCAGTCCCGTCCATAGCATCACAAGTATCAACAGCCGTCTCATTGGCTACAAAGATAGTGCAAATCGCGCAAAATGCAAAGAAAATCGTGTTTTTTTGCATTTTTTCTCACAACATTCGTCTCTAAACACCAAACTTTTCGTAACTTTGTGCCGTTATTAATTATTACGACTATGGGAATTATTGGTTCTATCATTATTGGATGTCTTGCTGGCTTCTGTGCCGGCAAGTTGATGAAAGGTGGTGGCTTCGGCTTTATCATGAATCTCGTATTGGGCTTGTTTGGTGGTGTCCTCGGCGGCTGGCTGTTCCAGCAGTTAGGCATCCAGTGGGGTGGCCTTTTAGGCCAGCTCGGCACAGCCATCATCGGTGCGGTTGCCATCCTCTGGATTGCTTCACTGATCAAGAAGTAGGGATCAGTTTCTCAATTATGACAAGAAGGTATTTGCCACCGATGTACCCCACAAAGGTATGTCGGCGGCATTTTCTTTAATTTACCATACTATTCTCTTGCCCCTTGCCCCTTTGTTATTCTCCATTCCTTGAAATGACGAGACGCCCGTTGCGGATGTAGAGGCCACGGGAGGGGGCTTTGCTCAGACGCTGCCCAGAGAGGTTGTAGAGGCGTTCGGCAGCAGGATTGGACTGCTGTTTGTTGACTGCCATGCCGTTAATGAGAGCCTTTGGTTCTTTGCCCGTGTACTGGCCGATGAAGAAGATGGCATCCGTGGACTGCTCGCTGATGACATAAAGGAACGGACGGTTGGCATGGAACGTGACATCGTCCGGCTCGGCTTCACCGTCAAGACCTATGACGGTGACGGCTGCAGCCTCAGTTCCCTCTTCGTCGAGTTTAATCTTGGCTACCTGGAACATCAAGCCGATATAGACGGGAACGTTGCAGAAATAGGGGAACTCAGCTTCTTGGGTGAAGGCTGTAGGCATGCCTAAATCCGACATGATTTCTTCCAACGGTATGTACGAATCCGTCTCGAAACGGGGCAGTTTCAGGTCTATGTCGGGATAACGCCCCTTGACCTGCCACTTGCTGCCGTTGAGAATGCTGAGCACGTCGGTGATGGTCTTACCCTCGCGAGGCAGATAGACGCTCATGTTGTAGGCACCATTGCCGTAGGGCAGTCGGACGGCCTGATAGGTGTCGTTCTCAGTGTATTCGAACGAAGCCTCCGTCTTGTGCATCATGGGCACGTATTGGCCGCCGTCGAAGCGTTCGTTCCAGGTCTTGCTGACGTCGAAAGGACTGCTCCAGGCACCCTTGAAGTAGAGGGCGTTCAGCAGATAACTGACAGCATACGGATTGAACGTGTTTTCGTTGAGCACCGTGGGAATCATGCCCATGGTGTGGTCGCTGGCCCACTGGTTGATGACATCCATTGTCTGCCCGTCGCGGAAGTCGCGGCTCTGCGGCTGGGCGTCGTAATAGTCGTTGGCCTTCTGGACGAAACCGTCCTGCAGACGGTAGCCCAGCCCCTCGTTGACGAAGACGGTGTTGGCGATGAGAGCCTTGGTCTTCGCGTCGAGCGTGTTGGCTTCTTTCAGCATCTTCTGGCAGAAGGCGTTGATGGCACCGGCATTGCCGAAACCGAGCGTCTTGTTGATTTCCTCCTGCGTCTGGCCTGCTGCACCGTTGTTCAGCATGCCCAAGGCGTAGGTGATGCTTAACGGCGAGAGTATGCAGTTCTCTTCAGTACGTGCCTTGCCGAACAGATGGAAGGCGAAGTCGTTGTTACTGGCTATCAGCTGCCTTTCGTCGTCGGTCAGTTCAATTTCCTTGGGAGCATTGAAACCCGTGGCAAAAAAGTAAAAGTCTTTCGCACTGACGTAAGCCAGGGACTCGTAGTCGCAGACACATGTTGGCATTTCTTCGAAGAGATAGTGTGCCAGACCAACATTCTCGAAGCCGACACCCTCTACAGCGCAGCCCACACTATAGGAATCACCATTGGGCCAAATGTCAAAATAACGGTAGCGACGGAATTTCCGGCCATCCATCTTGATAGTCTCTACAGCGATGCTGTCAGGCTTTTCATGGACAGGATCCGACAGCTCTTCATAATCATAGCTGAAGTCTATCATCTTCTTATCCTTACCGTCGTCGTCAAGGTACATATATACCCTGCCTTCTTCGTCCTCGCGGAAGGCTCCATAGTATTTCTTGCTGTAGATGCGGTCGTCCCATCGGTACATCTTCATATACTGGCGTCCATCAATGACGGTGTCGCCTTTGAGCTGGTAGTACGACATCCACATGGTGTGGTTATAGCCTTCCTCTGTGGCCTCAAAATGATTGTAGGTGTACACCCACATCTTGTCCTGCTCCAGCATTTTCCGCTCAGGAGCTACGGCACTGGCAGTTGTCCAGCAGACTGCTGCAACCAAGAAAAGTATAGTCCTCTTCATAATCAAACTGTTTTGTATTGATACAAATCGTGTGGCAAATATAGTCACTTTTTTCTTTATAAGATGCAAGAACCCCCACAATTACTGCATCGATAAACAATCTTTAACACTGGCTGTTAAAATGTCGTAAATAATGCAGTCCCCATGCAGTCTTTCAGCGATTCTTTGTATCTTTACATTGTGAAAACAATTCGTCATCTACTCTTATTGTGCCTTGTTTGCTGGGTTTCGATAGTTCGTGCCGGTGATGTCTATGCCGTTATCGTCAGTGGTGGACGCAGCAGAATGTTCAATCATGAACGTTACTGGAATGATTGCGCCTTTCTGTATCGTACGCTGCGGCAGGACTTGCTGATTCCCAAGGAACGTATCACGCTGCTGATGGCAGACGGTGACAGCCCTGCCAACGATATGCTGCTGGAAAAGGCGGCTGGCTTTGCCTCGTCGTCTGTCGATCTTGACGATGACGGACAGGCCGACCTCACGTTGGCTGCCACCCGTAAGAATCTGGAAGAAGCCTTTCAACAACTGTCGGACCGTCTGACCGATAACGACCACCTCTTTATATTTATTACAGATCATGGCGAGCAAGACAGCAGCGGTGAGGTGCATCTTTGGCTTTGGGGCAGTGAGCAGATTGTCCCCGCTGAATTGGCTGAGATGGTCGGTCTATGCCGTCCAGCCACCATCAACATTCTGTTAGGGCAATGCCATGCAGGGGCTTTTGTGGAGCCGCTACAGAGTGACCGCCGCATCATTACCGCAGCCTGTCAGGCTAATCAGATGTCATGGGCGTGTAAGGAGCGGTCCTACGACGAGTTTGTATATCACTGGACATGTGCCATTGCACAGCACGACGAGCAGGGGCAGCCGGTGAACTCTGACCAGAACGGCGACGGTCACATTAGTATGCAGGAAGCCTTCGACTATGCCCGCCAGCACGACTGCC
>JAEEGL013701093.1_pt1 | contig 11719 bp, 10 predicted proteins | sample 9134231 | NCBI WGS metagenome assembly JAEEGL01 (sample SAMN16246548, study PRJNA631951) | gut metagenome | biome: gut microbiome; feature: rumen; material: fiber-attached | host: Bos | place: Iran: Karaj | collected 2018-10
CCGCTTTCAGCCTTTTTCTCTTTATCGGCCTCCGGCTCCTTCTCCTCCGTCCTTTCCGATACAACCTCACCGGGAATGCTCTCCTCTGCCTTCTCTTCGTTCTTAGGAGCTTCCTCTTCCACAGGCTCTTCGCTTCTTAAATCATTTTCAGAAACCTCGCCGGTCTCCTCATCAGCTCCTTCAGCAGCAGCCTTCTCGGCCTCATCCGCCGTCTTAAGCTCATCCGCATCTTCGCTGCCCCCTGTCTCAGCCGCATCTGCTTCATATTCAACCCCCTCCTGCTCCGGACTTTCCACAGCCGCAGCATCCTCAGATACTGAAGCAACGTCCGCAATTTCAGCCGCAAATCCTGGGGAAATGCTTCCCATCACCATTGCCGCTGACAATAATAAAGCTGTCCAAATCCTGCTTCGTTTACCCATATTTAACTCCTTGCCTTTCAGATCTCTATTAATGGATGATCTTTTCATTTTTATTTTCAGGTATTCTATAAAGCCGTATAGTTAATAGTACATACTTTATGTATACCGGTTTTAAAAACATACACACAAAATATAGCACAATCATCCTTATATTTCTACTAATTATGGGAAATAATTAAAATTTTATGAATTGTTTCTTACGAAATTATGGTAAACTACCGCTTTGCTTACAGGACAAAACATCAGGTGGCGTTGCCGGCGAACTGACTCTGATAGAGTTCGTGATAAAAACCTTTATGGGAGAGCAGGTCCTCATGATTTCCCTGTTCTATGATATTGCCGTCCTTCATGACGAGAATGAGATCCGCTTCCCTGATGGTGGAGAGCCTGTGGGCCACGATAAATCCGGTCTTTCCATCCATGATCCTGTGGAAGGCTTCCTGTATCTTGACTTCCGTACGGGTATCTATGTTAGAAGTGGCCTCGTCCAGTATCAGCATTGAAGGCTTTGAAAGCATGGCTCTGGTGATGCAGAGAAGCTGTTTCTGACCGGCTGAAAGAGAGCCTCCGTCTTCGGATATAACAGTGTCATAGCCCTGAGGAAGCTTCATGATAAAAGAGTGTGCGTGGCAGTCCTTAGCGGCTGTTATCATTTCCTCTTCGGAAACAGAAGGATCTCCCATTATCAGGTTTTCCCTGATGGTGCCGCTCTTCAGCCAGGTGTCCTGCAGCACCATGCCGAAGGAATCCCTTAAGCTCAGCCTTGTGACCTTTCTTATGTCCTTTCCGTCTACACTTATGCTGCCCTCCTTCACATCATAAAAACGCATAAGGAGATTGATGAGGGTGGTCTTTCCGCAGCCTGTGGGACCAGCAATGGCAATATGCTGTCCCGGTTTTACGTTTAAGCTGAAGTCCCGGATGAGCTCTTTATCTTCAGTGTAGGAGAAGGAGATATTGTCCACATCTATCTCTCCGCTGCATCCGGAAAGGGTAAGGGTGTCTTCGCCGTCCGGTACTTCCTCTTCCTCTTCTATAAAGTCTATAAGCCTTTCTGCACAGGCCAGGGCGTTCTGCAGCTCAGTCACCACCCCGGTAATCTCATTAAAGGGCTTGGTGTATTCCCTTGCGTAGCCTAAAAAGCTTGTAAGTTCTCCCACTGTAATGAGACCCTTTAAGGCCCCAAAGCCTCCCGCAATAGCGATCACAGCGTAGACCGTATTGTTTACAAATCTGGTGGAAGGGTTGGTAAGACTGGAAAAGAAGGTGGCTTTCAGGGAAGCGTCCCTCAGTTCCTCATTGATCTCATTGAAATCCTTTATCACCCTTTCCTCCCGGTTAAAGGCCTTTATGACCATGGATCCGCCCACCATCTCATTGACGAAGGATGTCTCCTTTCCCCGGACCTTTGCCTGGGTAAGGGCGTGGCGGTAGGTGTGGACAGCAATGAATTTGGCCACAAAAACGGACAGGGGCGTAAGCAATATGACGATCAATCCCATCTTCAGGTCGATCATGAGCATGAAGAAAAGGGTTCCGAAAATGGTGACTATCCCTGTAAAGAACTGGGAAAACCCCATTATCAGGCCGTCCGAAAACTGATCCGCATCGGATATCACCCGGCTAAGGATATCCCCGTATGGGTGATCATCAAGATAGCTTAAGGGAAGCTTCCCGATCTTTTTGAAGGCCGCATCCCTCATGTCCCTTACCACACCACAGGCTATCTTGTTATTGAGGATGTTCATTATATACTGGGCAAGGGAAGTAAAGGAGGCGCAGAGGGCAATGAGCACCATGACTCTTACAGCACCTCTGAAATCCACCCTGCCGGGGCCCAGGATACAGTCCACCGCCCGTCCCGTAAGGAAGGGGATGTACAGTGACAACAGGGCAGAGATAAAGGCCATGATCAGGGAAAGAGCCAGAAATACCCTGTATCCTCTGAAATATCTGTTTATTTTTTTAATAAGCAGACCTTTCACCCTTATGCTCCCTCCTTTGGAAACTGGGAATAGTAAATCTCCCTGTAAACTTCATTGCTCTTTAACAGTTCGCTGTGAGTGCCCATACCGCTTATCTTTCCGTCATCCAATACGATTATCATGTCGGAATGCATGATGGAAGCTGCTCTCTGGGAAACAATAAAGAGAGTGGGGGCGTTCTCCATCTCCCTTAAGGCGGTCCTGAGCTTTAAGTCTGTGGCAAAATCCAGGGCTGAAGCGGAATCATCAAGGATCAGTATCTCCGGCTTGCTTACAAGAGCCCTGGCGATACAGAGCCTCTGTTTCTGTCCCCCTGACAGGTTCTTTCCCCCCTGCTCGATATAGAAGGAAAGGCCTCTTTCTTTTTTACGGACAAATTCCTCAGCCTGGGAGATACCCAGAGCCTCCCACAATTCCTGATCTGAAGCCTCCGGATCACCCCAGCGCAGGTTATCAGCTACAGTACCTGAAAAAAGGATATTTTTCTGGAATACGGTACTGACTTTATTTCTTAAGCTTCCGGGGTCTATTTCCCTTATATCCCTGCCGTTTATCCTGATCTCACCCTCCGTCACCGGGTAAAAACCGGAAATAAGGTTCACAAGGCTGCTCTTTCCCGAGCCTGTGCCGCCGGTTATTCCGATGACAGAGCCTTTTTTCACATTGAAGGAAACATTTTCTAAAGCCCTTCCCCCGCTGCCCTCATAGCTTAAGGACACATTGTCAAAGGAAATAAAGGGCTCTCCGCTGCCTTCCCCGGGGAATGGGATAAGCTCTCCCCTTTTCTCCTCCCTGTCCTGAAGGAGTTCTCCCACCCTCTCTCCGCAGGCCGCGGCCTTGCTTATCAGGATTATGAGATTTGCAAGCTTAAGGAGCTCTATAAGGATCTGGGACATATAGTTTAGGAGCGCAACAAACTCTCCCTGGGTGATAAAACCCATATCCACCCGTATAGCTCCGGTATAGATAAGAGCCGCGGTAAAGAGATCCACGAGAACAAGGGTCATGGGGTTCATCAGGGCTGAGATATGCCCCACCCTTTCCTGCTCCAGGGCATATTCCCTGTCCATCCGGAGGAATTCCTCATTCTCCCTGTCCTCCATGCAGAAAGCACGGATTACCCGTACGCCTGTAAGGTTTTCCCTGGTCTTTCCCGTGATCCGGTCAAGCTTTTCCTGTATCCTCCTGTATCCCCTCCTGCTGTACTTCATAATGATGTACACCGCTATGGCGAGACAGGGGATCAGCAGCGCAAAAACGAGGGCCGCGCCGGTATCCACTGTAAAGGCCATAATAACCGCCCCCGCCACGATAAAGGGTGAGCGCAAAAGGAGCCTTAGAAACATATTGATTCCGTTCTGTATCTGGGAAATATCTGAAGTCATGCGGGTTATCAGTGTATCGGCCCCAACCCTGTCGATCTCGGCAGGCTCCATTTTCTGTATGGTTTCAAAAAGGGAGCTCCTCAGAACCGCAGAAAACCCGGTAGCCGCCTTTGCAGCGTAATACTGGGCCGTTAGAGAGAAGACAAGCCCTGCCCCTCCGAAAAGTATGAGGAGCAGCCCCATCTTTATGATATGCCCACTGTCCCCCCTGCTTATCCCGCTGTCTATAAGGGACGCCACCACAAGGGGAACGATAAGCTCAAATGCCGCTTCTGTAAGCTTAAATAACGGCGATAAAAAACATTCTTTTTTATAGGGAAGCAGATATTTGAAGAGTGATCTCATGCAGTAACCGTTTCTTCCCCGTTAAACAGGGCTTTTAAGAGAAGAGGCGTAAGCAGGGAGCTCACTACTATTAGCAGGATCACCGCTGTAAAATACTCACTTCCGATAATGCCGGTCTTTAACCCCCTCTGGGTCACGATAAGGGCCACCTCGCCCCTGGTCATCATGCCGACTCCGATCTTCAACGCGTCCTTACCCTTATATCCTAAGATCCGTCCCATGAAGCCGCAGCCTATGATCTTTGACAGAAGACCTACTATAACGAAGACAACGGAAAACACAAGAATTGTGGTGTCCAATGTCCTTAAATTGGTCTGCAGTCCAATGCTTGTAAAGAATACCGGACCGAAGAAGGTATAGGAATTGATATCCACCCTCCGCTCTATGTAGTCGGAATCCTTTAAGGAGCTTAGGATCACGCCTGCAAAGAAGGCTCCGGTGATATCAGCCACGCCGAAATAACGGTCCGCCACATATGAGAGGATAAAGGCTATGCCTATTGAGATAATGGGTATCCTTCTTGTATGGGGATAGCGCTCGTCTATCCACTTCATCACCTGATAGACGATAACCCCTGCAACGACTGTGATAAGGAAAAACGCCACTGTTTTTCCTGCGGTGAGGGCAAAATTACTCTTCGGATCCCTGATGCCGATGACTGCCGTAAGCACAAGAATGCCGATCACGTCGTCGATTATGGCGGCGCTCATTATGGTCATTCCCAGCTCCGTGGAGATCTTCCCCAGTTCCTTCAGCACCTGCACTGTGATACTCACAGAGGTAGCCGTAAGGATGGTACCGATAAACAGTGCTCTGATGAATTCCTCCGTTCCAAAGGCACTGAAACCGAAGAAACTCATATACATCAATGTACCGAATACAAGGGGAGTAAAAACCCCGGCACAGGCTATGAGGGTAGCCTTGACACCGGATCTTTTAAGCTGGTTTAAATCTGTTTCCAGACCGGCGCTGAACATCAGAAGAATGACTCCCACCTCGGCCATCTGATTTAAGAAATCCGTCTCCTGTACCAGATTCAAAAGGGTGGGGCCTATAAGTATCCCTGCTACTATCTCCCCTGCAACCTGAGGGGCATTAAACTTCCTCGCCACAAGGGCAAAAAACTTGGCAAATAGAATTATCAGTGCCAGATCCCATAATATCTCAAGAGTATCCATCTATCATAAGGCCACGGCTTTACGTACCGTGGCGCTCCTCCGTTCTGTCTTATTACTTAAAACTATCGTCGTCCCTTTCGGGGATCAAAGGATCTTTATGAAATCCTCCCTGATCTCTTCGAAACTCTCATCCACCAGTCCGAAATCCTTTTCCTTATAATTCCAGAGGGCATGTCCTATGCCGTGCTTTTCAAAGGCGCAGTGGATATCCTTAAGCCACTTGATCTTTTCATGATTGTCCGCCAGATCTATGACGCCGTATTCACCGCAGTATAAGGGCACATTGTCCTTCTCCGCTTTCTGAAGGGCGGGAGCAAATATCTCTTCAAAATATTCCTCGGTTTCAGTGTAATTTGTCCTGAAATCAGGGTCCATATCCTCCATCCAGTAAGCTCCCTGATGGGTGAACATAAACGGATCATAGCAGTGGAAATTATAGATGATCTTATCATCTAAGGGAATATCGATAAGGGGCACGGTGCGGACGTTATTATACATTACTCCTCCGCAGATGATGTATGTGTCCTTTGTGATCGCCCTCATCTCTTCTATATAGCGTTTCAGCACCTTATTCCAGGCGTCGGCTACGCTCTCCAGTACCACTTCGTTCAGAGGCTCAAAGGCCACCCTGTCGGGATATGAGCCGAAACGCTCTGCGATCTCCCTCCAGAGCTTTAAGAACCTGTTCTGCAGTGCTTCATCATAGAAGAACTTTGACCTGTCCATATCCTTTAAGGGATCGAAGGAATATCCGAAACACTCGTGGAGGTCGATGAGCATATTTAAGTCCCGCTCTTCGCACCATTTAAGACAGTTTGAAAGATAGCCGAAACCCTCTTCCTTAATATTGCCTTCTTCGTCCTCCAGTACGTTATAGTCCACCGGAACCCTTACATGGTCAAACTTAAGACTCTTTATATAGTCCAGATCCTTTTCTGTGATAAAGCTTTCAAAATGGGCCTTATCATACTTATCATACTGGGAAATCCAACCTCCCAGATTAACGCCTTTCATAAATCCTTCAAATTTTCTCATTTTGCTCCTCTATTCGTTGCTTTTTTCTCTGTTACTTACAAACTGTATCAATATCCCTGCCACCGAAAGCACCACTTCAACCGCGAGCACAACTATGGACTTTTCCGGCGGAAGGAAGGATGTGTCGAAAGAAACCACCCCGGCTAAGCGGTAGAGTATCATGGGTATGGCAAAGCCCCCTACGATTCCCGTTATCACTATGATCACCGGTTTATCAGCCTTGGTAGCTATGAAACCTGCAACCACTGCCGAGGCAAAGGCGATTATAAGTCCGGGCATTCCCAGTTTCTCGAGCAGTCCGCTTAATATCATGAAGACGGCACAGGCCGCCGCCACAAACAGGCCGACCTTCACCACCAGGAAGGAGACCGCTCCCACCGCCAGTCCGACAACTATCTGTATGATCATTGAGGGAACCGGAGGCGCCGGCCAAAATGTATTAATTGCAGTGCCGCAGAGCATATATCCCGCTAAGAATCCCAGGAAGAATACCGCAAGCTTATAAAGCTTATATCCCGCTCCCCAGATAAAAAACGCTACTATGAGTGCAAGCACTAACAGTAATGGTGATGTGTCAGATAAGATATTCATTTTCCGTACCTTGCCTTTTCTTAAATTATTATATCATTAACCGTTATTATGTATCTCCGGCATCATCTGCAGCAGGATCGCCGCCATCCGGGTTATCATCTCCGCCCGATCCGTTATTATCCTTCGGATCATCAAGATTTCTGCTGTCAAGAAGCTCTTCCAGCTTCATTGTGGCATCCCTCTCTATGAGCTTGCCCTTTATCGCCTTATCAAGGAGATCCCTGTCGGTCTCCAGCTCCTTTTTCGTCTTTTTAACGGCCTCCACCGCAGCATTATTACTGCTGTTGCTCGTGATGAAAAGATCCGCTGCCTTTATGGCTTCCTCGCACCTTCTTTTAAGCTCCTCAGCCACCGGGGCATTGATATCATCCCGGCCCGGCTTCAGGCCTAATTTCTGCAGTCCACCGTTATATCTTTCAAACAGCTTATTAAAGCTCTTATATTCTTCGGAATCATCCCCTCCGGCATCCTTCAGGCCCTTCTTTGCTCCCTCTATCCGGTTGAAGCCGTCCATGTCATAGCCCTCTGCCTTTCTGAAGGCCATGCCGGTCTGCTCCGTATAGTCCTTTTCCAGCCTCTTTTTCAGATTGCTCCGGACCTGATTTCCCTTTTCCTTTAATTTCCTGGACTTTGCAGCCTCTTCGCTGCCCACGTTCGTGAGATCCACGTCCATATTCCTGAACTCGACGCCGGCCTCCTTGCCCTTCACACTCGGCCGTACCATAGTGAGCACGTGCTCTCCTCTGGCAGCAAGGAGCGCCACGTAATTCTTAAGCATCTCCTTATCCTGCACCGGATCTCCGGAACCCTTGTAGAGAAACTGCTCCTTAACGTAATTCCTTAAGCTCATTCCGTCCACATAAAGACAGTCCAGAACTCCCTCTATTCCCATGCTGCTGTAAAAGCCGCTGCCGCCGTCGTTAAAACTTCCGGCCCAGTCCGATACACTCTTGAAGAAATGCTTTGCGGCCTCCTTCGCTTTGGGGGTAAAGGTACCCTTTTTCATTACGGTTCCGGTAAATTCCTTTAAGTCAGAGGGGGCTTTGATGACATTTCTCTGCTCTGTGGCTTCCACAGGCCCGGCTTCACCGGCCGTCCCTCCGGACTTCATGGTCTCCGTCTGCCGTCTCTTCATGGCGATATCGTTGCTGTTCTGGGTATGTATGCGGCTCTGCATCAGCGGGCCGTAATTCCCCAGCTCCTCAACTCTCGTCATATACGGGGATATGGGCTCACTGTCCCCGTCACTGCTCTTTGTATTGAAAACAGACTTGTTGGTATTGATACCACCGGTCTTGTTTAAAGCTTCTTTTTTCTTTTCTATGTCTCCCAGCTGAAGGTTTCCTATGTCGCTCATGCTCTGCGGTTCCCGCTCCTTTCCTTCAATCTGTGGGCCGCTGATAAAATCGCCCTATTACCCTTTCCGTCTTCAGGACATTTACAAAAGCCTCCCTGTCTGCATCCTTAACCGCCCGGATGACACGGCCTGACTCCGCCCCCGATACCACTGAATATACCACGTTCCGCTCGCAGTGCTCATAGGAGCCCTCCCCTTCCAACACGGTGGCGCCGTGGTTGCTTATCCTTGATATTGCCTCGCAGATCTCCTTTGGCTTATTGGTGACTATAAAGAACGTAGCCTGCTGGTACTTCCTATATATTACCCTTACGGCGGAGGTGGAGGCGAATTGGAATAAGATCGAATAAAGAGCCTTATCCCAGTTGAAAAGCAGCCCTGCCACTATCAGTATGCAGGCGTTTATCACCAGGGGGATGCTGAAGGAGTCTATACCTCTCTTTTCCGACAGGTAGATCGCAATAAAATCCGTTCCACCGCTGGTCGCATCCATTAACAGGCACAGGCTTATGGCAAAACCGTTTATCAGTCCCCCAAAGATGCTTATCAGGAGAGTATCCTGGGTAACGGAGTAGCTTGGCAGGATATCTGCCAGCACGCTTGTCAAAACGATCACATAGCAGGAAAGCAATGTAAACTTCTTTCCTATATACCTGTAACCAATATACACGGGTACTGCATTAATGATGGTATTTATAAGAGTATAGGGAAGCTTTATACCGAGAAATGTCCCGGCCGCTTCCTGCAGGAGCAGTGTAAGTCCGCTGGCCCCTCCGGGCAGCAATCCTCCCGTGTGCACAAAGGTATTGATGTTTACAGCCATAAGGAGAGACGCAAACGTTACTGCAATGATCCTTAACGGCATATAACTTCTTATCTTGTTTATCCGTTCCTCACGCCTGTTGGAGCCGAGCATATTACATGGTTCCTCTGGGGTTCCAGATAAGCTGCTCCCAGGCATCCAGCTGCTGCTCTGTCATAAAGCCGTTGGACGTGCCCATATAACCTATCTTATTAGCGGCGAAAAGCAGGGCCTTGTGGATGGCGTTCTTGCTGTCACCGTCCTTTAAATAGTAATGAAGGAAGCAGGCAAAGAGCGCATTTCCCGCTCCGGCGGTATTCACTATATGAACGCTCTTTACAGCGTCATAGTGTACCGTTACCCCCTTCTGCTTATCGTAGATGATAAGACCCTGGCCCCCCTGTCCAAAGATGATGATCTCAGGGTCATACTTCTCCTGCATTTCCTTTATGAAACCGTAAGGCTCCTCATCAATGGTATTGTCATTAAAGTAGAGGATGTCGGCATTATGAAGGTAGTCCTCGTTAAAGATCTCCTTCTCTCTCATAAAGTAGTGTATCTTTACGGCCAGTTTCTTCCCCATCTCTTTTACCATGGGGATAAAGGGCCGGCAGAAATTCGTATTTGAAAGGACCACCATATCACTGTTCTTGATCAGCGGCTCAGCTAAACTCATATCGTATTTAGCATCTCTTACGTCCTTTAAGTCCACAAAATGCTGCTTTTTTCTGCGGACATCATAAAGCAGGACTTCTATGGGGGTCTCCTTTATGATGGGAAGGACATAGTCCGTTTCCAGGGTTACTTCCCTGTCCGGGGGATTAAAGATCGAGAGGTCCTGCTTTTCACCCACCACTGACATAAGCTCCACATCATCCCCCAGCCATTTCAGCGCCAGGGATGTATTGAAGGCATCTCCTCCGGTGGAGAAATAGATAGTATCCGGCTCTCCGGAATAGGGTGAAAACTGTACGGGCAGTTCTTTAACCTTAACAATGGTTTCCAGCTGTGTAATACCTGCTACAACGAATTTACTCATACCGTATCTCCGCCTTTCCGTTCATCCAAGCCGCTGTTTTTCAGCGTCCGTAACCGTCTGCGTATAATCAGTATACAGTATAACATTTTTTTATATGGAGATAAAGGGGTGTCGGCATTTGCTGCAATGCCGGCACCCCTGTCATCATTTTCACTTATCCGGTCAATCCGGTTTACTGAACAATCCCCGGAATTCCTTTCGTCCGGGCACCCATGCTTTTTCATAGATGCGGGTAAAGTGATTCTTCACCGTCTGCTCGGATATACCAAGCATATATGCGATCCTCCGGTTAGAGAACCCGGATATCTTTAAGTATCCAAGCTCCAGCTCCCGCTTTGTAAGTCCGAATTCCCGCGCTTTTTCAAGATATCTGTCCTTTGTGATATACGGCTCATTCATCACCGAGGTCCATTTCTTCATTCATCTTCCGCTCGGCATTAAGCCTTAAGGGTAAGAGGAAGAATTCCACGATCACCGCATAAAAACCGGTCAGGAGGCATACCGCCAGATTAGCTCCTATCCTGGACAGATCATCTATTTTACCCAGTAAAAGAACTCCTGACATTATGACGGCAAAAACCGCCCCGTATATGGTGAGTTTCTGCGCTGCATCCACCGCACCGATTATATTCTTCAGCTCCAAAAGACTGTATTCCCTGATGCCGACAGAGAAAGCCTTCGTAAAATCCTTCCATTCCCCAAGGATCAGCAGTCCGGGGATAAGAACCATAAGGATCATGATCAGGGAAGGCAGATCAATGAACCAGAGCGCTGATGACATTCCATCACTGCACATAAAGACATTAAATATAAAGACTGCAGCAAAAAGGATCAGCTCTCCCACCAATACAATTCTTATGTTTTTCTTCATAAATGATCTCCTTTCAAGGGAATATTCATGTGTTGCCTGAATAAACTCTATCACGTCCGTAAAGGAAATCATATAGTACCTTTTCACGGCCTGCCGGACAGGTCATTTTTTTCCTGCATTTTAAGTGTTTATCACGATGTAATAAAAAACACCCCAGGGCAGTTGTCCTCAGGTGCAATAAGTCGTATATGATTGTCCGAAGATTTGCTCCACAGCGCCACACCTCGATTCCGCTTCGCTTCATCTCGGTCGCGGCTGTCGCCGCATGATTACAAAAATCATGCTGCAGCAAAAGATGTACCTGACTTATATCGTGGCCCTCCCGGACCAATCTTTCCTATCCTCTGCAGCATTTTTGCCAGCTTCTTAAGATTCATACAGGCATACGTAAGCCCTGCCTTCATCCTCATTCTCGCTTTACCTTTCATATGAGTGTACCGGAAACCATGTGCCTCTTTTGCTGTTCCAAACAGCCGCTCTATTGTTTCTTTTCGGTGACTGTATAATTCCCTCATCCCAAGGGTGTGCCGTATATCTTCACACATCTCCATATAAGGTTCCCAGATATGCCGGGTTATCATTTTCTGATGACTGGCGCTGAGGGTACATTGAGTTAAATATGGGCAGTGTGCGCATTCCTTTGGATCGCTCTTATATTCCCGGTATCCCTCCCGGTTTGTTGTACTGTAGGGAAGTGTTTTATCTACCG
>JAEEGL014756066.1_pt1 | contig 11719 bp, 11 predicted proteins | sample 9134231 | NCBI WGS metagenome assembly JAEEGL01 (sample SAMN16246548, study PRJNA631951) | gut metagenome | biome: gut microbiome; feature: rumen; material: fiber-attached | host: Bos | place: Iran: Karaj | collected 2018-10
GAACATGTTCATGAGAACGGTCATCGAGGCTGACGACGGCAGGGTGATCGACGTGCTCACGATGGGACCGATCGGAATCGTGCCGGAGCTGAAGCGAAAAGGCTGCGGCAAGGCGCTGCTGGATCATTCGCTGAAAGAAGCTGCGGCGCTCGGTTTCGGAGCCGTGCTGTTTGAAGGCAATATCGGCTTCTACGGAAAGAGCGGCTTCGATTATGCCTCGAGATTCGGCATCCGCTATCACGATCTTCCGGAGGGCGCCGATTCGTCGTTCTTTCTCTGCCGTGAACTGATCCCCGGCTATCTCGACGGTATCACGGGCGTTTATCAGACGCCGCAGGGCTACTACGTGGACGAGGCTGAGGTCGAAGCCTTCGACAGAAGTTTCCCGCCCAAAGAGAAGCTGAGGCTTCCGGGTCAGATCTTCTGAACGGAACAAACAAAAGAGCCGCGGACGTTAAATGCTCCGCGGCTCTACTTCTGTGGATCGATCATTCGCAGAAACGCATCAGTTCTTCTGTCTCCTTGCGCTTCGGTCCGTCGGGGGAAACGGCACCGTAGCCGAGAGCGACCAGGGCAGAAACGGCTTCGCCTTCGGGCAGACCGAGGATCTTTCTGACAGCTTCGTCGTCGAAGATGCCCATGATCAGAGTGGCGAGCCCGCATTCGTAGGCGGCGAGGCAGAAGGTCTGGGTGGCGATGCCGGCGTCGAAGGACTGCCAGTGCGTTCCCTTGCTGGTCGTAAAGCTTCCGTCCGGATCGAAGCCGGAGATGCCTTCAACGGTGGAGACAACGACGAGGACAGGTGCTTCCTTGATGATCCGGCAGTTGTTGGCATGACCCATGACGCCTTCTTCGGCGACTTTCTGCTTGAGCTCCTTATCTGCGATCACGTTGTAGCGGACGGTCTGGGAATTTTTCCAGCTCGGAGCGTATCTGGCGAGCGAGAGGATCTCCTCGATCTGTTCCCTGGTGACGGGCTTGTCCTGATAACTCCTGATGCTTCTTCTGCCGGTGAGCATATCTCTTGCGTTCATAGCCTGAATCCTTTCTGAAATCATAAACGGTCCGCGGCACGGACCTCCCATACATCTTCATTGTAAACAAATCAGAGACAAAAGAAAAGAAAAAAAGACGCGAGGCTTATGGTATACTATAAGCGTTCTCCATCACAACGCATCGGGAGGAAAACAAGTGGATAAAAAAGAATACGCAGTCGAACTGCATCGGCAGGGCTGCAACTGCTGTCAGGCGGTTCTGCTCGCCTATGAGGCTGAGACCGGTCTTACGAAGGAACAGCTGATGGCTGCGGGCGTAGCCTTCGGCAGCGGCATGGGCCGCATGGAGGGCAATTGCGGCGCGCTCGTGGGCGCGGAGATGATACTCGGCCTTGCGACCTACGAAGGAAAAAAGATACATCGCGACGCGGCCGCGCTTTTTGATTCGTTCAGGGAACGCTGCGGCGCGGCGGTCTGCCGCGAGCTGAAAGGGATCGACACAGGCGTCGTGCTCTGCAGCTGTCAGGACTGCATCAGAAATGCGGTCGAACTCGTCGGCCCGTACCTGCATAAAGAATGAAGTCCTCTATCACCAAAGCGGAATACGAAGAGATCTACCGGCTCTTGGACAGCGTGTCTCCGCTCGAACGGGACTGCGGCGAGCTTTGCGGCGCGGCCTGCTGTACGGCTGGTGACGGTGATATGGGCATCTATCTGCTGCCGGGAGAAGAGAAACTATTCGGTCCGGAAGACGACGACTGGCTGGAAAAGACCCGCGAAAGGGCAGAGGACTACGAATTTCCGGGATCCTGGCACGGAACGGTTTATTTTGTCCGCTGCAAGACACCGCCGCACTGTCCGCGCGAAAAACGGCCGATCCAATGCCGCAGCTTTCCGCTGCTGCCGCACCTGACGGAAGACGGGGTACTCAGCATGGTCTATAACGATCTGGACGTCCCGTACCGCTGTCCCCTCATAGAGGAAGAACTGCCGCTCAACGATGATTTCGTCGAGACTACGCAGCTTGCCTGGGAACGTCTCATCCGCGATCCGCTCATCTTCGATCTGGTGCGCATGGATTCCCGTGCCCGGGAAGAGGCCGCTCTGCAGCTGGCATCCATGCTATACGGGGAGGAACCGATATGATCAAACGATCCATCCTGCTGATCGGCACGGGCGGCACGATCGCCTCCGAGCTGGGCAGCAGCGGCCTGGCGCCGGAGCTCACCAGCGCTCAGCTGCTGGGCTTTATTCCGGATATAGAAGACTTCTGCACAGTCGACTGCGTGCAGCCCTTCAGTCTGGACAGCACGAACATGCAGCCGGAGCACTGGGTCAGGGTGGCCGAGATCATCCGCGGGCATTACGATCGGTACGACGGCTTTGTGATAAGCCACGGCACCGATACCATGGCCTATACGGCGGCCGCCCTCAGCTATCTGGTGCAGGGAAGTCCCAAGCCTGTCGTTCTGACAGGCGCGCAGAAGCCCATAGGTTTTGAGACCACCGATTCGAAGCAGAACCTCCGCGACGCCTTTACGGTAGCGGCTTCGGACATGAGCGGCGTCATGCTGGTCTTCAACGGGAAGATCATCCTCGGCACCCGTGCCCGCAAAAGCCGCAGCAAGAGTTTTGAAGCTTTTTCCAGCATCAACTACCCCTTCCTGGGCATCGTGCAGGACGGCCGCATCGTTCAGTATATCCCTACCGGAAAAGCGGCGGCGCCGGTTTTCTTCGACAGCGTCGATCCTAAGGTGGCGCTTCTGAAACTCGTACCGGGCACTCCGAGCAGGGTGGCGGACTGGCTGCTGGACAATAACGACGCTCTCATCATCGAAAGCTTCGGCGTCGGAGGCCTTCCGATCTATCAGGACAGCGATTATTACGAGACAGTCCGCAGAGGGCTTGAAGCCGGCAAGACGGTCGTCGTCACGACACAGGTAGAGAATGAAGGCAGCGATCTGTCCGTCTATCATGTCGGTACTTACATCAAACGCGAGCTGCCCATCCTCGAAGCCTATGATATGACCACCGAGGGAGCGACGGCCAAACTGATGTGGATCCTTGGCCAGACAAAGGATCCTCTGCGGGTCGCGGAAATGTTTTATACGCCGGTCGCCAACGATATGCTGGCGCTTAAATAAGCAGGAGCCCGCAGACGCAGCGATGCGCGAGGGCAGCAGGAGAAGGATATGAGTTTTACTTTACGGGAATACCGCGCTCCGGATTTTACCGCGCAGCCTTTTGTTTCAGCGCCGGACTGCAGGCTTGAGGCAGCCCCGCAGGACGGCGTGGCGCCTTTCGATTTTCATGCGCTTTCCATTTTTCCGGAGTACTTCAAGATCGACGGACGGTGGCTGCTCTGCGAGGAAAGCCGCATGGATACCGTGCCCGTCCTGGAAGACGGAAAAGTGCACGCGGTGGAGGCTCGCCAGCTGAAAAAGGGGCAGGCGGTCGTCTGCGGCCGCACGGAAAACGCGGAAGAGGGCATCTATCTTCATTCCGACGGCTTCGATGAGTCGGCGGGAGAATCGGACAGCTTTGCCTTCCGCATCGGCCGCTCGCGCGAAACTTCCTACTCCAAAGACATCGACGATATCGTCTCACTGCTCCGCTATGAAAGGGATCACGGCAAGATCGTCTGGGTGATGGGGCCGGCTTTTGCTTTTGACAAGAGGGCGAGAGAGTCCTTCTCGGCGATCGTGGAGCACGGCTACTGCCATGCGCTGCTTTCGGGCAACGCGCTGGCGACTCACGATCTGGAAGGAGCGTTCTTCCACACGGCGCTCGGTCAGACCATCTATACGCAGGAGAACGTGCGAAACGGTCACTATAATCATCTGGATCTGCTCAACCGCGTGCGTGCGGCGGGTTCCATGGAAGCCTTCATCGAGCAGGAATCTCTTTCAGAAGGTATCATATGCGCCGCCGTGCGAAATCACGTCCCTGTCGTGCTCTGCGGCTCGATCCGGGATGACGGTCCGCTGCCTGAGGTCTTCGGCAACTGCTACGAAGCCCAGAACGCGATGAGAGCCCAGCTGAAGGAGGCGACGACGGTCATCACGATGGCAACGATGCTGCATTCCATCGCTGTCGGCAACATCACCCCGTCCTTCAGGGTCATGCCGGACGGCCGGGTGCGTCAGATCTATTTCTATATCTGCGATATCTCGGAATTTGCCATCAATAAGCTGACAGACAGAGGTTCTCTCACTTCCAAAGGCATCGTCACGAACGCTCAGGACTTCATCTGCAACGTAGCCAGAGAGCTCGGCGTCGTATAAAGGAGTATCGGATATGTACAGCGCACCGATGATCAGCGCGTTGGTCGAAAGACAGCGCGCCTTTTTCGCGGAAGGGCAAACACTGGATATCTCATGGCGGATCCATCAGCTGAAGCGGCTCAAAACAGCTCTCGGTCTTTACGAGGGAGAGCTTTGCGCGGCACTTGAGGCCGATCTGGGGCGCAGTGCTGCCGAAGCCTATCTGACGGATATCGGTCCGAGCCATATGGAGATCGGTGAGATCATCGCCGGTCTTAAGCGCTGGGCGAAGCCGGAGACGCATTACAGCGGACTGCACTGTTTCCCCAGCCTTATCACAAAGGTTTACAAAATGCCTTATGGCGTAAACCTCATCATCAGTCCCTTCAATTTTCCGGTCTTACTGACGATCGGTGTGCTGGCAGCCTGCCTTGCGGGCGGCAATACGGCCGTTATCAAGGCAAGCTCCAAATCCCTGCACTGCACGGCGGTGCTAAAGGAGATGCTCGCGCAGGCCTTCCCGGAGGAATACGTATGTGTGGTGGACGGCGGACACGACACAGCCGATCTGCTGCTGGCTGAGCGCTTCGACAAGATCTTTTACACAGGTTCTCCGGCCGTGGGAAAGCACGTCATGGCGGAAGCGTCCAGGAATCTCACGCCCGTAGCGCTGGAGCTGGGCGGTGAAACAGGCAACTGGTGCGTCATCAGAAAAGACGCTGATCTGACGGACGCCGCGCGCAAGATTGCCTTTTTCAAGCTGATGAACAGCGGGCAGATCTGCATCAACATCAATCAGGTCGCGGTGGCTGAGGAAGTCGCAGACCGTTTTGTCTCGCTGCTGAAACGCGAATTCGTGCGCCAGATAGGAGAAAAACCGCTGGAGAATCCTGAATATCCCAAACTCATCGGTTCTGCCGCCTTCGAAAAATGCCGGGACGAAGCAGCGCTCTATCGTGACCGTATCGTTTTCGGCGGTCATGGCGATCCGAAGGCGCTTCGTTTCGAGCCGACGATCATCTTTCCGGTTGGCATCGAAGAGTCTGTCGTCAGGCACGAGCTCTTCAATCCGCTGCTGCCGGTCGTCACATACCGCGATGCGGAGATCGGTGATCTTCTTAAGACGATCGCTTCGCGCGAGCACGGGCTCGCCTTCTACCTCTTCACAAAGGATATCCGCTGGGCGAAGAAGGTCATGCAGACTCAGCAGTTCGGCGGAGGCTGCATCAACGAGGTCTGCCTGCATCTGATGGTGAAAGGCGTGCCCTTCGGCGGCACCGGTCATTCGGGTATGGGCGCCTATCATGGAGAGTGGGGCTTTAAGGAATTCACGCACCCGCAGACGGTGCTGATCGGATCGAACCGCTATAATCTGCCGCTGCGTGAACACCCCTACAGCGGGAAGGGCGGCTGGAAGACCGGTGTCCTGAAACTGATGGAACGATAAGGACGACAGTCCTGAAAGTACATTACAGACGAAAATACAGGAGGCATAGCATGAAACTTGCGGAAGCGCTTCAGGAGCGCGCGGATCTGAACCGTAACATCGAGCAGCTTCGCTTCAGGCTCACGACCAACGCTCTCGTCCAGGAAGGCGAGGAGACGGCGGAAGACCCGAAAAAGCTCAAAAAAGAACTCGACGCCAGTCTTGAACGGCTGGGCGTTCTGATGGCGGCCATCAATCATACGAATTGCGCCGCGAAGATCGACGGGGTCAGCCTGACGGAGATGATCGCAAAGAAGGATGTCCTCACGCTGAAACTGTCCTGCTACCGCGATCTGGCCCATGCTGCCAGCGGCGCCGTTCAGCGGGCGAGAAGCTCCGAGATCCGTATCCTGCCTGCCGTCTCGGCATCGGAGATCCAAAAGCAGATCGACGCGGCGGCCAAAGAACTTCGTAAGCTCGACAACAAGCTGCAGGAAAGCAACTGGCTTACGGAACTGATCGAACCGTAGCGGCATGCCCGCCGCAGCGGCCGATCTGTATCACGCATAAACAAAGATGGTAACCTCTGACAGGGCGAATGTCACGCGGCGACTGCGCAAGTCGCATCCTTCAGGCGGCAGGGCCATGGGCAGCCTCGGCGGTTCGAATCCCCAAGGATCGTTATGCCCCGATCGAGCACGAAGGCATCGTCAGACATTTTATCGTTATGACCGGACATTGACTGCAGTGGCGAGGGCAGGGACAGGGGACATTTAAGGAGAACATCATGCTCAACGATCTATACGCATCGAAAAAGAGCTTCTTTGAGGAAGGCGCGGCGACCGTGCTGCGGGCGCAGGAGAACCGCTCCCGCCGGGTCACGCTCCTCAAGGGCAATCTGGTTGGCAACACGAGGAGCGAAAGCCGCGGGATCTCCGCTCGCGTATGCAAAAACGGCGTGTACGGCTTTGCATCCGTGGCCGGAATCAGCCCGGAAGACGCGGATGACGTGCTCAGGGCGGCGCGTGAGAACGCGGATTTTCTGGACAGACATGCGGGAAGGGGGCTCGTCCTGCCGCCGAAAGCCGCTTCCGGTCTTACGGAGCCTGCCCGCGGCATCTTCGATACATCGCAGAAAGAGATCCTCGACGCCTGCCGCACCGTGGACGCTTACGTTGCGGAAAAGTTCCCTGATCTGGCCAGCCGCCGCATCGTCTACAGTGAGGATTCGATGGATAAGATCATCTATACCTCGGATGCGGCGGACGGACATGTCACCTATCCGCGCTGCTATATCTACGTTTTTCTGACTTCCGAGACGAAAGACGGTTTGCCTGTGGAGGTCTTCAGAGCTTACGGCGGGGCGGGAAGCTTCTCGGATCATTTCAGCGACCTGACCGTCCTGTGGCCGAAGATCGACGCTCTGCACGCGCAGCTGATGGACAAGCGCGAGGGCGTTTATGCAGAAGCGGGCTATAAGACGGTCATCGTCGGCGGCCTGCTCGGCGGCATGCTCGCACACGAAGCTGTCGGTCATACGGTCGAAGCCGATCTTGTGCTCGGCGGCAGTGTGGCGGGGCCGAATCTTGCGAAGCCGGTCGCTTCAGAACTCGTCAGCATCGCAGATTTCGCTCACACGGCTTTCGGCGAGCCGGCGCCGCTGCCTGTCTTCCTCGATGACGAGGGGGTTACGGCACAGGATGCCTGGCTCATCCGAAACGGCATACTCGAGGGGTACATGAACAGCCGCGAGACCGCTGACAGGCTCGGGCAGCAGCCTCTGGGCAATGCCCGCGGCTGGAACTTCGCCGATGAACCTCTCATCCGCATGCGCAACACCTGCATCCTTCCCGGCAAAGATCGTCTGGAGGATATGATCGCTTCCATCGATGACGGTTACTGGCTGCTGGATTCAGGCAACGGACAGGCAGATCTGACGGGCGAGTTCATGTTCGGAGTCACGATGGGATACGAGATCAAAAACGGAAAACTGGGACGTGCGCTGCTCGACACGACCGTCACGGGAGTCGCTTTCGATATGCTGAAGACGGTCGATATGGTCTCAGATCGCGTCTCCTGGTCTTCGAGCGGATTCTGCGGAAAGAAGCAGCCGATGCCGGTCGGCATGGGAGGACCGGATATCCGCTGCAGGATCATGATAGGCGGAAGATAGGAGGCGGAGGACATGAAAGACATCAGACGCGTCGCCGATGCCGCTGAAGCGGCTTTAAGGGCTCAGGGCGCGACAAAATACAACCTGGTGGTATCGGAGACCCAGACAAGGGAATTCAACGCTGAAAACGGCGAATTTTCTCTCTTCCGGACCGTGCTTGGCAATACGGCTGCGGCCAGGGTCTTCCTGGACGGCCGGATGGGTACGGCCTCGCGCAACGACGTCTCGGACGAAGGACTGGAAGCCATGGCGAGCGACGCTTTGTCGGCTGCGCGTTCCGCGGACGCCGATCCGGACTACGACATCGCACCGGATCAAGGCAGGGAATGCTTCCGTCAGGGCGTTTACGAGCCCGATATGGACCGTTTTTTTGAGCGGATCCGGGAGCTGCTTTCCGACGTCGGAAAGCAGTATCCGAAGATCGCGGTCATGCTCATGATGGGCAGTCATACAAGGGCGCACACGATCTACCGCAATACCAACGGAACGGAGTTCGAGGAACTTGCGGGCTTTTATGATTTCGGACTGGAATTCGCGTCCCGGGACGGAGAAAAGGTCACGAGCATCGATTATGCCGGTCTCACGCTCACCGAGCTGGAGAGACCCTTCATCGAGCTGGGCAGCATCCGGCGCCATCTGGAGGACACGCAGGCGAGTCTCGATGCGGCTCCCGTGGAAGGGAAATTCACGGGTACGCTGCTTTTCACTCCGGAGTGTCTCGGAAGCTTTATTGGCATGATCATGAGCAACTACGCCTCGGACGGCGTCATTCTCGACGGCACCAGTCTCTGGCTCGACAAAGTCGGGCAGCAAGTGGCGGGGGAGATGCTGACGGTCTCTTTCCGGCCGGGTGATCCGCGCATCGCGGCTGCCGAGATGTTCACCTCCGACGGTTTTCGCTCGGAGGACGTCGTCTTCATTGAGAACGGTATGCTCAGGACTCATCTGCTGAGCCTTTACGCGGCCAATAAAACGAAGCGTCCGGTCACGAAGAACGCCTGCTCTGCGATGATCATAGAGCCGGGAGACAAGAGCCTTGCGGAATTGATCTCGCAGACAAAGAAAGGCCTGCTTGTGGGCGGGTTCTCAGGCGGACAGCCGGGCGCGAACGGGGAATTTTCGGGCGTCGCCAAAAACAGCTTTCTCATCGAGAACGGGAAGATCGCGGGGGCTGTCACCGAGACTATGATCAACGGCAATCTCGGTGATATCATCCGGAACATCGAGGGCATCTCCCGGGAGGTCCTTTGTGACGGGAACAGCGTACTGCCGTATATGGCGGTCGGCGGAGCGGTCATCTCGGGAAAATGACGGAAGCGCGGCGAGGGTGATTCGGATATGGAGAACGTCTTTTATCTGCCATGGGAACCTGAGCTGATCATCGCGCTGCAGGCGCGTCTTGGTACCTTTGCGGCGGAGTTTGCCAAAGCGCTCAGCGTCTTCGGGGAAGAGCTGGTGCTGATCGGCATCCTGGGCTTCGTCTACTGGTGTCTGGATAAGGAGCTGGGTAAGAGGATAGGCCTGATAATGGTCGTGGGCAACGTGCTGTTTCCCATGATCAAAAACGTAGCCCTCCGGCCGCGGCCGTATATCGTGCACAGAGAGATCCGATGTCTCAAACCGGTCAACACGAACGCGGATCCTTATGATCTCAAAGCGCAGGGCTGGTCCTTCCCGAGCGGACACGCACAGAACTCCGTGGCGCTTTACGGATCGCTCGGCATGAATCTGGAAAACAGAGCTATGAAGGCCGTTTGCTTCTCTCTGCCGGTCCTGGTCGGTCTCTCGCGCGTCGCGGTGGGCGTCCATTATCCGACGGACGTGATGGCAGGATGGCTTCTGGGTGCGGGTCTCGTCGTGCTGATCCCAAAGCTTGACGCCATGATCGGATCGCGCGCGAAGCTGAACATCCTTCTGGCGATCTTCGGCGCCGCAGGTTTTCTGTACTGCCGCACGGACGACTATTATACCAGCTACGGCTTGCTGCTCGGCTACTTTCTTGCGGTCAGCTTCGAGGAAAGATTCGTGCGATTTGAAAACACGAACGATCCTCTGGCCTGCGTGCTTCGCATGATCTTCGGGATCGGCTGTTATCTGGGGCTCAACACATTGCTGAAGCTGCCTTTTTCCCCGGATTTCCTGTCTTCCGCGACGACTGCGGCCTTTGCGGTGAGGGCGCTGCGCTATACGTTTGTCACCTTTGTCTCGATCGGCGTGTATCCTCTGCTTTTCAGCAGGGTGAAGATCTTACAGTAATCAAAAAGGAAAAGGCGGCATCTGCCGCCGAACAGGACCTATGAAAAAAGGACTCATACTGGAGGGCGGGGCTATGCGCGGCATGTTCACCTGCGGCGTGACCGACGTCCTCATGGAAAAAGGTATAACTTTCGACGGACTGGCGGGCATCTCCGCGGGGGCTGTTTTCGGCTGCAACGTCAAATCGCACCAGATCGGACGCGCGATACGGTACAACAAGAGATACGGACGCGACCCGCGCTACGTCAGTTTCCGTTCCTTGCTTAAGACCGGCGATCTTTACGGCGTCGATTTCTGCTACCGGATCATACCGGAGGAACTGGATCCTTTCGACTGGGATACGTTCTATGACGATCCGATGGCTTTCTACGTCGGCGCGACCGATGTGGAGACGGGCAGCATCGTTTTCCATCAATGCACGGGCGGTAAGGAAAGGGATCTCACCTGGATGCGGGCTTCGGCTTCCATGCCGCTCGTTTCAAGAGTGGTGGAGGCGGACGGTCATAAACTTCTCGACGGCGGCATCGTCTGCCCGATCCCGTATGAGTTCATGGAAATGCAAGGCTACGAAAAGAACGTCATCGTCCTGACTCAGCCCGCCGGCTTCGTCAAGGAGAAGCAGGGCGGCATGGGCTTGATGCGGGCGGCGCTGCGGCGCTATCCGAGGGTCCTGGAAGTCATGGAACGGCGCCATGAGATCTATAACGAGCAGACCGCCGCGATCGCGCGGCGTGAAGCGGAGGGCAGGGTCTTCGTCATCCGGCCGCCGAGATCGCTCGGCATCAAGCGGACCGAGAACGATCCGGACGAGCTCGAACGTGTTTATCAGATCGGAAGAAAGGCTGCGGAAGAAGCGATGGAAGGTCTCCGGAGCTTCCTGCCGTAAAGAGGGGGAGGGACATGCTGCGAGACAGCGCTGCGGCGAAAAGGCGGGAGACCGCGTTTCTGGCCATGCTGGTGCTGGCCTTCCTTTCGGGTGTCCTTTCTCCTATCCGCAACCATCTTTACGATATTCCCGCGCTGCTCTACTGCAGCCTTATCATCGCCTGGTCGCTTTCGATCCGAAGAAGGGTCGTGCAGCGCTCTGTCAGGCGTCTTCTGACTTTCGCTTCCGTCCTGATGGTCGTGCTCTTCTGTCTTCGTATCTGCCGCGGTTCTCTGCTCTTCGGCCTTCCGGCTCTGCAGCGATATGCCTGGTATGCCTATTATATCCCGCTCTGTCTTATCCCTATGACGGGCTTTCGCGCCGCGCTGCGTGTGTCGCGTGACGACAGCGGCAGGCCGCTGCCGTTTTCGGGCGCCCTTTGGACGGCAGGGGCGCTGCTCAGTCTGCTGTTTCTTACGAACGACCTGCACGGGCTGGCTTTTTGTTTTACGGGAGAGAATGCCGGATCATACAGTTACGGGCCGGTCTATTATCTTCTGGTACTTTGGTCCCTGGGCCTGAGTCTTGCGACCCTGATTCTCCTCCTTCGCTGCTGCCGCATCAGCGCCGTGCGCCGTCTGTGGTATGTGCCAGCTGGCGTCATGGCGGTCGGTATCGTGTTTCTGGTTGCCTATTTCGTATGCGGGGGATCACCGACAATCGGCGGCGTCAAGCTGTATC
>JAEEGL016037978.1_pt1 | contig 11719 bp, 9 predicted proteins | sample 9134231 | NCBI WGS metagenome assembly JAEEGL01 (sample SAMN16246548, study PRJNA631951) | gut metagenome | biome: gut microbiome; feature: rumen; material: fiber-attached | host: Bos | place: Iran: Karaj | collected 2018-10
AATCCAATCTGCGGGTCAAGCCCGACCCCTTCCAACGCGCCCCTGCAGTCATGCGCAAGGAGCGTGTAAAGATATGAAAGCAGTGCGTTCATGGGATCGGTCGGCGGACGTCGGTTTCGCCCCATAATCGCGAAATCCTCTTTCTGGGCTACAAGCAATTCGTTGAAGCATCCAAAATAGGCGGCACCCGCCTCCCCTTCCAATCCACGCAACCTCTCGGCATCGGGCGGAGAGTCCCTGACGCGCCGTATCACATCGACATGTTTCTCAGCCGCTTCCCGAAGAGCATCCACCTCGCCATGGTCTCGCATCCGCCGCATGATGATGTTGCGCGCATTCAGCAACTTGCCGATGACAAAGCTACGCGCGATCTCGCCCTTCTTCGTACGGTCCTCGTGCGCTCTCATCTGCGCAAGCCGCAGGAGCACATTTCCCGAAACGGGGCCGGTGACGCGCGCAAGGAAACGTCCAGACTCCGACATGAACGACACGCACACGCCACGCTCGGCACAGAGGTTGAGCAAGAAAGGACTTGCCATCACATTACCGAACGTAACGATGCCCTGCAAGGTGTGGATCGGCAGACGCAGAAGCACGGTCTTGTCCTTTTCGACAACGACCGTCTCGCCTTCCTTGCGCAAATAAGTTTCCTGCGTTGTAATATAAAGAGTATTAAGAAGCTTCTTCATCGGCATGCCTCGTCTATTTGATTCTTGACCCACCGGCTGGCGGAGTCCCTTCCACCGACATCGCCGGGGCGGCACACGTCAACAAACGAACACGCCCGACAACCTTTGGTCATGACCGGGGACGGCGTCAAACCCGCCCGCACAAGCGCATGCACCTTCCCCGCCACATCTTCAGTCAGACTCCGCAATTCGGAATCAAACGCGACATCAGTCCGTCGCCGCGTCTCACCGTAAAAGAGCGCACCCGCCGCAATTGAAACTCCCAGCATCTCCTCCAGACACAATGCCTGAGCGCAAAGCTGCACTTCGTCCGCGCGGTGGCTCTTCGGCGCACCACGTTTGTACTCGACGGGGAATGGACGCCAGAATCCACCGCGACCAGGCAACCGCGCCGCCACGGTTTGTCCGCTCTCATCCTGCGGAATCTCCTGCCGATGGAACTCCACCATGTCGGCGACACCCGTCAACCCCAAACGCTTTGAAACAAGTCGCAACGCCGTCGCCAAGTGAACATCCTTGCGCGTCTCTCCGCCCCTGCGATCCACGCGCTCATGCAACTGCCGACCGGCAGCCGTCAAAAAGTTCTCGCTCCACACTCCCTCAACGTGTATGAGCGCACACTGCCGCGGACAAAACAGATAGTGCTGCAGCGCGGAGAGCATCACAGGGGATTCATCTGAGTGAGACGTGATTGGCATGATTGGGCTAGTAAATGACAATGGGAAGGACTTCGGACTTAAGACTTCGGACTTCCAGGACTTGAATGACTTCCTTAAGTCTGATGTCCGAAGTCTGAAGTCCTGTCGCCTTCCTCATTGGCGATTTGCTTTTCAAGTTCCAGCAAATACCGATCGTAGTCGCTCATAAAAAGGCGATCCTGCACGATGCGGTACTTCTCAAACTCGGACTCCGCGTAAAGCTGCGCCCGATAGGCCGTCACCGGATCGCCAGCATATTTCGGTGCATGCTGGTCGAACAGTTCCAGAAACTTCTCAAGGCGCGTCTTCCAATCTGCCATCGTGAGGGGAATCTTCCGAAGCGTCTGGGTCTCGGCATATTCAAGGAAGGCATTGACCATGCGCTCAAGGATTCCGAGTTCGTCGTCCGTCAGATAGTTCTTGGCTATTGTGACATCCGACTTCTTGATCTTGCCATCTGGGCCATCCTCCCAACTGGTCAAGCCCATGTGCTCTTTCGCCGCATCTGCCCGCGTATAGAGAATCTCAGCCGCTGTGTGCCCATGAACGGCGCAATGCATCCGATTCTGAACGGTCGCGTAGAAGATGCGCGTCATGTTCGATGTCTTGTCGTAGTCAATGGCTGTGGCGTAGAGATCCGTAATCTTCTGATAGAACTTCCGTTCACTGAGCCGAATCTCGCGGATGCGTTCAAGTTGATGCTCAAAATACTTGTCGCTTATGGGCGAACCGTCCTTCAGACGAGATACGTCCATCACCCATCCCTTGATGGTATATTCGCTGACGATCTGGTTCGCCCACTTACGAAATGCGATGGCCTTTTCGTTGTCGATTTTGAAACCAAGCGCGATTATAACTTGCAAATTATAGTGGTTTACCAGATATGCTTTCCCATCTGAACCAGTTATTCGAATTTTTCGAATAACTGCCCCCTCATCAAGTTCCGCATCGGCAAATATCTTCTTAATGTGATAGTTGATGGAGTTCACTTCAATGCCATACACCGCCGCGAGCATCTTCTGGCTCATCCAAATGTTTTCGTCCTCGTAGCGTATTTCGTACTTCTCGCCGCCCGCACCGGTCGATGCGATGTATGTGAGGAACTGTGCCGCAGAAGACTTCTGAGGCTCAAGATCCCAATTGCTCTTATCCTTCTTCTTTCGTGACATTTGTCACCTCCTTTGGCGGTTATCAATCGTGAGGACTTCGGACGTCAGACTTCGGACTTCCAGGGGAAGAGGACTTCGGACGTCAGACTTCGGACTTCCAGGGTTGGGCGAAGCCACTTTCTCAAGTCTGAAGTCAGAAGTCCGAAGTCCTAAGTTCCAAAATCCCCTAAGTCTGAAGTCCATCGTCAGAAGTCCTTTCGTCAAATTCCTTGATCGCCTTGCAAACCGGGTAGCCAGAACACCCCCAGAATGGTTTACCCTTGCCTGGCCCCGTCTTGGCTATTCGCCGACGCATAGGCTTCCCACAAGCCGGACAAGTTGGCGGCGACGGTTCATTTGCTTTTCGTTGCTGCGAACTCTCGCGCCGTTCAAGGCGAAGCCGCGTCAACCTTTCACGGAACCCGCCTTCCTCAGCGAAATTCTCCATCGTCTTCTGAATCTGCCCATGAAGCAATGCCTTCGCCCGCTCAATCACGACGATTATGGAATTGGCGGCTACGACAGGATCGTCGTTCTGCAGCCACGACGCAAATCGCCCTTTCATCGACAGCATATACGCGCTGAAATCATGCAGAACGTCATCTGTCATTTCAAACGGGTCAAGCTTAAGCGATACAACGGACAAATGCCTTTTATCTGCTTTTGACCAAATCGTTTCCCCGCAGTCTATCAGAAACGCCTCGTAATCTCCTTCAAGTTCGGCAAGGCTCCCCTTGGCGACATCCAGGAGCCTGAGTTCTGTCTCCTTCGACGTCCCAGCGCGAGCCGACGCCTCAACAATATTCTGACGGGCCGAACGCGCGGCGCCGATCATTTGACCGCTCGTCTTGCCGAGCGGGTCTTCCTTCCATGGATAAACGCGCTTGCAGAACAAGGTGGTCGCGTGATAGACGAGACAAGTGTAGCCGAAAGAGAACATCTTCCGGAAACCACCCGACGGGGCGATGGCTGAGTTCATGGCGCGATTCCTTTCACGGGATTGCTTTTGCAAGGTGGGAGGACTTCAGACACCAAACTTCGGACTTCCAAGGGGCGAGGACTCCGAACTTCAGACTTCGGACTTCAAAGGCTGGCGCGAAGCAGCTTCTTGAAGTCTGAAGTCATAAGTCCGAAGTCCTTTCTCGGCGGGTCACTTCTCGATGATCTCAACACCAGAAGGAATAAGCGAACGGTCAATTGTCACGTCGTAATCCGCGAAACTCCGTGGGAATTCGACCCCTGTCTTCCGAACGACCTTTACCGCATCAAAGAGAACGTGTGCAGGAGCGTTGCCGAGCTTGGACGAATGCTTGAATACGATCAGCTTACGTGTTGCCATGAGGCCACGAGCGGCGGAACGATCAATGTCAAACATCTTGATAAGTGCATCCCAGAACACCTCCAAGTCTGCTTCGGAGAAGCCCGTCTGATCGGCAAAAAACGGATTGACAAATCCTTGTTCGCGGTAGAGCGCATAAGGAAGCGTAAACTTGCGCCCCATCGTGCGATTGTCGCCACTCTGTTTCTCCGCCTCTGCCACTGTTGCAACGGCCATTCTCGTAATGGCGTGTTCGGAAGAAAGCACGGGATCAACCGAACGTGCAAAAGTCATCTGAACCGGGCCACGGACCTGCCCCGCGTTGAATTCCTTGAGTGCCATGACCGCGCCGAAGGTACGAACGTCAAAGAAGTTCTGACACATCCATGCCTTTGCCTCAGACGCATGTTCAGGCTTGTTCTCAAGATTCAACGCCTCGTAGGCTTTCTTCTGCTGGTTGGTCAAAACTGCCTTTTCCGCAACGTAGATATCGTAGCCAGGCTTACCTTGTTGTGCCAGACCTACATAATTACGAACCTTGCGCTTGAGACACACATCAGTGACAAGGCCGTTGTTCGTTTCGGCATCGACGCGAGGCAGGTTGCCGGCATCGGGATCACCGTTTGGGTTGCCGTCCTGCACATCGAAGAGGAGGACAAATTCGTAACGATTGTTGAGTGCCATGATTTGATTTCCTTTTGTTTCGTATGGTTACTGATTATCGGCGGAAGCCTCCGCCTCGGTTTTCTTCGTAAAAAACGCACGCATCTGCTGGTAGTAGCCGAGCGCGAAGAGCCCTCGGTCTTCAAGTGTGAGCTGGCTGGGAAATCCCTTGGTCGAATCGATATCATCAAGTATATCGCGAACAAGGCATTTACGAGCATGGGCAAATTTCGGATTGACAGACGAGAACTTCTTAAGATGTTTTAGAAACATGTCTAGTAGAGTTGGGAAAACGATGCGAGGCGTCGCTGAAGCAGAACTGTAGAACTTGTCGCCAACATTGGCATTGAGTTCGCCAGAGGCGTCGTATTGTGTCTTCTCTAGTGCGGCGAAAAGCCGACCGAGGAGGTATGCGGGGGTTTTGTTTTCTGTATTGAGACCCATGGTGAGTCCTTTCTTGTTTGCGTTTCGGGTGAGAAAAGCCTTTATAACGGCGGCCTGACAATAGGAGACTTTCGCCCCAATCTTGTATTTGTCATGGCCAACAATGACACGATTTAGCGTGAGCTGGTAAAGAGACTTCGGATAGGGGAGTCCTTCCACGACAGACCGCAGAAGCGCTCCTGCCAACAAAGGCGGAATACCCTTGGCATCTCTTGCGGTCTGCGCGAGCAACACCCAAAGAGGGATATGATCCGGCTCACTTTGAAACGCCTTCTGAATCGCCATATCCTGTGCATGCTGACGAAGGCGAAGGATGAAATCGCCAAGCGAACTTTCATGCCAGAACCGGATAACAATACGTGCCGCATTTGGTTCGATGCCGAGCATGTAGAAAGGCGTCGCAGCATCATCTCCAAGTTCACCTAAATCTGGATCACCTGCCTGAGAGACAACCTTCCAGAAACTTTGTATGCGCTGCGCCAGCGCCGCATCCATCGCGCCCCCATCAGCATTCGACGGCGGATTGACTATCCACGAAAGCAGATTTTCCGTCTGCGTCTTCTTTTCTGTCCAGAACACTACGGTTGTATCGGCCAGTTTGAAATGGTACCGAGGATCAGAAATCAGGAGATTAAGGGCGTTGTGAGCTTTAAATGCGGCCACTTCAGAAAGCGGTGAATTGAACGTTTGTTCTTTGCCGTAGGACTCGTAGGACGGAGCGTTGAACGAGACTATGGCGCCACCGCCGACGGAGGTTCCTGCCAGCTTGACTTTTGTTTCTACCGTTGCGACAAGCGGCTCGTTTGTTTTGCCTGTAATCAGACATGTACCGCGCAGCGCTTTTGGATCCGTTTCCAGCATCTCGCGCAATGCGGCATCTTTCACAGCTGGAGCCTCGAAGACGTAGCCGGGCTTGCCTTGAATAGCAAATGTGCCGAAATTATCGCCAAAGCGCTCAATCTTCTCACGGACATCATCAGAGATTTTCTCTGGATCCCACGATTCAAGGAATGTAACAACAGCATTAAGTCCTGGATCATTGAGTCCGTTTACATCACGGAACTGACGGTGCCGTTCGCGAAAGGCGGGGAACAAGGCTTTCCGAGCTTTCTCCTTGTCCTTTTCTTTCTTTTTCGCTTTGTTTGGATAGCAACCGAAAATGTAGGCTGTGCTGTCCCAAAGAAGTCGTGGCGTTGGTGCGGCCCCTGATGGGTGCGCTCCGCCTGGAACAATAAGATCAGTTGTTACGAGTATTGTTTTCGATTTCCCTTTCTTGTCTAAGATGGTCTTCTTTTGCTTAGCGTCCTGAATGTCGAACAACTTTCCCTCCGGAGTGAGAATGACGATGAATGACATCTTCTGCTTGCTTGTTCCAAGCCTAGGCAGTTCATTGTCGAACTCGGAATCATGTTCCAGCCGTCCGTACAGTTCATAGAGTTTGGTAAGAATCATGCTACTACCTCCTTCCCATCAAGGGCAGGAACACGTATAACGCCATTTTCAGCTTTAGCGTGGAAGAATCTTGGTTCCGCCGTAAGTTTACGCCCTTTATTTGATTCAATTATCTTCCCCTTCTTGTCTTCGCGGTAGATGAAATCGTGAAACATCCAACCGAAATCCTTGTTACGCTGGTCATCTGGCAATTCGCAAGGCTGCAGCGGATCGCCTTCGGCAATCAAGGCGAAATGTGCAGGAAACTCGCGACATCCAAGATACGGCTGGTGAAAAGCCTGCCCTGACGAAGCCCGGCGATTAAACATTGAAATATGTTTAGCAGCACAAACCTCTTCCGGCATTTCGGGACCACCAGCTTCCAAAGTACGCTCAACAACGTCAAAGTGAGCTTCAATGACGTATCCAACATTGCGAAGGACGAGCGATGCTCGTTGCTGGCGGTCATCCTCGGGACAAAGACCAAGCACGGCCTTCTCGGCACCGTTCATAACGGCGGCGGACGGCGTCACCGCCTTGGATGCGACTTCGTTGCGCCGGACAGAAGTAAATGCAATTGGCTTGAGGATATGGATGTAATCCACCACCCAACGGATTTGAGGTTTCCAGTAAATCGCGGTCAAGATGTTCCGAGCAGCCGAAGGCGTCATGACTTCGTAGGAAACTCGTTCGACTTTCATTTCTGGACGCGTAAAGAGCGCGTAATCGCCCCAGACATGCAGTTTAACTCCTTTAGACATGATATTCCTTTCTTGTGTTAGATTTCTAGGTAGTCGTTTCCGGCCTGATTACGGATTCCAAAGTCCATGTCGTAATACAGCTTTGGACTCGTCAACACCCACCACGTTTCGTGGACGAGTTCAGCAAACAAATGTCCGTCACTATCACGCGGTTCTGATCCGCGTAAACTCACGGCATAACGTTGCAATTTTCGAGCAATCTTCCGTTGTTCACCTATGGCATAGGTGTTGCGCAGTTTCTCGCAAAGACGCTCCCCCTCTTCGCCGTATGGAACAAAAACAGAAATCGACGGTTCATTGATGAGGTGAAATCTCTCACCAAGTGTGCGGAATTTATAAACCAGAAAATCATCACGTTTGGCAGGCATAGCTGGGGGGATTAGGTCGGACAAGACTGACAAGCGATCAAGTCCTTGCTTCTGGTCGGAATAGAATCGGTAAAGCAACTCAAAATACCGCGTGACGAGATCGGGTGCAAGAAGATCATATTGAAACTCTCCAAGGGCTAGAACCTCTCTTCCTTTTGCCGCAGCAGTTGCGAGAAAACCGGGTGGAGAATGCTTCTCTGCCGATTCAAAGAAGAACACTCGTCCAAGATTAGACTGCCTACCTTCACGGTTACATCGGCCTGCCGCCTGCGCAAGAGAATCTGCCCCCGCCAACTCGCGGAACACGCATGGGAAATCGATATCAACACCTGCTTCAATGAGCTGCGTCGAGATAAGTAGACACGGTTTTCCAAAACGAAGCAACTCTTTGACACGAGATAGTATGTCCGAGCGGTGCTGTGGACACATCTGCGCACTAAGGTGAAATACGGGACGTTCAGGGAAACGTGTTCGAGCAGACTCAAAGAGTTCACGCGCATGGCGACGTGTGTTGACAATCACCAATGTAGCCATCTGCTCATCAATCAATCCCAGTAATTCATCATCTGAAATTTTATCTGGGATGCGTTCCGCCGTCACGCGCCGCAAACGTTCATGTAGTCGACGGTTAATGGGGATGATTTCGCGGCATCCATGCTGTCCACCTGTCAACCCACCCTTTGTCAATTGCCCGGCAAGAACAGCGGGCTGCGTTGCCGTACAAAGGACTACACTTGTACCATAATGCCGAACAAGCTCATCTAACGAGCGGAGACATGGTCTAAGAAGGTCAATCGGGAGAGATTGGGCCTCGTCCAGAATGATGACAGAATGCGCGAGATTATGCAATTTACGACAAACAGATACGCGATTGGCGTGAAGAGACTCAAAGAACTGGACGCTCGTTGTTACAACAATCGGCACGTCCCAGTTTTCCGCGAGAAGCCGCATCCTGTTCGGCCCCGCCTCGTAGTCGACGTTCCCATGATGCTCTAAAACGACATCATCACCAAAGACATCGCGGAACACTTTCGCATTTTGTTCGATGATACTCGTATAGGGGATAACGTAGATGACGCGATCTAGGCCATACTTCGCAGCGTGACGCAACGCGAACGCCATTGACGAAAGGGTTTTCCCTCCGCCCGTCGGGACAGTCAGCGTAAACAACCCCGGTGGAAGAGCCGCGGCTGCGACACAATCTTCGCGCACTTCCTTACGAATGACATTGACTGGAGAATTGGTTGCAGCACTTTTTGTTGCGAGCGTTTTGAAATAGGCATCCAATTTTGCCTGCAAGGGCACAAGACCACGGCCGACAATGCTTTCGCGCGCATCAGCCCTATTCCCGTCCATGAAACGTTCCGTAGCCAGGAAATCAGCGTCAACGAGGCATGAGAACAGCATACGCGTCAAGAAGGCCAGAGAGTAGCCGTCACCATCCAAGAAAGAACGAACTTCCTTGCCGATAGCCCCAAGATTACATTCAAACAAATCTGCCGGCAAGTCCTTACGAGCCGGAACCTCCCATTCTGGCAATGGCTTGCTGAGGCGGTTCTCCAACGATGAATGCGATGACCCAATACCGTCCGGCATTCCCGCGTGGTGTCCAGTAGCAGCATACGCCAGAAGCAAGCCTAGTCCCTGCACGCTTCTTTCGGCAAATTGTCCTCCCGCCGACGAATGATCTGGTCCTCGCTTGCATTTAACATTCTGCTCACGAGGCTCATCTTCTTCCGAACAATCTCCAGCAGCCGCCCACAAATAATCTTGAACACCAGCGGAAGCCTTCCCAAAATCATGGATGGAACCTAGGAACCTTGCAGTTTCGCCACACCCAAACACACTACCAAAGCGATGAGCTTCCTTTTGAACTGCTAAAAGGTGTTCAGACAATGGCTCAATTCGTTGCTGATCACGAGAATCCACATGAGCAATCAACGGTCTAGCGACCAACCCACCGATCTGTGGTGCAGACGCTAGGTTCGCACGATCATTCTTTGAAGTTTGTAACTGTTGATTTTTCATGTCCAATCTTGATTGTTCCAGCCCGATCATCGACCCATTACAGATGAGTGAAGATCGGATTTGATCATCCCTGTCCATGTTTCAATTCGCATGATTTGATATGCCCTCTAAAAAGAGCCTTATCTGTGTCATGACAGTGCGTATTGTAGCAAACTATCTGACTGATTGCAATGATATATTTCATGGATAGGGAAGATTTAAAGAGGGGATTTGCTTTATGGCTATAAGACATGCGAAATGACAAGGCGATAGATATGACCCAACCTTGCAATGGGCTTGCAAGGTCTGCCATTCCTCAATCGGTGCGCCAAGGCGACTATGTGCATAACAGGTGTTCATTGATGGCCTTCTCAAAGGGTGGAATAATTATCCCATATCGCAGGTGGTTTGTCTATGGGATTGTGCAGATTATTTTCACTCGATATTTACAAAATAGAATTGGTATGCGAATTTGTATATCTGCAGAGCAAATAATATGGTACAATTTAGCCGTCACAAAAAAAACAGCTCGACATTCAAACGAAATGAAAACTGAAGAGACAAACGACTTCAAGATCGGCGGATTCATTAAGGCTTGGCGGCTGAAACGAAACCTCATTCAGAAGGAGCTGGCCGCACGCCTGGACATGAACGTCACGCAGATGTGGTCAATCGAGAACGACCGCAACAGCCCGTCATTGCGAACCGTGGCACGAATCGCATCGGCCTTGCAGGTGACCGTTCCGCAATTGCTGTCTCCGCTCGAGGAGTACGCCGATTCCACGGTTCCGATCATTTCAAAAACGAATGAACAACCTCTTGACAACATTCTTCACGTGGGAGATACAGATCTCATTCGTATCATGCGTACTGACGACAAGAAAGACCAGCTCGACGAGAACACGTGGAATCAACTTTCCAAGATCGCAGCTGAAGCCATCGCACTGGATACCAAGTTCCACACTTCAATTCCCACCACACTACCCTTTTCACTTCCCATCTCAAAAAGCGAGCCTGGTGCACGGCAACTTGCCCTTGCCGTTCGTGCGCACTGTAACATGGGTGCGGCCATTCTGCATGACGTACTGGCCATGTTCGAACCATACGGCATACGAATCATCGAGACCACATTTCCGGACAAGCGCGAATCCATTGCCTTCTTTAGTGCCAGACATCAGAATTTCACCGTGTTCCTCTCGTCATCTCTCAAAGGGAGACGAAAAAGAAGCAGGCGACAGTTCGCTTTTCTTTCTGAAATCGGCCGAACCTTTCTCTTTGCCCGCAACAGATTCAAGACCTATCGGGAAACTGACTTGAGCCGCAGATTCACCCACCATTTCGCGGCTACGTTCCTTCTCCCAGAAACCACAGTAACGATGTTGGTCAACAGTCTTCGCGTGTCGCAAGATGCTTGGACATGGGATCTGTTATTGCGCCTAAGAACTCGATTTGGCGTCTCCGCTCAAATATTAAACATCCGTCTGAAGGAACTGGGACTCATCTCTAGGAAGAAATACAACGCTTTTGACCGAAAGATCAAATCTCATTACGTAGAAAACGATTTTGAAGAACCTGAAGGAAATACCAACGAAATCTCCTACCGCAGTGGCGACCTTCTATCGCTCAACCCACGACGATGATCGGCCACCTCGCGCGCACCGTCGTCCCCGATATTCTGTACCTGGAGTATAAGTCGCTGTGTCTGGAGTTTTAGCCGTCTGTGGCCGCGACAAGCGCGGCCCCTCCCGTGGCGGCGGTCGCGGGGTGCACGAACTGGGAAGCAAACGGGGCGCCTAACGTCAACCTTCGGCAGCGACACCAAGCGTGGGGTACTTCGCCTGCAATCTGGAGACTACGTCAGTACGCAATTCACGCACGAATTCCAAAAGTTCCGCAGCTTCCGATTCAGAAGCTCCTTCAACGTAGTCATACTCAACATGGTTGCGCTTCATCCGACATGCGTCCAGGTATGTAGCATCAGACTTCCTGTCGGCTCCCAGCGTGTATTCAATGGACAAGAGCGTGCGATAGTGCGCGAGCGCTTTCTCCGGCATGTAGCCGGCATCATAGAGCATCATGGTGCACAGCTTCAGCGCCGCATTGTAGGCGATGCCGAACTTCCAGTCGCTGGACAGATTCTCCGTAGCCGCATCGCCAATGTCGCGGTCGGCTATTGCAAGCAGATTTGAAAG
>JAEEGL017262674.1_pt1 | contig 11719 bp, 13 predicted proteins | sample 9134231 | NCBI WGS metagenome assembly JAEEGL01 (sample SAMN16246548, study PRJNA631951) | gut metagenome | biome: gut microbiome; feature: rumen; material: fiber-attached | host: Bos | place: Iran: Karaj | collected 2018-10
CGCCGTCTGATGGTGGTGGTGCCGATGGCGGTTCCGATAGCGGCTCTGGCAGCGGTTCCGGCAGCGGTTCCGATAGCGGCTCTGGCAGCGGCTCCGGCAGCGGCTCCGGCAGCGGCTCCGCCGCGACCGATCCGGCCGGCAGCGTGGACGTGGACGTGGGCAAGAACACCGTCACCGTCACCATCCCCGCCGATTTCATGGACGTGGAAGGGTCTGAGGAGGAGATCCTGGCCGAGGCCCAGGAAGAGGGCATCACCGACGTGGTCATCAACGACGACGGCTCCGTTACCTACACCATGACCAAGGAAAAGCATGAGGAAATGCTGGCGGAGATGGCGGGCGAGATCGACAGCGCCATCAAGGAGGTCCTGGAGGGGGAGGACGCCGATCCCACCTACAAGAACATCACCCACAACGCGGACTACTCTCAGTTTGAGATGGCGGTCGACCCGGCCCTTTATGAGGAAAACGGCGGCTCCTTCAACGCCATGAGCTTCACCATGCTGGGCGCGTACTATCAGGCCTACGCCGGGAAAGCGGACACGGACTGCACCGTGATCGTCAAGAATGCCGAGACCGGCGAGGAGATCGAGCAGGTCACCTATGACGACTGGCTGCAGTTCATGGAGGAACTCATGAGCTGGTTCAGCGGCGAGGGCGAAGACGGCGGCTGGGACTGGGAGCCGACCTATACCATCGAGCTTCCTGAGATGGAGCCGGTGGTGCTGCTGGACGAAGGCGGCATCAAGGCTACCGCCGTGGGCTTCGACACCGAAGCGTTCTATGGACAGGGCATCCGGCTGGAGATCGAGAACAACAGCGACGCCACCGTCTATCTGGACCCTGTGAAGTATACGGTCAACGGGTATTCTGAAAGCATGTCTCTGTACGCCACGGTGGCTCCCGGTGAAACGGCCAGCGAGCTCCTTTACCTCCCCGCCGAGGATCTGTCCGGCTACGGCGTGACGGAGATCGGCCAGGTGACGGTCCAGATGGCCGCGTTTGACGAAGAGACCTATGAAGAGGTCTGCCGCGGCGAGGAAGTGGTGATCAACACCTCCGACGCGGACAAGGATTGGCAGAAGGCCCCCGAGGGCAACACGCTCTACGATCAGGACGGCATTCTCATCCGCTACCTGGGCCTGGAGGAAACCGAATGGGGCTCGGTCAATCTGAAGTTCTACTTCGAGAACAACACGGACACCGAGGTCAGCTTCTCCGACGAAGGCTTCACCGTCAACGGGAAAGACGCCAGCGCCTGGATCTACGCGACCGTGTACCCCGGTACCCGCGCCGTGGATTACGTCTCCCTGTGGCTGGACGAGCTGGAGGAGGATTACGTCTACTCCGCGTCGATCACCTTCAGCGCCTACGACGAGAATTACGATACGGTCTTCGCCGGGGAGACCTTCGAACTTCCCATGGGCTGAGCGGGATCCGATCCGGTTTCAGAGCAAACATATGAGCGTACCGCCGCGACCGGCACTTAAACCGGTCGCGGCGGACGGTTTTCAGGGAAGGAAACGGCCCCTCTCCGACCCGGTCCAAAAAAGTTCCCGGGGAAACTTGTCAAAAAGGGCTTGCATTCCGTAAAGAACTGTGCTACTATGTCCTAGCGTTCAGGAGATCCGGGTGTGGCGAAGTTTGGTATCGCGCTTGAATGGGGTTCAAGAGGCCGCTGGTTCGAATCCAGTCACTCGGACCATTAAACCACCGATTTTTTAACAAAATCGGTGGTTTTTTGTACTTTTTGGACCACTTTGAAACGACCTTCAAGCAACAGGTCAACAAATAGGTCAACACTTGAAGCAACTTTTTAACGACTTTTCTATGACTTTTGACCGCTGCCGCCGCAGGAAAGGCGGTATTCATGGCGGCTATCGAAGAGAAGATCAAGGATGGGAAGATTGTCTCCTTCAAGTTCAAGGCTTGTTTGGGACGTGATCCCAATGGCAAACAGGTTTTCCGATGTAAGACCTGGTTTCCAGAAGAAGGACTGACAAACAACAAAAGCAGAAAGGCGGCTGCCGCTGCCGCCGCTGAGTGGGAACAGGCGGCAAAACAAGCGTTTCTTCTGGAACAGGAGGAACAGGAACGACAAGCGGCGGAGGCTGCGGAAAAAGCGAAAATCCTCACATTCGGGCGTTTTGTGCGAGAGGTCTGGCTCCCTCTCGCAGTCAATGATGGAGAGCATCGTCCGTCAACGGTGGCAATGTATTCTCACATGTTGGATGTGATCCTGCCTCACTTTGAGGAAACGCCGCTGCAAGAAATCACAGCGCTCCAGATAACCGCATACTTGAAATGGCTGCGGACGGATTACAAAACCAAATATGGGAAGCCCCCTGCCGAAAAGACCATCAAGCATCATTACAACATCCTGCGCATTGCGTTCAACTACGCAGAGAAGCACGATTTGATCTTGAAGAATCCCATGAGGAAGGTCGATGCTCCAAAAGTCACGAAAAAGAAGGTCGATGCTCTGACGCAGGAGGAAGCAGCGCTCTTCTTCTCCGCCCTGGAAAGCTGTGAGCTGGACTTCCGCTGTTTGCTCCAGCTCATGATAACCGCAGGGCTGAGGCGCGGCGAATGCCTGGGGCTGCAATGGCAGGACATCGACTTTGACGCGCTGACCCTCTCCGTTCAGCGGAATGCGGTTTACACAAAGGCAAGCGGCGTCATCATCGGAGCACCGAAGACTGCCACAAGCATACGCACGATCCCCCTGATGAATGGGACCGCAACGCTTTTGAAGGACTATCAGCGGCGGCAGCGTGAGCGATACGCGAAGGAAGCAATGGAAGGTGTTTTCCTGTTCTGCCGCGAAAAGGACCCTTTTCAGCCTCGTGAACCGACAAAGCTGACCTACAAGATCAAGCGCTTCTTTGAAAGGGCTGGACTTCCCGATATGTCCCCACATGACCTTCGCCATTCCTGCGCCTCCCTGCTTCTGGCAAACGGCGCTGACATTAAGAGCGTTCAGGAGATCATGGGACATGCGGACGCAAGCACAACGCTCAATTACTATGTCGCTTCCAATTTGAAACAGGCAAGGGCCGCCGTCGATAGGATGGCTGACACATTCGGTATCTGAAAAAAGCCGCTGGTTTTACGAACATTTCAGGCGAACAAATACGAACACAATGCCGAAAGCGGAGAAAAGCCTTGAAACGCGGCGTTTTCCTGTTCGTATTTGTAAAAGAATAAGAACCCCCAAAGGTTTTCCGAACATCCTCTTTTATGTATGGAAAACCTTTGGGGGCTTTTGAATGTTCACTTTCAATACAGGCTGCGTATTTTGTCCAGGTAGGCGGTGAACTGCGCGGCAAGCTCTGGCTCCATGATTTTGACCCTGTTTCCGAAACCACAAAGCCAGGAGAAGAACTGATCGGAAAGCTCAACTTCTGTCAGGACTGTGAAATGCTTTTCATCGGCTTTGGAATAATGCGCTGTCTTTGTGCCGAAGCGGTCAATCATGGTGTCCAGAAGCGGATTGATGCAGCGCAGGGTGATATGGTGTCTTTCTCCGCCGATCATGCCGAAAACACGCTGCGTGTAACTTTCAAAATCACGGTCCAGCGCCTTGAACGCTTCTTCCCCGTCTCTTGGCTCCCCTGTCGGCGTGACGGATTTCATGCGGTCCACGCGATAGGTCCGCATTTCCTGTGACCGATCATCAAAAGCCAGAAGGTAATAGTTGCCGTCGTTGATCAGGAGGCGGAAGGGGCTGACCTTGTAAGGCTCCCCCTTTCGGCGGTCAATGGTTTTGGTGACATCCTCGATGCTGTACTTCTGGTATTTGAAGGTGATCTTTTCGGGCTTGTGGGGCTTTTCCATGGACCCTCGGCTCATGGCCTGGTTTATGGTGCTGACGCTGTAATATACGGCGGTATTTGCGGTTTTGGTGCGGTCCATGAGAAAAGCATCATGGAGAATGCTTTCCGCCTGCCACTGGCTCACAAGACTTGCGGCGACATCGGCAAGCCGCTTTGCCCTCTTCTCGTCGATGAATTTAGCGGCATAAACGCATTCCGCCAGAAGCCGTATATCATCGGCGGAGTAATGGCGCTGCCGCACATAGAAGCCCTTGCGGTTTGCGTCATAGACGATGAACTTCTCTTTCTCCCCAAATTCGGGATCGTCTATCGCTTCCTCTGCCTCCTGGATGGAGCATTCATTCTCCAGCATGTAAAGGACCTTGTTGATTTCGTCAATGTCCCTGTAAATGCTGCGGCGCTCTGTCTCAATGCCGCAATCGTCCAGGAGATAGTCGATGATGTCCTTTGCGGAAATCGTATGCTCCTCATCGGACTGTTTCATGAGGTAATCCAGGACGATGTAGGATTTCAGCTTTTGGTGGTCGCGCTTGCCGCTGCCATGTGCACCCATGCTCTCAATCCCCCTCTGTGTTCTGTGTTTATGATACCACAGGTTGAAGAAGAAAAAAACGTATTCTTCAAGTATTTGAAGATTGCTTTTTCAGTGTTGGCATGGTAAAATAATACTGCGACGCAATTCAATATTGTTGTTATCCAAGCAGGGAATCGTTTTTGCCTATTGGCAAAAACGCATTCTCCATCTTTGCATTCCCTGTTTGGATGTCAAGAATTGCGTCGCAGCAATCGGAGCTATGCGTTTTTCGTGGCGCGGCTTCGGCTGCGTCACTTTTTATTTTGGGAGGCAGAGAGAATGAAGAATGCGATCACAATCCTCATGGCGCTTGTGGTGTTGCTGGCACTTGCGGCCTGCGGCGGCAACGGGGCGACAACACCAACACCAGAACCGACGCAAGCCCCTACTGCGACGCCAGAACCAACGCCTGAACCAACACCAGAACCTACGCCTGAACCTACGCCTGAACCTACGCCAGAACCTACGCCTGAACCAGAGATTCTATACAACCCTGGAGATATGGTTTCAACAGATATTCTTGAATTCACTCTTAAAAGTTCTGAACTGGCTTACTATGCAAATGGAGCGCAGACAAGTACCAGCGATGGAAGTACGACAAATAGTATCAGTGCATGTGGACCAGCAGGAAGTGACGGTTATTATAAAGCAAATAAGGGTAGAGTTTTAGTTTGCCTTGATTTTATCATCAAAAATACGGATAGGGATAGCCTGAACACTTCTGATGGTATTTTTTCGTTCTCTGTGCGTCATAATGGCGAACTTGTTAGTGTAAGAGGATATGATCTAAATAACAAAGATGGGTCATACGATTTGAAATTGCGTTCCGCACCAATCGCAACAAATGGGGGCGATTTCTATACGAACAAATCCGATAACAATATCATCTCCGCTGGTGTAACCAAAGAGATAAAAGTTGTTGGTATTGCGGGTTTTGAAGCAGAAGACCTATATGCTCCATTTGAACTGGTGGTGGAATTAAAAAACTCTGATGATAAGAGAGAAAACTTCGTATTTTTAGTTGATCCTTTAGAGCAAAACTATAATATCGGAAAGGCATATCTTGAAGAGAAGTTTTATTATGCAGCAGAATACTACTTCTCCCGTCTTGGAGACTATAAGGATAGTGCGGAATTGCTAAATGCGAAGTTTTCGGATGTTGAGTATTGCCTAACGAACTACCATGACAAGGAATGCAAAGAGGCTATACTCTCAAACCTTGATAACTATACAGTACTAAATGGAGGACAGATTTCAAATATTATTGTCGGGACATGGCAATTATCACAGGGTTCCAATCCTTGGGACTTTTTGGATAATGGCAAAATTGATGATAAGTGGGGAAATAGTCGCACTTGGTCCGTTAGTGGTGATAAGCTAAAACTGAGCACAGATAAGCACAGCAATTCCTATACTGTATATGAAGTGTATGAAGGCGGATATGTTTTAATAGATAATGAAGATACGTCGTGGTTAGCGACACAGATTATGTATTCAGCAACAGAATAGGAATAATGGAAGAATCGGCGGGAGCAATCCCGTCGATTCTTATATCAGCTTCGCGTGTCCTTCAATGGCCTTTTCGATCCGCTGCGGTTCTATGCCGATGTATCTTTGTGTCACGGCGGCGGAGCTGTGCTGCAAAAGCCGCTGGACCAGGGCGATATCATACCCATTGTTTTTATAAATCTCCGTCGCATACCATTTGCGGAAGCTATGGGTGCTGATGCTCTCAAAGCCCAGGTATTCGCAGACAAGGGCAAGCTGCTTTTGGACTGCCCTTTCCGTAATCGGAAAAATCAGGTCGTTCCGCTGGATGCCGTTCCGCAGACAGTAGTTTTCAATATACTGCTGGATCACCAGGGGGACGGTGAAGACGCGGCTTTTTCCCGTTTTCTGCTCCACGATCTCCAGGCGGTAGCGGTCCCCATCCATAACGATGTCGCAGGGGCGGAGGCGGAGAATATCGCTGATACGCAAGCCCAGGTTTCCTTCCAGCACAAGGGCGGTTGCTACACGTTCATTCGGGCGGAAGCCCACGCCTCCTTCCTTCATGGTGGTAATGATTTCCTTGTATTGCTCTGTGGTCAGGGCGGTTGTCTTCTTGTTCATGGCTCCCTCCAGAAGTGAAAAGTTCGTAAAATCAGGGCGGCAAGTTCGTTTGTCTGCAGCGGCAGCCGCAAGGCGGCGGAATAGCTTGGTTTTGGTGTTCGTAAAAGTGGACATTTCGGAACTCTTGGCTCCCTGCGGTCCTCAGACCGCAGGGACCATTTTCACACCGCAATCCAGACAGCCGATATTGACTTCTTTCTTGGCTCGGACGCTCATTCCACAACAAGGGCAAACATATTTTCTGCTGCTGCTTTTTTTCGGTGCAATCGTTCCGATGGGCGTTCCGCTGTGGGTCCCCGTTCCGCCGATCTGAAAGCCGCTGAACTCATTGCGGTTGATCAGGATGTCGGTCAAGCCGTAATCAAGAACCAGGTCAAGCAGGGCGTCGCTCGGCGCTGTGTGGCTCCATCCGTATTTCTCGCTGTGCTGGACGGTCAAGCCGTGGGCTTCGGCAGCGGCCTTGAAGCGGCGGTTGTGGTAGGTTCCGCCTCGGCTGCAATCCTGAACGCCCTTCTCACAGTTGAAGTAGTGGACCATTTCGTGAAGCAGCGTGGCGGCAACTTCTTCAATCGGCCTTGCCAGCGTTCCAGCTCCGATGTTGATTTCATGGGTAGCGCCGTTCTTGCTGATCCAGGTGTCCGCCCGCAGGGAGAAGTGACCGTAGGCTTTCGGCGTGGACTGGATGGTGATGGTCGGTCTTGAAAGTGCATTTTCAAAGAACGCGCCATTCAGAATGTCGAAGATCTTGTTGAGGTAGCCAGCGACGCGATTGTAAGAGGTCAGTTCCTTCATTTTCTTTCTCTCCTGTTCTTGATTTCCAGGAGAGGGCAAGCTATACTGTCCTTGCCCTCTCCGCTTCTGGCGTTTGGGTAAGTCTCTTGCGCCTGAGCTTTGGTCGGCAGCGGCGCAAGGGGCTTTTTGTTAGGCGCTGATGGTGAAGCGGCGGCTGGCGGTCTGCTTGATGAAACTCTTGTAGAGGTCAGGCATTGCCTTTTTCAGCGCCGTGGTGTCCAGCCTTTGCGTCAGGGTGTTGGTCCAGCGGACGATGTAGGCTCCAGCCTCCAGGGTTTCGGTATCGCGCTTCAACATTTCCTGCTTGATGCTGTCTCGAATGGCTTCGGCTTCTGCCTTGATTTCTTCGATGAAGCTCTCCAGCTCGTTCAGCTCTTCAATCTTGGTGATGATCGTGTTCTCGCTCATTTTCGTATCTCCTTTTCGTTATTGTTGGGAGGTTTTCGGCAAGTGGTGGGAGGCGTTCAACATCTATGCGCTTCGGCAATCTCACTCTCTCTGATCCTGTTCCACTCTTGTCTTGCGTTCTTGCTTCGGCTTTCGCCTACTCCGTCCGCCTTGACTTGCTTTTGTTATCTCCCCTTGACTGTCTTCATTATAGACGAAAACTCGTGCATAGTCAATAGGCAAGATGCACGAAATATCGACCATATATTTGTCTAAATTGTGCACTTGATTTCGTGCATATTCTGTGCTATAATGTGGACAATGGAAAAGGAGGCGCTTTTTTATGCCGCTGCGGTACAAGATCGATGTATTGGAAGCCCTCAAACAAAAGGGCTTCACAACATACTCATTACGCAAAGACAACAAGCTCAGTCAATCGACCATCCAAAAGCTAAGAGAAGGTAAAGGAGTCGCATGGGAAAACATTGAAAACCTTTGCGCCCTTTTAGGCTGTCAGCCAGGGGATATTATTGAATACATCCCTGACGGCGGCGAAGCCGCCGAATAGAGCTTTCTGCTTCGGTCAGGGAAAAGCGTCTGCGGCTTGTCCTGCGCTTCCTGGACCTGGCGCAAGTGCGCAAGGGGGGCGTGTATTTCGTGAAATTTTTATTTTCGATCCCCCATGTCGTTTTTGCGTGGCTCTTTCAGTTTTGAAATCAGGATTTCAATTCGGATGACGGTTTTTGCGACTGTTCGCGGCAGAATCACATGACGATCCCGAAAAACGACGGAAACGAAAAAAAGCGGAGGAACACGATTTTTCATGTCCCTCCGCCGTAGCTTTATTGCCAGTCTTTGAGCAAGTCGTCAATGGCTGCGTCCAGAGCTTCTTTCATGCTCTTCTCCATGATCTAAAAGACCATTTTTTCCAATTCGCTGTCACGCTTTTTCTTTTCCTTCTTTTTCTTCTCTCTGTCATCCGCAGAAGAGGAATGATAACCAATTCTCATTTCGCTTTCCTCACTTTCGTATTGATTATTACTGTGTAATCGTCGGGCTGCTGTGTGGGATGGGTTTCAGCCGCCAGCTCCGCAAGGTGTTCCCAAAGGCTCGTCTGCTCCTGCCGATAGAAAGCATCCATCAATCCCAAATCGGGACATTTCAATTCTTCGGGCATTAACTCAAAGGCATTCATTTCTTCACCTTCACATTTGAATTGATGTTCACAGAATAGTCTTCGGCTTTCTCCGCCTGTACCTTTGCCAGTTCGCGGCGGAACTCTCGTTCCATATCACGCCTTGCCTTGCGGTAAGCCGCAAGCGCCGCCTGTTCAGCGTCAGGCTTTTCATTGTAAACCGCATAATACATTTCGGGAGAATGAAGAAAATACCATTCATCCCCTGTCATCAATTTGCTGAGGTCTATTTCCATCTTTTTCATCTCGCTTTCTCTTGGAGTATTCGCGCATGTTGTCCGCAAAGGACAGCCAGCGCAGATTGTCGGCTCTGTTGTTCAGGGTGTCGCCGTCGATATGGTCCACCGTCGTTGCGCTCTCAGGGTCAGGGTTCGCGCAAAAGGCTTGCGCCACAAGGCGGCTAACCAAAAAGTGCTTGGACTATCCATCCAACGACAGCGCCACTCTTGGATAGCCTTTGTTGTTCGCAAAGGCAGTCAGGAGTTTTGCTGTCGGATGCTTGAAGCTCTTGATCCGCCCCATGTTGCTGACAAGGTATTTGCCACCGTAGCCGATGATTTCCTTCCACACTTCATCGGGAAGGTCTTTTATTTTATCCATGAAAATCCCTCCTTCATAAGAGTTTGAGAAAAGTGCAGTAACGATTATCCATGTTTGACAAGTTCTTTGCCCCCGAAATCTCGCTTCTCGATGGAGCATAGCCGCCGCTGGCGGCGGCGTATGCGAATATCGAAGAAGCGGATTTCCAGTTATCAGAATATAAAAATCTGCCAAAACTGTCTAAAACACTAAGGAAAAGACAATTTTGGCAGTTAAAAGTCGGATTTTGTTATAATTGCGTAGCGCAAATTGTTCTGGCGTCCTTCGCTGATCGCATAGCCGCTTTCAGCAAGTAGGTCCTTGATTGTGGACCATCTGTAAGGTCTGCCGTAGCGATTATGAAGGTTGAGCTGATTGCAAAGGGCGTTTTTCTCTGCTGTGAACAGTCGGACGCCTAAAAACTCATCGGGGATCGTAATGGGGTCTGTATCGGCTGCGGGCAGATAGAGATATTTCAAGTCGCTGTTGACCCTGCCGCGGACCTGAACCTGTGTGTCTTCATCGGAGCTGTTCACAATTACATAGTCCACGGCGGATTTGATTTTGATGCTGGTTTCGGAGCTGGCATTGATGATCAGCAAATTATAGGCTGGCGGAATTTCGTAATCCTGTAAAATGCGGACCCTTGCGGCAAGCTGTTCTTCGGTCATGGGATAGTCTTTGTTGCTGATGCTCCAGATGGAAATAGGGCGTAAGCCCTTCTCCTTGGCTGACTGTTCGATTTCGAGCATGGCTTTGATTCTTGATGTGTAACAAACGCCTATGTCCGCTGGGTCCATAGAGGACAACAGGTATTCAAGGCTGGAGAAAGGAACAATCTGTTCAACATCGTAATGAACCAAATCTTCCTGATCTATCAGAAGCTCATAGTAGGAATCCGCAAACACTTCTTTGATTTTGCGCGGCGTAGCGGAGAGGGCAATGACTGTCGTTCTATTGTTTCTGACTGCTGATTTCAGCATCATCAATGCCAGAGAATGAATGTTTGGCTTTGCTGAGTAGTTTTGAAATTTGATGAGGCTGTGCAGTTCGTCACAGATGATGTAATCGAAATTTGCGTGAAAGTCCGTGAAGCGCTGGGAGAGGGATCCAAACTTTGCGTAGGTCATAATGATCACTCGATCATCCCCCTCAAACCACATTCCATCTTCATCGGCTTCACGCGCCCATCCATAGTATTCGGAAGTAGCTTTGGGATTGCGCAAGAGCTGTTCTTTGCCGTTGATGGTGTCAATCAGGAAGATAACATTGTGGAGGGTGTCGGCGGTCAGGTTGGGAATGTGTTCAAGAGCGAAAACCGTTTTTCCGCTGCCAGTCGGTGCTTTGATCATGTTCAGCCTGTTTTTCTTCAAAAGGCTCAAATCGACAAGTTCCGACAGGTACTTTGTTCCTTTCATGTCAGGACGCCTTTCCCAAAGCGTCGGCGGAAGGAATAGCGCTTTCCTCGCTGGCGGCGGAGGCGTCGCCCTCGCGCAGTTCGACGATCTTCTTTCTGTCCCTGTACTTCTGGACCTGTTCTTCGGTCATGCCGAACTCTGCGAACTCAGGGTAGCGCTCCAGGAACCATGCTTTGATTGTGGGGTAGCGCTTTCCCTTGCTGTGTGCCTGGGCGATGTCCAGCTTTTTTTCAAAGGCTTTCAGTGCCGCAGGAGCTTCTTTCTGATCGTAGGTCAGAATGTACCATCTCATGTAATCATAGGTCAGCCCTTTGTAACGCTCCTGCGTCGTGTTCGTCTTGAACTGGCGGACTTCCAGGGCATACCCTTCAAAATCGCGGCGGACCGCTTGGAGCTGCCTGTATTCCGTCGTGCCAGGGGTGAACGCCTTTTTCCTAAAGGCAGAGCTGAGAATGATCTTTCCGTTTTCAGGGTCCACGGTGATGGGCTTCATGGTCTTTTTCTCCTTTCTCGTTTCGTCTCTCAGGCGGCTTTCCCAGCGGCGGCAGCCTCGGCTTTGGCTTCGGCTGCCCTGTAAATCTCCTGGACCTTCTGGCGGTAATCCTTGCGCTGCTGCTTGATCTCAGGGAACTCGTTGAGGAACCACTTCTTGATCTCGAAGAAGCTCTGCGCCTCGTGGTACTCGCCGTTCTCATCGACGGTCTTCTTGCTGATGAACGCGAAGCTCTGCTTCTGGCTCTCGTCGCCGCGCTTCTCGACATAGGCGCTGATGGTCTTCATGTCCAGGCTGGCAAACTCAGACTTGCCCCTCTTGGTCTTCTCTTCC
>JAEEGL017458975.1_pt1 | contig 11719 bp, 4 predicted proteins | sample 9134231 | NCBI WGS metagenome assembly JAEEGL01 (sample SAMN16246548, study PRJNA631951) | gut metagenome | biome: gut microbiome; feature: rumen; material: fiber-attached | host: Bos | place: Iran: Karaj | collected 2018-10
ACGATGGAACGCGGTTCTATGCGCTATGAAAGTTCGTATGCCGTTGAGGCAGGCCTGTTCAGGGGCGACTGGTATGATGCATCGCAGATATACCGTGCCTGGGCGCTTACACAGAAATGGTGCGCTGATGGCACGCTTGCTTCACGTGGTAACTTTTCCGCACCATTTAGAGATTTTGGGACGATGATGCTGAGACTACCGCATCGTGGCAAGACGCCCGCCGAAGTGTCCGCAAACAGAGCGAAGATAAAGCCGAATGAATACTGCAAGATTCCCGATGATGTGCTAATGGAGAAGTACGCGACGACTGAGGATGTTGAGGAATACATAAGGGTGCTTAAAAGAGAAAAGGATTTCTATAAGTTCCCGATAATCATTGACGAGACGGTCTATGTTGAGCCGTTCGGTTCGGGAACGACTCGCTATCTGCCGCCGCATGGACTTGATGATGTCATGAAAGCCGTGCTTCCTCATGGCATATACTTTGGTGCCTGGACAAGCATTCAGGGAATGGACGCAAGTATTCCCAGATGGAAACGGGACAACGCGCAGGAATATGCCGTGGTTGACAGAGATGGACAGCCCGACATCTGCATCATGGATTCTGTTCTGCGAGGGCAGATGTGCTCCGCCACAGATTATTGGGAGAACATGGTGATGGAGTTCACAGAACGCCTTCTTGGATATGGATTCAGATACATCTACTACGATGAACTCGCATCGTCAGGTCCAAAGAAATGCTACAATCCAAAACATGGACACGCTCTTGGCGGAGGCAATTATGGCATGGAGGCAAGGAGGAATTTGCTCAAGGCCTTGCACGACAAATTCTCTGCAAACTACCCTGAATACTGCACAGGTGGCGAGGAACTTTCCGAATACTACATCGGCGTGAATGACGCCAATTATCTTTTTGCAAGTCTTTTCAATGATTCAGTTCCTGCATTTCAGGCGATCTATCATGAATACTCGTTCAGTTACTCCAAGGGACCATACGGCAAATTCACTGTGCAGAACATTTCGCCCAGATTCGTGGAAAAAGGCGGTGCCTCGACGCTTGAAGATTTTGCTACGTCGTTTGGTCGCAACTGGAGTTTCGGTATCCATCCAGGCGAGATACGCCCCGAAATGCCTGAATACTCGCCAATCGCGGCAGGCATAGTTCGTCATTTTGGTGAGAAATGGCTGGAATACAAGAAGTTCCTGCTTTTCGGTCGCATGCTCAGACCGCCCGTGGTTGAAGACCAGTTCATGATGCATGCGGGATGGCGACATCATGAAGAAATCTTTAAATATCCGTCGGTTTTCGCATCGCTCTGGAAATCGGCGGACGACGAGTATGCCGTAGCAATTGCTAACGCTCAGATTACGGAGCAGGCGCCAATGCTGTCGCTTTCGTTGGCTGAGACAGACTTCCCCCATGGTAATTGCAGAGTATGGGATGAGGACACTGGGGAGATTTTCTTCTTTGGCGACTCAAGGGACGTTCGTTTCAGAGCATCAGTCGATGGATACCGTACACGCGTTCTGATGGTGGCTCCGACAAATGAGACTTTTACAGTGAACGCCAGAATCCCTGAATACACAGTTGCGCTTGACCATACTCTCTCCGAAGCGGAGAAGAAAACGCGCAAGGATATTGTATTGCGCGTCCTGAATCTTACAAAAGCATCTTCGGACGCTTGCGTTGTGGCTGCGGCAGGAGAAAAATGGATTGTTTCTCCAGCGGCTAAGCAAGAGGCGATGATTCCATCGGGCGGATGGCATGACTTTGCGTTCAAGGTGAATATTCCAGACGAAAAGGAGAGTCGCTACAGTCTTTCATATAGCGTCGATTTGAAAGGCGCTGTGTGCAAGGGGTTCAATGGCTCCGTGCCGTTTGGCCTGAAGCCCAGAGACACTACAGCCCAGAACAGGAAAAGGCATCGGCTCCCATTCGCAGCTGGTCTTGATGCCGTCCCCTCTCGTCTGCCTGAGAGCATACCCGCGTTTGAGACGCTTGTCTCTCGCATGGACAGTTTCTCGGGAAAGAAAGCACCAGATGTTAAATGCCGTGCGGCTTGGAACAAAAACGGCCTGTACATATCATTTGATGTGCCTGACGAACTACATTTCCAGAACGCTAGCAGGGAGAAACTTTGGAATGGAGATGGAGTGCAGATTCGTTATGGTGCTCCTCAGAAAGACCAAGAGCGCATCAATTATTACAACATCGCTGTCACAATCAAGAATGGAAAACCATACGCATACTGCTATGAGGACAATACCAAGGTCGATTCAATCCTTTATGCGGCAGTGCGCAAGGAGGACTTGACGTGTTATGACATCTTTCTTCCAGCCAAAATTCTTCAGATTGAGATGGCTGAAGGCATGCGAGTGCCGTTTGGTTTCGCTGTGAATTTGCATGACGGCAAACGACACTTGGGGTGGATAGAATGGACTGGCGGAGTCTGCGGCGGAAAAGACACCAGACTTCTCGGTGAACTCATCCTTGGAAAATAGCAGTTGGAGATGAATTATTAATTGAAAGTTCCATCTGCTATTTGACGAACCATTTTCAGGCGGCTTGTCTATTTACTATAATCCTTAATATTATATTGGGTCCTGAAGGACAGTGACGGTGTTGAGTGCCCTTGATAGACGTTTGTCGCCTTCTGTGTTGCGCGTTGTGCCGAAATGTCCTGTGAAGGGATTGGTGCTCATGAACTTGTTTTGCGTTGCCAGAGCGTTGTACATCGAGAATACATTGCTTGGGTAACAGGTCTCATCTGCGAAGCCTGTGCAGACATATGTCTCGCAGGTGATTCTGCGGGCGAAATTGACGCCATCGTGGTATGAGAGGGACTTCAGAATCGCAGGATTGTCCAAAAGCAGATGGCGAACCTCTGGGGCCCTGAAACAGCCTTGCGGGACGCGGCCTGACGCCTGCGCATTGTAGTCGCAGGCGGATGGTACGCTGATGATTGCAAGGGTGATGTCCTTGTCCAGAGCCGCTGCTGCGAGCGTCTGGATTCCGCCCAGACTACCGCCGCGCACAATCAAATCCCTGCCATTCCATTCTGGACGGCTCTTGATATAGTCCAATGCACGCATCACGCGGTAGTACATGTCGTGGAAGAACCATTTCACAGGATCCTGCACATTATGGCGACCGCAGTCAATGTAGATTTCATTCATGCTCTGCACATACCATTCTTTCGGATGTCCTGTCTCCAGACCATGCCAACTGACTGAGAAGGCGATGGCTTGGGCATTCAATGATGCCTCGCATGCGATATTTTTCGGTGCATCCTGTACGACATGACTCTCGTAGTCGATGATTGCCGTAAGGGATTTTTCCCTTGCGCCGACGGGAATGGTCAGATAGCCTGTCACTGGTGCGCGGCCAAGGCATGCAACGGACACTGCGAAAAGTTCCACTTTGCCTTCATATTTAGATTCGACAGGCTGTGGGACAAGCGTTGCCTCCAGCTTGCAATTGTTTAGTTTTTCGCGTTCGGCGGCCCAGAATGCGTCGAAATCATCAGGGAGATAGTCGGCAGCGATGATTTCGTCAGGTGAGAAGAGTGCTCCGAACTCGGTGGCAAGATGTTTCTTGTGCAGTTGTCGGTTACCAGTGCCTGGGTCTTGAATCACATTGCCGTTGTCATCGAGAAGAACGATGCAGAAATAGCACCATCCTGCCTTGTCGCTTGTGTATGAGAGTTTCAGTGGCGAACCGTCTGAAACGACAGTCTCTTCTTTGACGATGGCTGATTCCCATTTCGTGGTGAAAACCATCCTTTGCCCGATGACAGGTTGTCCCGCCTTCTTTAGCAGAACTGTCGCCTTGAAGGTTTCTCCACGCTTCAAGATGGCATTCTCTGGAAACAGACAAACATCAACTGAGAAATTCTGTGATTCGATGGACATTAAAAAACTCCTACAAAAGTGATGAACAGAATGGCGAACAGTTCTTTTCCCATCGCAATGCGGCGGGAAAAGAACCAAAGAACTGACGCTGTTTTAAGTTTTCGCCGCAAACGCGGCTGTGTTGCTCAGATTCCGAGGGCCTTGCGGAGTGTCGGTTCAATGGCGTCCGCCATGCGGAGGAAGCCAATGTCGTTCGGGTGGCATCCATCGACAGTGCAGGCGTCACGGTCTTTGACGCCGAAGAGAGTGTAACCATTCACGAAGAATACTTTCTTGTCGCCAGCGGCAAGAGCGTTCTTGAAGGTGGTCTCAATGACATTGATGCGCGCATTTGTCTGGTTGAGGTCGCCGTCTGTGTCTGGCCTTGAGACAAAAATGATTGGGAGGTCTGGATGGGCGGCGCGTATGAGTTTGAAGAACTTCTCGTGGGTTTTGTTCAGGAAGTCAGGGCATGGCGCGTTGTGGTCATAGTCCAGAACGAATGCGCTCATGTCGATTGAGTTGATGACCTCAGCCATGATGTCTTCGGCCCTGCAACTGCCGCTGAAGCCGAGGTTGATGACATTTGCGTCAAGGCGGCGGGAGAGATGCTGAATATAGACGTTTCCAGGGCGGCTGGCGCATCCTCCCTGAGTTATTGAGGAGCCGTAGAATACGACTGGCTTCCCAATTCTGAACGGTGCAGGCTTCTCGACGACCGCGTTGGGCGATAGTCCTATCTCAAGTTCCTTGATGCCGTTGTAGGCAGGGAAGTTCAGAGTGAACTCGCGCAGATTTGTACCTGGCACATAGTCGATGTTCGGGCAGGCGGGAGTGTTCTCATGAATGTTGCGTGCGTCAAAGAGGAGCGATTCGTATTCATTCTTATTATAGCATGGTCTTGCTGTCTTGCTGAATTTGCGGGAACTGCCAGTGCCGACATAGAGGTCGAATCCAGAGCTGCCAGTGAAGGCCATGTGTTCCATCGACGGAATGTTGCGCAGTTTTACGCGCAGTGCAATTACCTCTGTATCGCTTCTGAAGCGCAGTTGGACGCCCGCCGTGTGCCACGCCAACTCTTTTATTCCGTCGTTCTGCTGCGGGAGCGTCTCAACTGGAACGCGGCAAAAGACACCGCCATTATGTTTGAAGAATGGCATTCCGTCAAGCTCAAATGGTTCACACGGGACTTTCATGAATGCAATGTCAATGCCATTCATGCTTTGGACCGCGAAGTTCTTGTCGATTTCATCAATTCTCATACTAGATTCCTTATTATAATATATGGTTAAAAGATCATCCAGGCTGCCATTTTGGGATTGAAGTCCTCATGAGTGAGTCTGTAAGACCAGAGTTCTCCTTTTATCCAGAATTTGTAGGCTTGTCGGATGTTCATTCGCATCGGGAAGCCCTCGCGGCGATAACCGTCGAAAATGGACATTGGGATTGAGAGCCTTTCTGCGCCGTCAGCGGTCTTTGTAAGGCCGATTTCGGGCGGGTCGCTGTGCCTGAATCCATAACCATCGAGGGCGGCCTGCCCCTTCTTGTTAAGGACTACAATAACGGGCGACCACATGCGGCATGGTTCTATCTGGATGACGACTCGGTCTGTCCTGTTGTGAACGGTGATGTAGAGGTTGTCCTTGTCACGGGATGCCGACCATGTTACATTGCATTCATCGATGCTTTGGAGTTCGCTTTCGCGGCCTTCGGGGATGACTATTGACGGTCCTGTGACCTTCTCGCCCGTGTACTCGCGAATCCACTCAGCGTCCATTGAGAACGAATCGAAGTCTTTGAGCAGGGCGTTGAGCGCGTCAATGCGCTTTTCGAGTTTCTCAGGGAAGAAGAGATAGCCTTCAGCTTCTGAATGGTAGCCAAGGCGTCCATCCTTTTTGCAGAGTTCAATCATCTCTTTCGAGTTTGCGATTTCTGCTTTGACGATTTCTTTCATTGCAGCAGTGTTGTCATGCTTATAATAGAACATGTCTTCGCGCAGGAGATAGAATTTAAGGAAATCGCATGTCGCCTCAATCTGGAGGAGGATAGCCTGTGCGAGCGTTATGTCCGCCATGCGGTCTGGATTGTTGGTGAAATGTTCCGCAAGAGTGTTCATGATTTCCACGCCCTTCTTCCATTCGTCGCGCATGGCGTTGCAGAGCGTCAGAGCCTCTTCGCCCGTGTGCTGATAGACGAGAGTCTCGCCAAAGCGGTCGCCGCTGACTTCTGGGAAAGTCTTTAGGAGCCAACTTGGCGTGATGCCCATATCGACTGGATACAGATACAACGGCCATGCGATTGCATGGTGCAGGGGACCATACCACGCGAACTCAATGTTCGCAGGGAAGTTGCGGTACCCTCTCGCGAAATGCTTCCATGCCTCGACCGCAGTCGCCGAATGCTCACGCCAGAATGGCGCGGCAAGCGCTTTCAGGAACTCATCTTCGCTTTTGGGGAACGGACGGAACGATAGTTCGCCAGCCGCCTTGTTCATGAGCCCTGGATAGTTTCCGAAGTACCAGCATTGCATCACGGTACTGACATCGTGCTCGTTGAGGAATTTGTACTTTTCGTACAAGTTGCTGGGGACTGGAATGAACGGGACCGACGCGTCTTCGTGCGAGCAACCGACCTGCAGTTTCGCGCCAGTGTTCTTTGTGGTCTCAGCCATGCCCTTGAACTGCTCGCTTGGACCAACGAACGCGAGCGAGTAGTCGAACACCATTCGCTTCTTGCCAAGCTGCATGGATTCTGCGCCAGACTCGAAGTTCAGCATCGCGACGGAACCGTCTGGCCAGTTCTTAACGACATCTTGGATTTTGTTTGCGATTCCCTTGCCGTCGCGCGAGCCTGGCAGATAGAACCACTCTATCATGTCGGCGTTGGGATTCACGGCGTGCATGGCGTCCGCTTTGATTTTCGCCTGTTCGCGGAAGAGGTCTGCGAGAGGGCGTTTGCTGCAGATGGGACAATTCACGGCATCGGAGCCGTGCGCAATGAAATGCGCGCATGAACCATTGTCCTCGCCAACGATGATGTTTATCATTCCTCCAAGGTTCGGGACTGCCTTGAATAGTGTGCTCACGCATTCTGCAAGATATTTCTTGCCGATTTCGCTGGACGTGCAGAACGGCGCGAAGGTCGCTTCGGTCGCTGCGTCCTTGTCCTCTATGCCGAGCACGTCGCGACGGCCATCCAAAGCGTCCGCCACGGTGACGCAGTTGTCACCTATGTTCTTTTTGTCCTTGAACATAGATGTCGGACGGAAAGACTTTGGCTCGCAGATATATACAAATATCTTAATTCCATATCGTGCGCATTTTTCTACTGTCTTGCGGAGTTTCGCGAAGCGTTTTTCTGCGTTTTTGCCGCGGTTCGGGAAGATGGATGATGGCAGACTAGCGAAATACATAGACAACCACACACCGTTGATGCCTTCATGCGCAAGTTTGTTGAGATACTCGTCTGGATAGTAATCAACGTCATTCGTGAGTTCATCGATGAAGAACGGCGGGCGGTATGTCGGGCCGAAGAAACAACGTGAAATTCTGTTCTTGACGAATGGCTTGCGCCGCCAGCCGCCGATGGTTGCACTCTGTCCGTCAACCTCGCACAGTTTGTCTTCGAAGAAATAGATGGCTCGTCTGAGACCGTCGGAATCGCCAGCGATGATTTCGGCACCGCCCTCCGTGATGCTGACGACATACTCTTCATGCGCCAGTCCCGCGTCCTGTTTGATGAAAAGCGTGTAAGAGCCAAAGTCGCTTGGAACGATTCCCTTTGAGAGCATAACCCTGCGGAGGGAATCGAACGCCGTCTCGACTTCGCTTTCAGCGTGCGGATAGGTGATGACCATGCGGATTCCGTTTGAAAGGAAACCTTTCTCAGAAGCCTTTTTACCGAAATAATATTTCAAAGGACTTTTAAGGTCCTCTATGAAACCCATGTCCTCCAATTTCGGTTGCTCAACAGCCTTTATGCTCTCAATGTAGGAATTGTCCATGTTTTTTCTCTTGTTTATGCTCTGGATTTCGTTTTTATTTTGCATGGCCAATGGCCTTGCATGGTATTTCAATCGTTTGCAAGGTTGTCAAAGTAGCCCTGAATGAGAATGACGGGCGTGCCCTTGTCGCCAGAGCCGCTTGTAAGGTCGCAGAGGCTTCCGAGCAGATCGGTGAGTTGGCGCGGTGTGGTGCCGAGCGACTCTTCCTTTCCGATGAGATCGCCGCCCTTTGCGCGGATTTTCTGGAGGATGGAGTCCTTGACGGCATTGTCGTCGGCCCCGCTCTTTTGAAGTTCATCCGCAATGTACTTCAGCTTAATTTCGTTGGGTTTGCCCGCAAGACCTGCTGTAAAGGCAGGAGAGACGACTGGATCCGCCAACTCCCAAATCTTTCCGACTGGGTCTTTGAATGCACCGTCACCATAGACCATGACCTCTATCTTTTTGCCAGTCATGGCAAGGAGGCGTTTCTGCATGTCATCGACGAGTGTTTGGCAGTCGCGCGGGAAGAGTTTGACCTTTTCGTCGTCGGATTTATTCGAGCCAAGCAGACCATAGCGTTCATTGCATCCTGCGCCAGAACGGATTGGGGCAGTACAGATGTCGTCCAACCCGAAGACTTTGGTGGCACCAGCCGCCTTGAGAAGACGTTTGTTGCGAGCGCGGGTATGTATGTCGCATGTGAGCACTTGATTTGTCACTTTCAAAATTTCGCGCACGTCGTTTGCGAACGACACGCTGACGTTCTCCATTCCTATCTCTTTGGCGACTATCTCCTTATAGCATTTAACATAGTCCATGCCTGTGAATGGATGGGCCACATATTCCCCAAAGACAGCACGGTATCTCTTCTCGTCAAGGACATCCTTCCATGGATCGATGCCAGATTCGTCCATGACATCCATTGACATGAGATGGTTTCCGACTTCGTCCGACGGATAACTGAACATGATGTGGACCTTCTTCGCGCCTCGTGCGATTCCGCGAAGAAGAACCGCGAAACGGTTTCTGCTTAGAATCGGGAATGTCAGACCGACTGTTCCTTCGGGAAATTTAGACCGTATATCTGCGGCGATGTCATCGCATGTTACATAGTTGCCTTGCGTTCTAGCGACCACGGACTCCGTGATTCCAATGACATCTTTGTCATGCAGTACAAAACCCTCCTGTTCGCAGGATGTCTTCAATGCCTCGATGATTTTGCCCGCTAGGTCGTCACCCTGGCGGAATATGGGGCAACGGATTCCTCTGACTGTCGTTCCGATTGTTCTCATTCTGTTTGTTCTCTTTGGGTTATTGTTTTAAACGCGCAGCCCCATGGGCCGCCATTGACTATTCGACTGATGGCGAATACATCACCAACTTACAATATAACGCCATTTTTCAATTGTGTAGTCATCTTTGACGTTTTTTTGCCGCTCTGACCCATGAGAGGAGTTTTTCGCCTCCGTGGTAACATGAACAGACGACAGGCTACCTGTTCCAGGATAATTATTACATTGTATTATAGGCAGAAATTTTAAAACATGTGGTTTTACTAGCTATTTCTGATGTAACCGCATCTTCGAAGCGTAGGTCTGCCCAATCATGGCGTGGGGAACTTCATGAGCACTTTTTCTTGCGTAAGGAGTGCGTATTTTGCGGAATTGAAATCGTTAGCGAGAGGGACGAGGCCTTTGGTTTGTGTGTCGATTCGGAGTTTCATGAATTTGCGGGCGGCGTTGCGGAAGTCGGCGATGGCCTGTAATCGCGATTCATCGGCGGGATAATGCCGCTTTGTGAGAATTTGGTTGGAGCGGGCGAGCGATGCCATAGTCTCATCGATGTCTCTGAGAACAGGACCGATGGTTGCATCTTTCGTCATATTGTCCTTCAGGAGTGCCTTCGCTTCAAGCGTAATTCTTTCAGCCGCTGGCAGGTTGCCATCCCGCAAAAGCGTGTCGCGTCGTTTTAGCAAGGGCTGAAGGAAGGATGTGTCGAATGGGATAGTGTTGCATTCGGAGATTTCAAGTTGGAGAATTTCGTCATGGATGGCGATGCGCCTTTTGAGAACATCTTGGCGAATGCCGTCCAGTGTTGCTTTGTTGGCGACCGCGAAGATGCGTCCTTCGCCTGGAGCAAGCGTGAGTTCAAGGGAGTTGTCATACATTGAGAAAGAATCCAAATCCATTAGAGACTCATCTGTACCGAATGATTTTAGGTTGAGAGTGGTTGAGTGCGCTTTTGAGAGGTCGTTTCCCCAGACGACAAGAAGCTTGTATTTTTTGTCTTGTGAGACGCGAAGCACTCTTCCGACGCAGTCATATTCTTTGCCAGTGTAACTCTGGAATGTTTGGGTGTTGGAGGAGGAGAGTTCATCATCTGAAAGTTGCTCTGCGCCAACGAAAAGCGGGCCAGCCGAACGGAAGAGTGGTGCTATTTTGTTCATCGCCATGAGCAGTTCTGTCTCATTGCCGAACGGGTCGAAAAGGTTTCCTCTTTCAGACAAAGGAATGCTCTTTTCGGGAGTGAACCAGTTGGGCGTCTGTGAGCAGGAGTATGGAATGAATCCTGTTGCACCATAGGCAAGGCTACCGAAGAACTGTATCATGAATTCAGGGATGGTTGGCGGTCTCCAAGAAGCACCGCCAAAGGCCTGTGGCAGTATCCAGACGTTCTGCGCGCCCCATTTCTTGGCGTATTTGACAGATTCGGGAACCGCCCAGCAGCCAGGCTCGCTTTTGGAGTTCCACATAGGATAGATGTCTATCAGGAGAAGCGGAACGCGTGGCGCAAGAACGCGCACAGTGTCGATGCTGTTTGCGCAGGCGAGGCCAGGCACTCTGTCGTTGTCCTTTTCGAAGGCTTCTTTGCCTTGCATGAAATCAAGCATCATGCTGCTGCCTGGCTCATCTACAACATGGTAACCAAGCAGGGCTGGATGGTCGCCGATGGTCTCCCTTAGCAGTCCGATTCGCTTGATGCATTCATCCATTGGGAAGCTTGACTGATAATGCCGTGTGAGATATGTGGATGGAGCGATCATGAGATTGTACTTCTGCCCAAGGTCGAGAAGGTTTTTGATGCGATCCCTTTCAGGCTGTCCATTCGACGGGAAGATGAGTCCTCCGCCTCGAATAAAGGCGTTGAAGAATGACCTTTTCATCTGCATCATCGAGAACGGCGAGATTTCATTCTCGCTATTGACGATTGCATTAATGCCTTTTAGTTCATTCTTGTCATAGTACCATTGTGAGATTGAGAAAGATGTGTCGCCGTATGCGCCCCACGCAAAAATGGCATCGTTCTTTTTGTGAGTGAAGGAGAAGGCGTCGAGTTCAGGTCTTGAGTTAAGTTTCTTTGCCTCTTCGTCAATGCGTGATTTTGGGACCTCTGTTATTTTGACGTCATCGAACTCAAAGACAATAGGCCCTGGAGCGGAGCCTTTGAAGGTGCCGATTTCAATGTTTCCAATGCTTAGATTGCGAGTCCCAAGTCCCTTGGCGTCAAGAAGTTCAATCATTGAGCCTGTCAATTCCTGCGAGATTGTCACCCATTCGCCGTTGGTGTTCACGGCAATCTGCTGCTTAAGCCGTCCTTCGCTGCGTTTGCGACCCGCAGGGGAGTCGCAAAGGAATTCAACATTGACGCCGATGGGCGTGTGTGGCGTGCATGTCTCGTCTGTCCTGACCTTTACGCTTAGAATATAACCCTTTTCTCTATTGAAAGGAATGTCAATAGGCGTGTGGAAGAACTGTCCCTGAGTTCCTTTTCCGAAGGTGCCCCAGCCAATTTTCGGAGTGTCATTTGTCCTTGGCGCGACGCAGACACCCATCCAGTGCTTTC
>JAEEGL010523990.1_pt1 | contig 11718 bp, 10 predicted proteins | sample 9134231 | NCBI WGS metagenome assembly JAEEGL01 (sample SAMN16246548, study PRJNA631951) | gut metagenome | biome: gut microbiome; feature: rumen; material: fiber-attached | host: Bos | place: Iran: Karaj | collected 2018-10
CTGAAGAACAATCGCTTCTTCAAGCTCTTCGAGATGTTCACCGAACTATACATGCTCCCTAAGTACAATGAGTTGGACCTCACGCCGTGCCTGGCACCGTGCTACAGCATTTTCTTCGGACTCTGTCTGGGCGACTCGGGCTACGGATTGTTCATCGTACTGGCCTCGCTGGCCGTAAAGTTCTTCGTGAAAGACCTGAGTCAGGGCATGCGTGCCGCCATGAACCTGCTGCTCACCCTTGGCATTTCCGCCTTCTTCTGCGGACTGCTCTCGGGGGCATTCTTCGGATTCAACCTCTACCAGCTCAACGTGCCGTTCTTCGACAAGGTGGGCAGAGTGGTGGCCTTGGACAACAGCCAGATGTTCAACCTCTCGCTCATCCTCGGTTTCATTCAGATCATCTTCGGCATGTGCCTGAAGACCTACAACCGCACCATCCAGTTGGGGTTCGCCTACTCGCTTTCCACCATAGGCTGGATGTTGGTCATCCTCTCTTTGGCCGTCACGTTGTTGATGCCCGAGTATGGCGCCGTCAGCAAATGGTTCACCTATGCCGGACTTGCGCTGGCCTTCCTTGAGAACAACCCCGGTCGCTACAAGAAGAACCCGGCTACAGGCTTGCTCATCAACGTCGGCTCCGGTCTGTGGGATGCCTATAACACCGCCACCGGCATGCTTGGCGACATGCTTTCCTACGTCCGTCTCTTCGCACTCGGATTGTCGGGCGGCATCCTCGCAACGGTATTCGACAGCCTCGCCACCGGCTTGGCTCCCGACAACGCCATACTTGGTCCCATCGTGATGGTGCTCATATTCGTTCTTGGCCATGCGCTCAACATGTTCATGAACGTCCTTGGAGCCTTCGTCCATCCCATGCGACTGACGTTTGTCGAGTTCTTCAAGAACTCTGGCTACGAGGGCGGCGGACTGGCCTATACTCCGTTCAAGAATTAAGAATTGACTTAAATGAAGAATGAAGAATTGAGGAGAACCAACTCGTCAACTATCATAAGGAACCAACTCGTCAACTTGTCAACTCGTCAACTCGTCAACTATTTTGAGAACTCGTCAACTATTTTGAAAAATAAACAAAAAAACATTTAACATTAAACATTTATAAAATTATGGACACAAATTTGTTAATTGCTTATCTGGGCGTAGCCCTGATGGTTGGTCTTGCCGGCATCGGCAGTGCCTATGGTGTAACAATTGCCGGTAACGCAGCTATCGGCGGCTTGAAGAAGGACAGCAAGCTCTTCGGTAACGCACTCGTGCTCACCGCCCTCCCCGGCACACAGGGTTTGTACGGTTTTGCAGGCTTCTACATGTGCCAGAACATGTTCAACCTGCTCTCCTCTGGCACCACCGCCCTTCAGGCCGCCACGGTCTTCGGTGCAGGTCTTGCCTGCGGTCTCGCCTGTCTCTTCTCCGGTATCCGTCAGGGTCAGGTCTGCGCCAACGGTATTGCAGGTATGGCACAGGGCCACAGCTATCTTTTCGGTAACACCATCGTCCTCGCCGTGTTCCCCGAGCTCTACGCTATCGTGAGCGTGGCTCTCGTTTACATGGCCGGTTCCGCCGTTGCTGCCTGATTGGGTAGAAAGTGACAGAAGAAGATTGAAGAAGATAGAAAAATCTATGATTCAGAAGACAATCAGACTTTCGTTGTCCCTCCTCCTTGCCTGTGTCGTAGGCTTGAGCTTGAACAGCTGCGTCGATGCCGAAGAAGGCGAGAGCTGGGACGACTACGAGTTTCGCAATGCCATCAACTGTGGCAAGTTGACATCGTGGCACATCATCCTGATAAAAGACGAAAACGGCAAGTGGCTCAATGATTATCAGGGAGAAAACACCATCGTCTCTTTCGACGTTCAGTTCTTCTCCAAGGACCACAACTTCCACTCGACCAAGTTCTACTGGACACAGAACGAGAAAGGAGAATGGATTGGCGACGATGCCACTCGAGAGGAATACAAGCCTGCCGACAACACGGCCTTCACTCTCGACAGCAAGGCTCTGACAATCGAGGGCACCGTAGGCGGGGAGAAGTATTTCCGCATCAGCCTCGACAAAAAGGTAGATGGCGCCATGGAGGGCAAGCTCCACTTCTACAGGGAGAACAAGACCTTCGAGGTGAAAATGGTTCGATAATCCCTTGCTTCGCGCATCACAAAGGGGCTGTGTCATTCACTTTGGCACAGCCCCTTTTCACTAATTCGGATAAATCTATTCCACTAACTTTTAAGAAAAAAATTATCATAATTAGAATAATTTACTTCAGAAATTAGAATGAAAAATAAATTAAGATTCAATTAGATAAATTCGTTTCTTTCTTCTAATTTCTGTTTAATTTCTTCTCATTTCTTTTAAGAACACAAGAAAGAAATTATCATAATTAGAATAATTTACTTCAGAAATTAGAATTAAGAAAATTAAGATTGAATTAGGACAATTCGTTCCCAAAAAAATCAAGTAAATTCGTTTCTTAGCCCCCATTTTGCTTCCGTGCATTGCAACTTTCGCAATTGTTTTGTACCTTTGCACCATGAAACGCATATTGTTTGTATGTCTGGGCAACATCTGCCGCAGCCCGATGGCCGAGACCATCATGCGCAAGATTGTCGATGAGGCAGGGCGGACCCACGATTTCGAGATAGACTCCGCCGGGCTCATCAGTTACCACGAAGGCGAGGAAGCCGACCCCCGCATGAAGTCCCATGCCTGGCAGCACGGCTACAGGATAACCCACCTCTCGCGCCCCATCCGCGAGAGCGACTTTCGCCACTTCGACCTCATCGTCGGCATGGACGACGCCAACATCGACCGGCTCAGGCGCCTATCGCCCGACCTCGGCACCGACGCCAAGATACACCAAATCTCCGAATTCTTCCTCAGCCATGCCGACGACCACGTCCCCGACCCCTACTATGGCGGTTCCCAAGGCTTCGAACACGTCATAGACCTGCTGGAAGACGCCTGCCAGGGAATTTTGCAATTGGACAATTAGACAATTAGACAATTGGACAATTAGACAATTTGACAATTGCAGTGCCTATCAATTCTCAATTCTCAATTCTCAATTTAACACAATTCTCAATTCTCAATTCTCAATTCTCAATTTAACTCAATTCTCAATTCTCAATTTATTATACCGTGGCCATACATTACAGCAAGAAAGAAGAGATACTGAACTCCTCGTCCCATGGAGCGGGCATACTGCTCGGCCTTGTCGTGGGTGCGATGTTCCTCTATTGGGTCTATCGCCAGGGCGACGGCTGGGCGGAGTTCGCCATCTGGCTCTACCTTTTCGGCATGCTCTCCTCCTACGTTGCCTCCACCGTCTATCACGCCCTGCCCGCGAAGTGGAAGCTCAAGGAAGTGCTGCGCAAGTTCGACCATGCCGCCATCTACTGGCACATTGCCGGTTCCTATTCCCCCATCACGCTCATTGCCCTGCGCCAGCAGGGATGGTGGGGCTGGGCCCTCTTCGCCTTCGTCTGGACGTGCGCCGTCGTGGGCACGGTGATGAGCTTTGCGCGGCTCAAGGAGCACAGCAACCTGGAGACTGCCTGCTTCGTCCTCATGGGACTCTCGTGCCTCGTGGCCCTGAAGCCCCTCATCGACACCATCCCCACCTCCTTCGCCTGGATTGTCGCCGAGGGCGTCTGCTACATCACCGGAGCCCTGTTCTACACGCTCCACAACCGTCCCTTCATGCACTCCGTCTTCCACTTCTTCGTCCTCGCCGGCTCCATCTGCCACATCGTCGCCGTCTGGGACATGCTGCAGTAGCCAGTCGCTGCTGTGTCAGCCCGCAGCCAGGAGCCTCAGGTGTGCCCGTCTCCTTTCTAAATCCGATCCCGAATTATCGGGTTCCTTATTTGTCTTGAAACGTAATCGGACGCAAAGCGACCTTGCGTAGAGAAACAGAGCAAGTCAGATAAATGCAATCCACTAATTTTTAGTAAAGAAATTATCATAATTAGAATAATTTACTTCAGAAATTAGAATGAAAATAATGTAGGATTGAAGAAACAAAGAAAAACACGAATTACCATAAATTAGCTACAAATTATTCATAAATTCCAAAGGGAACAATGATTAAGAAAATTAAGGTTGAATCAGGTCAATTCGTTTCCAGACAATCTCGAACAAAAACAATTCATGAATAATTCATGTTCAATTCATGGGCGTTTATGTGAAAGAAAGGAAACACGAATTACCATAAATTAGCCACAAATTATTCATAAATTCCAAAGGACGTAATGATTAAGAAAATTAAGATTCAATTAGGTCAATTCGTTTCTAAAAAACATCGGGCTTATGAATTGTTATTAGTCGAATTCGTTTCTTAAAAGTCATGATTATTTGTTTCTTAGACAACCATTTGCTTCCACGAATTGAAACGGGCTGCCGTAATACATACGTAGGCCGATGAATAATAATAAGGCAATCTGTACCCTTATTTGAAGTATCGCCCCAAAGTTATGTTAATATATGCTTAACCCATCGCCTTGGTTTAATTAACCCATCGCCTTGGTTTAATTAACCCATCGCGATGGGTTAAGCGATGGTTAAGTTAACCTTCACGCACAAGTTCTATTCTTTGGGGCTCATGCGCCGATAACTTGAAAGTTGTCATAATGCCACTCTAAACAGCACGAAAAGGTATTTTGAGTGTATGAAAAGAAAGTAAATGGGGAAGTTGTAGGGCAAAAAGCTACATCTGATTAAAAAATCTTGCTTAAAGTATTTTACAATATGCAGGTTTTTTGTAATTTAGTTGCCAGAAAGATTAAAATCCGATGAAATCTGAACCATGAACACATACCCTCCTCTCTCCCGATTCAAGTTCGATGTCTGGCTCATACATCAGCTGCAGACGGCCCCTTCCCCTGGGCTTACATTGGAGGAACTGAAAAGCAGATGGGTGAGCCTGTCCGGCCAAAAGGGCGGCCTTTCGCGCGATATGCTCACCACGCACAGAAAAAACATAAAAGACTTCTTGGGCGTGGAAATCGAGGCACCCGACAGGAAACACTATCGCATCATGAATCCCGAGGCGCTTGCCCTTGACACGCTGGCCAACGACCTGCTGAAGAGCATTCAGAACTATGTGTTCCTGCAAGAATACAAGCAGCTGGGCGACCTCATTCAGCCGGAGCAGATAGAAACGGGGTCGCGCTACCTGCAATTGATAGGGCAAGCCCTGGAGGAAAAGCGCAAGCTAAGAATCACCTATCAGAAGTTCACGGACGAAGAACCTTACGATGCCATCCTGCATCCCTATTGCCTGAAGGCCGACAAGGGCCGATGGTACATACTCGCCTACAAGGAGGGCAACGAGCACCACGAAGCCATGCAATGTTTTGCGCTGGACAGGACAAGTTGCCTTACGATGACCTCCCAGACCTTTGTCCCCAATCCGGACATCGACGTTTCCACCTACTTCCGCGACTGCTATGGCGTTTGGCACGACTTTACGGCCTATCCCGTCCGCGACATCACCATCAGTTGCACACCCCGTGTGGCTCACTATCTGCGCACCCTCCCCCTGCACCACAGCCAAAAGGAATCGCCATTCAGGGAAGGCGAGGCGGGATGGGTAGTCTTCCAATTCCACCTCTCCCCCTCCCCCGATTTCATTGGCGAACTAAGGAAATGGGGAATGGAATTGAAGATTGAGGGCTTGCGAGTGGATGATTGGGAGGGCAAAATAAAAAGGGCGAGTTGCCCCGCCCTAAATGTTTTCACAACGGAATAATCCTTATTGTGAATAGCTGACATAAATCAGTATCTGGGGACAAAGTTAGAAAACAAATTTGATACTAACAAATAAAAAGAAATAAAAATGAAAAAAATTCTTGGTCTTGATCTTGGAACCAACAGTATTGGTTGGGCACTTGTGCAAACGGGCGACGAACTAAGTGATAATAAAATTCTCAAATTAGGAAGTCGCATTATACCCATGAGTCAAAAGGTCTTAAGTAATTTTGATAGTGGAGTGACTGAATCACAAACAGCTGTTAGGACTTCATATCGAAGTATGCGGCGTATTCGCCAAAGATACTTATTACGACGTGAACGACTACTTCGTGTCCTTCATATTATGGGATTTTTACCTACGCATTATGATCAAGCATTTGGGTGGGATAGATGTAATGGCAAGACTTATGGGAAATTCATTAATGAGAGCGAACCCAAGTTGGCCTGGGCAAAGGATTTACAGGGTAAGAACCGTTTTATCTTCATGGATAGTTTTTCCGAAATGGTGCGCGATTTTCAAACAGCACATCCAGACCTAATGAAGGGGGGGAAATCTATTCCTATGGATTGGACGCTTTATTACCTGCGGGATAAAGCATTACGCGCTCCGATTACTCGACATGAATTAGCATGGATATTACTTAATTTCAACCAGAAACGAGGCTATTATCAATTACGAGGTGAAGAAGAGAATGAAGATAAATCCAAACTCGTGGAGTATTGTGTATTGAAAGTTATTGGTGTTGAAGAAACTGAAGAGAAGCGCGGTAAGGAAACCTGGTACAACGTACGCCTTGAAAATGGATGGGTATATCGCCGTTCAAGTCGCACACCTTTAACCGACTGGATAGGGAAGAAACGTGAATTTATTGTTACGACCGAGTTGGAGCCAGACGGCAGCGTGAAGATTGATAAGGAAGGTAAGGAGCGCCGTTCGTTCCGTGCCCCAGATGCCAACGACTGGAACCTTCAAAAAAAGCGGATGGAAGCTGACATCGAGACTTCTGGCATGACTGTTGGCTCTTACATATATCATCATATACTGACTAACCCTACAGAAAAAGTTCAGGGTAAACTTGTCCGTACAATTGAGAGAAAATATTACAAAGAGGAACTCACGGCTATTTTACGCAAACAAGCAGAATTCATCCCTGAACTAACAAGTACGTCAATGCTGAAATCGTGCATTCAAGAGTTGTATGAAAAAAACGTTGCCCATCAAGACAGCTTGCTGCGAAAGGATTTAATCAACCTTCTCATAGAGGATTTGATTTTTTATCAAAGACCTTTGAAAAGCAAGAAATCCCTCATTGGCAATTGCCCATACGAACAATATGAATATGTGGACAAGGAGACTGGCGAAATTAAAATTCAGCACATCAAATGTATTGCCAAGAGCAATCCTTTTTACCAAGAATTCCGATTGTGGCAGTTTGTTCAAAACTTACGCATCTTTTCTCGGGATGGTATAGATGAAAAGGATGTCACAGGAGAATATCTGCAAACAGAAGAAGATTATGTACGTTTGTTTAATTATCTAAATGAACGAAATGAAATCTCGCAAGAAACATTTTTAAAGGAATTCCTCGGATTGAAAAAACCTAAGGGAAAAGACACTCAATACCCATGTAGATGGAATTACGTGGAAGACAAAACATATCCATGTAACGAGACACGCTATGTCCTTTTGAAAGCTCTAAAGAAAGCAAATCTGTCCAGTGATGTTTTAAGCACTGACATGGAATATAGTCTTTGGCACCTTCTTTACTCCGTAGAAGACAAAAATGAAATTGTAAAGGCACTTGGCAAGTTTGCAGAAAAAAATGGATATAGTTGTGATTTCGTCGAGGCTTTCAAAAATATTCCACCCTTTAAGAAAGAATATGGTGCATATAGTGAAAAGGCTATCAAAAAACTTTTGTCCGTCATGCGCGTTGGAAGCCTTTGGAGAGAAGAGGACTTGCCTAAGGGCCTTTGGGAAATATATCAATGGAATACTTCTGATGCAGACATTAATATTCAGGAACGTATTTCCAATCAAGGCAAGTCCCTCACATCACTAAGTGACTTTAGAGGACTGCCTGTATGGATGGCATGTTATGTGATATATGGACGCCATTCTGAATCCAAAGATATTACAAGATGGAAGTCACCTAATGACATTAAGGAATTCTTGCAGAACTTCAAGCAATACTCTCTACGTAACCCGATAGTAGAGCAATGTGTTTTAGAAACATTACGTACGGTTCATGATATTTGGAAAACGTATGGCAAAATTGATGAAATTCACGTTGAATTAGGCAGAAGTATGAAAAGTACTGCCGACCAACGTAAACGAATGTCACAGACAATCCAAACCAATGAAAATACCAACATCCGCATTAAGCAACTTCTTTTAGAGCTAAAGAACGATAGCAATATAGAAGATGTTCGTCCATTCTCGCCAATGCAACAAGAGATTCTACGCATTTATGAGGAGGGAGCATTGATGGATTTGAAGCCTAACGACCCTGACTATGCTGAAATCAGCCGTATATCATCACTTGCTATGCCCACACAATCTGAATTGTTACGATACAAATTATGGTTGGAACAGAAATATCGTTCGCCCTATACTGGGAAAACGATTTCATTGACAAAATTGTTTACTCCGGCTTATCAGATAGAACATATCATTCCGAAAGCCCGATTCTATGATGATTCATTCTCGAATAAAGTAATATGTGAAGCTGAGGTCAATCAGTTAAAATCAAACCAACTTGGTTACGAGTTCATCCTTTCAAATGGAGGACGGGTAGTTTCTTGTTCTGCAATAGGAAACGTACCCATCTTTACAAAAGAAGAATATAAAGCCTTTGTGGCTGAGCATTATTCTGGAAACAGAAACAAAGCCAGCAAACTTATGATGGATGATATACCAGAAGAGTTTGTACAACGGCAGATGAATGATAGCAGATATATCAGCCGTTTAATTATTGGCCTACTGTCAAATCTTGTACGTGAAGAAGGCGAAGTGGAGGCAAACTCCAAACACGTTATTCCCTGCACAGGCGGCATTACAGATAAGTTGAAGGAAGACTGGGGGCTTAAGGACGTATGGAATAAAATTGTCGCTCCCCGATTCCAGCGAATGAACAAACTGACTGAATCTGAAAGTTTCGGGCGTTGGGAAGAAAAAGATGGCAAACGCTTTTTCCGGACATCCGTACCCATGGAACTGCAGAAAGGATTCAGCAAAAAACGCATCGACCATCGGCATCATGCCATGGACGCTCTTGTCATAGCTTTGGCATCACGCAACGTCGTTTCGTACCTGAATAACGAATCGGCCCGTGACACAAAACGACGAGAAGACCTGAAGCACTTGTTGTGTGATAAAGGTCAGACAATCCGAAAGCCATGGGAGAGTTTCACGCAGGATGCACTTCAAGCACTATCGGAGATTGTCGTAAGTTTCAAACATTATACACGTGTTATCAACAAAGCCAGTAATTACTATGAGCACTATGACGAGAATGGTGTGAAAAGAATGATTGCACAAAAAGGGAACGACTTGTGGGCAATACGTAAACCACTTCACAAGGAAACCGTATTTGGTCATGTTAATTTACAACGACAAAAGGAGGTTTCTCTCAATATTGCGTTGAATCAGGTAAATAACATTGTTGATAGGGAACTTCGAAAGCAAATTTTACTGTTACAATCTGAAGGAAAGGACAAAAAGAAAATCAAAGCGTGGTTTGCAGAACGCAATGAGCAATTCCAAGGCCATTCAGTGAAGAAAGTGGCTGTTTACTTCTTTACTGATAGTGATACCCCAATGGTAGCTACAAGAAAAGTGCTCGATGACACCTTCGATGAAAAACGAATACAGAGTATCACAGATACAGGCATCCAGAAAATCCTACTCAATTATCTTCAAACAAAAGATGGAGACCCGAAATTGGCATTCTCGCCTGAAGGCATCGCGCAGATGAACCTTGATATTGCACAATACAACGGAGGAAAACCGCATAAGCCTATTCTTCGTGTCAGAGTCTCTGAACCTATGGGAGAAAAGTATAATGTAGGATATAAAGGAAATAAAAACAAAAAGTACGTCGAGGCACAAGGTGGAACCAATTTGTTTTTTGCCATCTACGAAGATGAAAAAGGTGTACGTAGTTACCAGACTATACCTTTGAATTGCGTTGCAGAACGACAAAAACAAGGTTACCTTCCAGTTCCTGATGCTAATGAAGAAGGTACACCGCTCAAATTCTGGCTTTCACCTAATGATTTGGTATATATACCTACAGCAGAAGAAAGAGAAAGAAGAATGGCAGACTTTCCTCTTTGCAACAATCGAATATATAAGATGGTATCAGCAACGGGAAATCGATGCTATTTTATTAAACATGAGGTTGCAAGTCCTATCATGGATAAAGTGGAATTCCAGTCGCTTAATAAGATTGAAAAATCATTGGACGGCTATAATATAAAAGAAGTATGTTGGAAACTTGAAGTTGACAGGCTTGGAAACATCATAATAATCATCAGATAAATGATAAAGAAAACACTTTGTTTTTCCAATCCTGCCTACCTCAGTCTTCGCAACGGGCAGTTGCTTATTCAAATCCCAGACGTAGAGAAAAGCGACAAACTGACGGAGGAAGAAAAGAGGGTGACCGAGCGCACCATCCCCATAGAGGACATTGGTGTGGTGGTGCTCGACAACAAGCGCATCACCCTTACAACGGGTGCTATGGAAGCCCTATTGGAGAACAATGCTGCCGTTGTTACTTGCGACAGTCGCAGTATGCCCACGGGGCTGATGCTGCCACTCTGTGGCAACACGCTACAAAGCGAACGTTTCCGAGACCAGATTGATGCTTCCCTGCCTCTGCGCAAACAACTGTGGCAGCAGACGGTCCGGCAGAAGATAGTCAATCAGGAAGCTGTGCTGAGGAAGTACACCGAAACAGAAACACGCTGCATGAAGGTGTGGGCAGATGAGGTGCGAAGCGGCGATGCCGACAACCACGAGGCGCGGGCAGCAGCCTACTATTGGAAGAACCTGTTTCCACAGATTCCCAACTTCGTGCGTGGCAGGGAGGGAGAACCGCCCAACAATCTACTAAACTACGGCTATGCCATACTGCGGGCTGTCATTGCCCGGGCTTTGGTGGGCAGCGGGCTGTTGCCTACACTGGGTATTCATCACCACAACCGCTACAATGCCTATTGTCTGGCAGATGACATCATGGAACCTTATCGGCCATACGTGGATGAACTGGTGGTGAAAATCATCGGGCAAAACTACGACTACGCGGAATTGACCAAAGAACTGAAAGCGCTGTTGCTTTCCATCCCTGTGCTGGATGTAGCCATCGACGGGAAGCGCAGCCCGTTGATGGTTGCAGCCTCGCAAACCACAGCCTCGCTGGCAAAATGCTTCAAGGGCGAGGTGCGCAACCTGTCATACCCTACCCATCAGTGACCAACACGCTGGAACGTCTGAGCGAATATCGCATTATGTGGATACTTGTGTTCTTCGATTTGCCCACTGAAACCAAGAAAGAACGCAAGGCCGCAGCCAGGTTTCGCAAAGATTTGCAGGGCGACGGGTTCACCATGTTCCAGTTTTCTATCTATATCCGTCATTGCGCCAGCCGCGAGAACATGGAGGTGCATATCAAACGGGTCAAGAGTTTCCTGCCGGAATATGGAAAGGTGGGAATCTTATATATCACCGACAAGCAGTTTGGGGAGATGCAGGTGTTTTATGGCAAAAAGGAAGATAAGCCCCAACCTGTTCCTGTGCAACTGGAGCTCTTTTAGCAGTAAGCATTCTTAGAAATACCCGTTGTAACAGTTATGGTTTGTTTGTACCTTTGCCCCGCAATATTGCACCCAAACTACAACTGTTACAATTATGACCAAAGAAGAGTTTCTGCAGTTACAGTCAGCCTA
>JAEEGL011464269.1_pt1 | contig 11718 bp, 6 predicted proteins | sample 9134231 | NCBI WGS metagenome assembly JAEEGL01 (sample SAMN16246548, study PRJNA631951) | gut metagenome | biome: gut microbiome; feature: rumen; material: fiber-attached | host: Bos | place: Iran: Karaj | collected 2018-10
CACTGGTTGGAGATTTTCTTGGCGTTGCTCTTCGAGATGGCAGCCACGTAGGGTTCCAGCAGCGAGAAGAACTCATTGAAGTTGTTCAGCGAGTCGCCGTAGAGCGAGCCGGGGAAGGGCATGGCCTCTTCGGGGCAGATGCCGTACTGCTTCATCACGGCCAAGGGGTCTTCGGCCGAGCCGCCCTGTGCAAACTGGCAGTCGCCGTGGTAGCGCACCACCTGGATGGCACGGTCCATGTAGGTCTTGTTCTCCACGAAGCTCTCGCAGAGGTCGTAGGTCTTGCCGGTGGCCTTGAGTATCTCAGCTTCGAAGAACGACAGGGTGCTGTAGCACCAGCAGGTGCCGCTGCGGTTCTGGTCTTTCACAGAGGTGATGGGGTTCTCCTTGATGGTAGTGAATACGGGCTTGTTGCTTTTGGCAGAGTCCTGTGCCTCTTCGGCGTAGGCCGAGAGTGAGAGCAGGGCTGCAATGATCAGTAAAAATGAATGTTTCATACTTGCTTGTTTGTTGTTTTCATAATTCTTTTGCAAAGGTACAAAAAATTTTTGAAACCACCAAATCTTCAGGGGTGTATAAGTGGAATATCCTTAAATGCCACTTTGCCACAATGCCACTTTGCCACATTAAGGATATTGGTATATGCAAAGCGGTGGTTGAAGGTGGCGAGAGGCAAGATGCTTGCAAATTGTAAGTATTATTATATTATTATAATATATAATTTATTATATATTATAATAAACCATAAGCATGCACCCTCATGCTGCACATTAATAATATCCTTAATGTGGCAAAGTGGCAAAGTGGCAAAGTGGCGTGTAAGCAGAGTCAAGCGTTTGCTGCCATCAGTTCCTCCAGTTCAGCGGGGTGATAGGGGATGCGCTTGGAGCCCATGAAGCGGCATCCGTCACGGGTTATCAGCAGGTCGTCTTCAATGCGTATACCGCCGAAATCCTTGTATGTTTCGAGTTTCTCGAAACAAAGGAAATCCTTGCAGTGGCCCTCGTTTCGCCAGAGGTCGATGAGGTGGGGTATGAAGTAGATGCCAGGCTCGTCGGTGACCACGAATCCTTCCTCAAGACGACGGCCCATGCGCAGGCAATTGGTGCCGAATTGCTCCAGGTTAGGGCGCGTTTCGTCGTCAAAACCTACGAAAATCTGCCCTAACCCCTCCATGTCGTGTACGTCCATACCCATCATGTGACCCAGTCCGTGAGGCAGGAACATGGCGTGTGCGCCCGCACGGACGGCTTCGTCGGTGTCGCCCTTCATCAGTCCCAGCTCTTTCAGGCGCTCTGTCATGAGCCTGCAAACGGCAAAATGCACGTCCTGATACTTCACACCGGGCTTTGCCACCTCCAAAACGTAGTCGTGACAAGCCTCCACGATGGAGTAGATTTCCAGTTGCCGCTGCGAGAACTTGCCGCTGACGGGCATCGTGCGGGTGTTGTCAGAACAGTAGTCGTTGAGCTCACAGCCAGCATCGCAGAGTGCCAGACGGCCAGCTTCGAGCTTGGCGTCTGACGGGTTGCCGTGCATGATTTCACCGTGCTGGGTGAAGATGGTGGCGAAGCTTACACCCTGTGCCAGCGAGCGTGCAATGCCGTCTACCTGGCCTCCTACGTACCGCTCGGTGATGCCCGGACGGATGAGCCGCTGGGCAGTGGTGTGCATTTCGTAGCCCACGTTGCAGGCGCGCTCAATGGCCTCTATCTCCTGTGGTTCCTTGGTGGCGCGCATCTTCACCACAGCCTTGATGAGCGTGACGGATGCTGCCTCCTTCTGCTTCGAGGGATGAATGCCCAGCAGGTCGGAGATCATAATCTTCGTGTCGTGGCGGTAGGGCGGCAGGAAATGTATGGTTTGCCCTGCGGAAGCAGCCTGCTTGCAGAGCGTAAACACGCTGTCTAGCGGTGCCGTGCAGCTCACGCCCACCTCGGCAGCAAGGTCGGCCACTGAGGGCGTGTAGCCCATCCACACGATGTCTTCCACGTCAATATCGTCGCCCAGGAGCATCTCAGTGTCGTTGTCAACGTCGATGATGCCCACCAGTCCGTCGCGGTGCTGGCCGAAATAGTAGAGGAACGTCGAGTCCTGGCGCATCGGAGCGTAGGCATTGGCGGGATAGTTGGCAGGGGCTTCGTTGTTGCCGAAGAACAAAATCAGTCCTTCACCCACCAGTCTTTTCAGCTCCTGGCGGCGGCGAATGTAGGTTTCTTTGCTGAACATAGTACTCAATAATGATGATTTTTGACCGCAAAGTTACGCATTATTTGTGAAAATGGCGTGTTTTTCGTGAAAAAATTGTACCTTTGCACAACTGTTATAGCATTCAGAGGCTTATGAAACTATCAGAACTGAAGACTGGTGAGCGCGGTGTCATCGTGAAGGTGCAAGGCCATGGAGGCTTTCGCAAGCGCATCATCGAGATGGGATTCGTGCGTGGAAAGACCATCGAGGTGCTGTTGAACGCTCCGTTGCAAGACCCTGTAAAATACCGCATTATGGGGTACGAAGTGTCTCTTCGCCATCAGGAGGCCGACATGATTGAAGTGGTGCCCGCAGCCACTCCCATCGAGTCAACGCCCTACGTGGAGCACCACAGCATGCACCACGGCGACTACCTGCAGCATGTGGCCCTCGACAAGCGCCGCACCATCAATGTGGCCCTCATAGGCAACCCCAACTGCGGCAAGACATCGCTCTTCAACTATGCCTCGGGTGCCCACGGCCATGTGGGCAACTATTCGGGCGTAACCGTCGATGCCTCGACCGCCCACGCTTCCTTCTTCGGCTATGAGTTCAACCTGATAGACCTGCCCGGCACCTATTCGCTTTCCTGCTATTCGCCCGAAGAACTCTACGTGCGCAACTATCTCACCCACCAGATGCCCGACGTGGTTATCAATGTGATTGATTCCAGCAACCTGGAGCGCAACCTCTATCTCACCACCCAGCTCATCGACATGGACTTACGCATGGTGGCCGCGCTGAACATGTACGACGAGTTTGAGAGGCGTGGCGACCAGGTAGACCGCAACACGCTGAGCACGCTTTTCGGCATGCCTTTCGTGCCTACCTCGTTCAAGAACGGCACGGGCGTAAAGGAACTTTTCCGAGCTGTCATCCAGGTCTATGAGAACACCAATAAGCACGCCCGCCACATCCACATCAACTACGGTCACGAACTGGAGCACGGCATTGCCAGCATTCAGAAATACCTCAAGGCTGTTGACGACGTAAGGCTGGAATATTCCACCCGCTATCTGGCCATCAAGCTGCTTGAGGGCGACGGCAACATCAAGGAGTATGTGAAGAGCCGCGTGACCAGTGCCGACGAGATTTTCAGCGCGCGCAACCATGCAGCCCGCCGCATTGAGGAAGAGACCTCGACCGATGCCGAGACGGCTGTGATGGATGCCAAGTACGGTTTCATCAACGGTGCGCTGACCGAGGCTGCCTTCCGCGAGGGCACCAAGGCCGACACCTACCACGCCACTCACCTCATCGATGCCGTGCTGTCCCACAAGTATCTGGGCTTCCCCATCTTCTTCTTCCTGCTGTTCATCATGTTCCAGACCACCTTCACGCTGGGGCAGTACCCGATGGACTGGATTGAGGCGGCCGTGGAATGGCTGGGCGAGACGGTGGGCAGCACCATGAGCGAAGGCCCGCTGCGCTCACTGCTCGTCGATGGTGCCATTGCCGGTGTGGGAGCCGTCATTGTATTCCTGCCTCAGATCTTGATTCTCTACTTCTTCATCTCGCTGATGGAGGATTCGGGCTATATGGCCCGTGCGGCTTTCATCATGGACCGCCTGATGCACCGCATGGGACTGCACGGCAAATCGTTCATCCCGCTCATCATGGGCTTCGGCTGCAACGTGCCTGCCGTCATGGCCACACGCACCATTGAAAGCCGCCGTTCGCGGCTGATTACGATGATGATCATCCCCTTCATGTCGTGCTCGGCACGGTTGCCCATCTATGTCATGATTGTTGGCACCTTCTTTGCAGCACAGTACCGCTCGTGGGTCATGCTGTCGCTCTACATGCTGGGCGTGGTCATGGCCGTGCTGACCAGCAAGCTCTTTGCCTCGCTTGTCATCAAGGGCGAGGACACCCCTTTCGTGATGGAGCTGCCGCCCTACCGCTGGCCCACGCCGAAGGCTATAGCCCGCCACACGTGGGAGAAAGGCAAGGAGTACCTGAAGAAGATGGGTGGCATCATCCTCGTTGCATCGGTGCTGGTATGGGCCTTAGAGTATTTTCCGCACGACGAGTCGCTCAGTGTGCAGCAACAGCAGCAACAGTCCTATATAGGCAAGATAGGAAAGACGGTTGAACCACTCTTTGCCCCGCAGGGCTTCAACTGGAAGCTCGACGTGAGCCTCATTGCCGGAGTGGGCGCCAAGGAGATAGTAGCTTCAACAGTGGGCGTGCTCTATGCAGGCGACGACTCGTTTGCCGACGACGAAAGCATCAGCGACGACACCCAGAAGTACACCCGGCTGCGCACACTCATGCAGCAGGACGGCGTGACACCACTGGTGGCCTTCACCTATCTCATCTTCGTCTTGCTCTACTTCCCCTGCATAGCCACCGTGGCCGCCATCAAAAACGAGACAGGCAGCTGGCAATGGGCACTCTTCACTGCTGCCTACACAACGGCTGTGGCATGGGTGGTCTCGGCTTTTGTCTATCAGGTTGGACTTATCTTCTATAGCCTATGAAGTTTCACATCTTCAATCCCGAACACGATATTGCGCTGGCCAGCAACCTGGCCAACTTCACCGCACCCCATGCTGGGCGCCAGCTGCGTCACGACTTAGGCTTCCTGCCTGCCGTATGGGCACAGGAGGGCGACGGCATACTCACAGACGATGTTGAGCATGCCCAGAGGTGTCTGAAAAGGCTCATGGCAAAGGTGCCGCAGGAGTCAGCAGCACACTTGCGCACGTTTGCCGATTCATTCCTCACGGCGAAAAAGGCTGCCGCGCTGTTCAGCATGGCTGCTGTAGACCCCTGGGGGTGGGACAGGGCACTGAAAGCTTCACTGCTGCGCTGTGGCTTGGACGCACAGATGCTGCCTGCCGACACCCAACTCGACCTCATCAGGCGATTGTCGCATCGCATGCTGGCTTCCCGTCTGCTGCCCATGCTGCGGGTTGAAGGCACGGTGGGCGAGTCGCAGAGCTGCACGGAAACAGAAGAACTGGAGTCGCTTTTGAAGCGTCACGGGCGGTTGGTGCTCAAAGCTCCCTGGTCATCCAGCGGGCGCGGTCTGCGCTTCTTAGACATCAGCCATACGCCAGTCTCAGCGCAGGAGGGCTGGATCAGAAACGTCATTGCGTCGCAAGGAGGCGTGATGGCAGAACCCTATTATAATAAGGTGAAGGATTTCGGAATGGAGTTCCACACCGACGGGGCTGGCCATACCACCTATCTGGGTCTCTCGCTTTTCCACACGATGAACGGAGCCTATACTGGCAACATACTTGCCACTGAGCTGAAGAAGCAGGCCTACATAGCCCGCTATCTGCCCGTGTGTCTCACCGACTATATTAGGGACACCATCTGCCAGCAGACGGCGGCGATGTTCCAAGGCCGCTATGAAGGCCCCTTCGGTGTCGATATGATGATTGTGGCACGCAGCGATGACGACGGTTTCCTGCTTCATCCCTGCGTGGAAATCAATCTGCGTCGCACCATGGGACATGCTGCCCTTGCTATGACAAAACTCTACAATCCCTCCAACGATGAAGACCTGACGGGGGTGATGAGAATCAGATATGAAGACAACAACTACAAACTAATTCTACAACGACTATGAAGAAAAGATTTCTGACAGCTGCCGCACTGCTGCTGCCGCTGATGGCTCAGGCGCAGTACGTGTCGCAGGTGTGGTGTCCCGACAATGGTGACGGCACCTACACCAACCCAGTGATTAACGCCGACTATAGCGACCCCGATGTGTGTGTGGGAGCCAGCGGCGAAGACTACTACATGACGGCATCCTCCTTCCAATGCACGCCGGGCCTGCCCATCCTGCACTCGAAGGACTTGGTGAACTGGGAGATTATCAATTATGCACTGGGCAACCTCTATGAGGGGCACGACGAACTGCTGAAGCATTTCAGCACACCGCAGCATGGGGCTGGCGTGTGGGCACCCTCCATACGCTATCACAACGGGGAGTACTACATCTACTGGGGCGACCCCGACTTCGGTGTGTTCATGGTAAAGACCAAAGACCCCGCAGGCAAATGGGACAACCCTGTCTGCGTCATCAAGGGAACGGGCTATATCGACACCACGCCGCTGTGGGACGACGACGGACGCTGCTATTTGGTGAACGGATGGGCCAACTCGCGCTCGAAGTTTGCGTCGGTGCTCACCGTGCGCGAAATGTCGGCTGACGGCACACGGGCCATCGGACAGCCAGTCATCGTGTTCGATGGCAACGGAACGGAGAACCGCACCTGCGAAGGCCCGAAGTTCTACAAGCGCGACGGCTGGTACTGGATTATGTGTCCTGCTGGCGGCGTGCCTACAGGCTTCCAATTAGCCATGCGAAGCAAGAGTCCATACGGCCCCTACGAGCACAAGATAGTGCTGGCACAGGGAAAGACAGCCGTCAACGGCCCTCATCAGGGTGGCTGGGTTCACACCAAGTATGGCGAAGACTGGTTCCTGCACTTCCAGGACAAGGAAGCCTACGGTCGCGTGGTTCATCTGCAGCCCGTAGACTGGTCATCAGGCTGGCCTGTCATGGGGCAGAAAGGTGAGCCAGTTATCACCTACAAAAAGCCCAAGTCCGACACCTCCAAGTCTACACTCAACAACCCGCAGGAGAGCGATGAGTTCAACGCTCCTGTGGTGGGCAAACAATGGCAGTGGCATGCCAACTACGACGAGAAGTTTGGTGTGCCTACGGCTTTCGGCACCTTCCGAATCTATACTTACAAGCTGTCGGAAAACTGGAAGAACTTCTGGGAAGTGCCCAACATGCTGCTGCAGAAGACACCAGCCGACAGGTTTACCGTAACCACCAAGATGCGCTTCACATCGAAGGCCGACGGCCAGTTTGGAGGTCTCATCATGATGGGGCTCGACTATTCGGCACTGGTTGTCAAGAGGTTAGGTGACGAATTCCAGCTGGTGCAGATGACCTGCAAAGCCGCCGACAAGGGCAAACAGCAGTCAGAGACCGTGCTGGCCACGCTGAAGCCCACTGCTGCCGACAAGATTGACTATAAGCCCGGCATCCACGAGGACATCTATCTGCGCCTCACGGTAGCCGACTCCAAACTGCACTTCGCCTACAGCACCAACGGCAAGAAGTTTACGGACTGCGGTTCAGAGTTCCAGATGAAGGAAGGAAAATGGATTGGTGCCAAGTTCGGCTTCATCGCTGCCGAGACCGACACGAAAACTGACCGTGGATGGATAGAGGCCGACTGGATAAGGGTGACGAAAAACTGAGAGAACTGAGGTTATAATAAAAGAAACGGCCTGCGTTCAACATGCGCAGGCCGCTTTTTTAGCGTTATGAGTGTTATGCGAAGGCTACCGTCAGGCCTGCCATCACAATGCTGACCATCGACATGAGCTTGATGAGGATGTTCAGCGAGGGGCCGGAGGTGTCCTTGAACGGATCGCCCACGGTGTCGCCCACGATGCATGCCTTATGAGCAAACGAGCCCTTGCCGCCGAAGGCACCTTCCTCGATGTTCTTCTTCGCGTTGTCCCAGGCACCTCCTGCGTTGGCCATGAACACAGCCAGCGTGAAGCCACCTGCCAGACCGCCTACCAGCAGTCCCAGCACACCGGCAACGCCGAGCACACAACCCACAACGATGGGAATAACGATGGCAAGCACCGAAGGGATAATCATCTCATGCTGGGCAGCACGGGTAGAGATCTCCACACAGCGTCCGTAGTCAGGAGTGCCAGTGCCCTCAAGGATGCCAGCAATCTCACGGAACTGGCGGCGCACTTCCTGCACCATCTTCTCAGCTGCACGTCCCACGGCTTCCATGGTCATGCCACAGAACAGGAAGGCTGCCATTGCACCAATGAAGGCTCCTACAAGCACCTTCGGGTTCATCAGGTTCACCTGGAAGTAGTTCATGAAGTCGGGGATGGTGGCATCGGTGGCAGCGATCATATCACCGCTCACGTTGGTCAGCGTCTGACCGGCACGTGTCATTGCAATCTTGATTTCCTCGATATAAGAAGCCAGCAGGGCCAGGGCGGTGAGGGCTGCAGAACCGATGGCAAAGCCCTTGCCCGTAGCAGCAGTGGTGTTGCCCAGGGCATCGAGGGCATCCGTGCGATGGCGCACTTCTTCACCCAGGTTCGACATCTCAGCGTTACCACCGGCGTTGTCGGCAATGGGGCCGTAAGCGTCAGTAGCCAGCGTAATGCCCAGTGTGCTGAGCATGCCCACAGCGGCAATACCAATGCCGTAGAGGCCGCGTGCAAGGCTTTGGGCACTCATACTGAGGTCGAATCCGTTGGCACATGAGTAGCTGAGCATGATGGCCACACCAATGGTAATCACGGGAATGCAGGTAGAGATCATGCCTGTGCCTATACCTTTAATGATAACGGTGGCGGCACCCGTCTGTCCTGCCTCTGAAATCTTTTGCGTGGGCTTGTAGCTGTGTGAAGTGTAGTACTCTGTGGCCTGTCCGATGATGACACCCGCTGCCAGACCTGAGATGACTGAGAAGGAAAGTCCCAGCCAGTTGTCGATGCCCAGGAAGTAGAGAATGCCGAAGGTGGCTGCTGCAATGAGCACGGCACTGATGTTGGTGCCAAGGGAGAGGGAACGCAGCAGGTCCTTCATCGTAGCACCCTCTTTGGTGCGGACAAGGAAAATGCCGAAGAGTGAAAGGAACACACCCACGGCGGCAATGATCATCGGTGCAATGACAGCCTTCAGCTGCATGCCTTCAACGGCACTGGCTGCAAAAGCCGAGGCACCGAGGGCTGCTGTGCTGAGCACTGAACCGCAGTAGCTTTCATAGAGGTCGGCTCCCATACCGGCCACATCGCCCACATTGTCGCCAACGTTGTCGGCAATCGTAGCAGGATTGCGGGGGTCGTCTTCGGGAATGTCGGCTTCCACCTTGCCTACAATGTCGGCTCCCACATCGGCTGCCTTTGTATAGATGCCACCGCCCACACGGGCAAACAGGGCCTGCGTAGAGGCACCCATGCCAAAGGTCAGCATGGTGGTGGTGATAGAGATGAGTCCATCGGCATCGAAGTAGTTCAGTACCACGAACCAGATAGCAATATCAAGCAGGCCGAGACCCACCACGGTGAGTCCCATCACGGCTCCTGAGCGGAAGGCAATCTTCAGACCTGCATCGAGGCTCTGACGGGCAGCGTTGGCGGTACGGGCCGATGCGTAAGTTGCGGTTTTCATGCCGAAGAAGCCTGCCAGTCCGGAGAAGAAACCACCGGTGAGGAAGGCAAACGGCACCCAGGGGTTCTGCACGTTCAGACCGTAGGCCATAAAGGCAAACAGGGCGCAGAGCACGGCAAACACGATGCAGACCACTTTGTACTGTTGCTTCAGATAAGCCATAGCACCTTTACGCACGTAGAGTGCAATCTCTTTCATACGCGGCGTTCCCTCGTCAGCCGTCATCATCTGACGGAAGAAGAAGTAGGCCATGCTCAGTGCCACAACAGAAGCGACGGGCACAAGCCAGAAAATCGTTGGGATGTTCATGATGGTTGTTGTTTAGTTTTAGGGGTTATTTTTTGTGTGATAGGTGATACTGTACATCGGGACAGCCGCTGCTCACCTGCTTGTCGGCGGTGACAACGGCATCCTTGCGGTATTTCTTCAGCAAGGGAACCTCTTCACAGAGCGCGTCGGCCAGCAGCCTGGCCACCACATGGGCACCGTGAACATTGTAGTGGGTGTTGTCTTGACGGCCATTGGGCACGCTGGGCTCCTCACCGGGGATGAACCACATGTGGAGCTTCTTGGAGGCTTCGGTGCCCAGTCCCTGTTCCAAGTCGTGGGTAATGCGGTTGGCATCAACGAAATGGCAGTTCATGCGCTGTGCCACATCGCGGGGTGCCACACGGTAGAGTCCGTGGGTGTCGATGAGCGAATCGCCTTCCACCATCTTCACACCGTCCTTGAACGTCGTTGTACGCAGCTTCTCATCATCGTCGTTCTCAGGGGCATTCACAAAGAAATTGCGGCGCACCACGCAGTTCATCAGCACGGGAATACCACCGTGCTCACGCGTTTCACGGACGAACTTTGCCAGGTTGTAGTCGAACGTTGAGCCGGGATCGGTATGGCGGTCGGCTTTGGGTTTCTCGTCGTTGTGACCAAACTGGATGATAACCAGGTCACCGGGCTTCATTTTCTCCAGAACCTTGTCCCAGCGGCCCTCGTTGATAAACGACAGCGATGAGCGTCCGTTGACGGCATGATTGTCCACCACGATGTTCTCATCGAAACAGCATTGCAGTGCCATTCCCCAGCCTCGTTCCTGCTTGCCACCGGAAATATCCTTGTTGGCAGCCGTAGAGTCACCGATGATGAAGATGGTGGTGGTCTTGTCCTGCGTAGCTGACAGTAGTGCCAGCAGACAGACGATGAAAGCCAATAGTCTATGCAACTTCATGAATCAGCTCTTCTATGGTGACCATTTTCTGTTCACCTGTTGTCATGTTCTTCAGCGTCAGTTTGCCCTCGTTTATTTCGTTCTCACCAGCCAGTGCCACGTAGGGAATCTGCTTGGCGTTGGCGTAGGACATCTGCTTCTTCATCTTCGCGGCATCGGGGAAAATCTCGGTGCGGATGCCAGCCTCACGGGCTTTCGCTACGGCAGGCAGACAGTAGGCTGTTTCTTTCTCTCCGAAGTTGATGAAGAGCAGTTTGGTGGTCTGCATGGCTTCCTTGGGATAGGCATCCAGCTGATTAAGCACGTCGTAAATGCGGTCAACACCAAACGAGATGCCCACACCGGAGATACCTGGCATGCCAAAGATGCCAGTGAGGTTGTCGTAACGGCCACCACCGGTAATGCTGCCTATCTGCACATCGAGTGCTTTCACCTCGAAGATGGCCCCCGTGTAGTAGTTCAGTCCACGGGCCAGCGTGAGGTCGAGCTGGATTTCGTTGTGGAGGGCAGCAGTGGTACCACTGCCTGTTGGGCTTAGGGCGGTGAGGATGTAGCGGCATTCCTCCACGCCTTTCAGGCCCGTCTCGCTGTCTTTAAGCACCTCGGCAATGGTAGCAAGCTTCTCGTCGTTGCTTCCCTCCAGCCGGATGATTGGCTGCAGCTTCTCAATCTGTTCTTCGCTGAGACCATCCTGGCGCAACTCGTCGTTGACGGCATCAATGCCGATCTTGTCGAGCTTGTCGATGGCTACGGTAATGTCTACAATCTTGTCAGCAGCACCAATATATTCTGCAATGCCGGAGAGAATCTTGCGGTTGTTAATCTTGATGGCAACGCGGATGCCGAAACGGCTGAACACTGTGTCGACAATCTGCATTAGCTCAACCTCGTTGAGCAGCGAATCGCTACCGACTATGTCACCATCAAACTGATAGAACTCGCGGTAGCGTCCCTTCTGCGGACGGTCGGCACGCCACACGGGCTGCACCTGATAGCGCTTGAACGGCAACCGCAGTTCTTCGCGGTGCATGACCACATAGCGGGCGAAGGGCAC
>JAEEGL011859462.1_pt1 | contig 11718 bp, 5 predicted proteins | sample 9134231 | NCBI WGS metagenome assembly JAEEGL01 (sample SAMN16246548, study PRJNA631951) | gut metagenome | biome: gut microbiome; feature: rumen; material: fiber-attached | host: Bos | place: Iran: Karaj | collected 2018-10
ATTTTCAATTAGGACAATTCGTTTCAAATAAATAACATCGCAAACAATTGATGAATAATTCATGTTCAATTCATGAGTATTTATGTTGAAGAAAGAAACACGAATTACCATTAATCTATCACAAATTATTCATAAATTCTAAAGTAGGACAGTGATTAAGAAAATTAATTTTCAATTAGGACAATTCGTTTCAAATAAATAACATCGCAAACAATTGATGAATAATTCATGTTCAATTCATGAGTATTTATGTTGAAGAAAGAAACACGAATATCCATTAATCTATCAAAAATTATTCATAAATTCTAAAGTAGGGCAGTGATTAAGAAAATTAATTTTCAATTAGGACAATTCGTTTCAAATATATAACATCGAAAATAATTGATGAATAATTCATGTTCAATTCATGAGTATTTATGTTGAAAATAGAAACACGAATTACCATTAATCTATCACAAATTATTCATAAATTCTAAAGTAGGGCAGTGATTAAGAAAATTAATTTTCAATTAGGACAATTCGTTTCAAATAAATAACATCGAAAACAATTGATGAATAATTCATGTTCAATTCATGGGCATTTATGTTGAAGAAAGAAACATGAATTTGGGTATAAAAATGGTGCGCTGACCATCATAGGCCAGCGCACCATTCATGTATGCTTACAACAAATAAGCGGATTGCTTAGGTTGTATTACTTCTTCTTGATGATGTTCACCAGTTTGGTGACATCCTTCAGCGAAACAGTACCATCGCTATCGACGTCGGCATCAGCCACTCCGGCGAGATTGCCTAACAAATAGTCAACAACTTTCTTTACGTCAGCCATTTCACATGTACCATTTCCGTCCACGTCACCAGCTACAGCGTTTGACTCCAGTTGAATCAGGCGGAAGTCGGAGATAGAGAACCATTCGTGTTGAGTGTTGGAGATTGCTGTAATCAGAATGGTAACATTGGCTTCACTGGTCGTAAACTCGATGCTGCCATCGCCCCAGCCAGAGCCAAACATACCACCACTTGCACCAATGTGAGGCAGTCTTACGCTTGTGTCACCAACGGCCATCGTCAGTTCAGTGTTCGCAGCTGAGCGGCCCTTGGCAGTCAACAGGTATTTACCAGCAGGGATGGTTATGGTCTGCTCCATCGTTGTGGTCCAAGAATTTTGACCCCAGTCACCACCGTCGTAGTAAGAAGTAGGCTGGCTGCCATCAGCGTTCGTCCAAGGTTCAAAAGGCGTATGGTTTGCGTCCTTAGGATCGTTCACAACTCCATCTATTGTCCATGTGCTATTGCTTGTGGGATTGGTGGCACCGATGATGTGGTCAGACATATTTCTGGCACCCGTCACACCTTCGGCCAGTGCATGGCTTTCGTAGTAAGCGGGCAGTGTGTTGTTAAGAGCTGTGGTCTTAGCAACGGCATCCGCTGCGCTGGTGGCCGTTACGTTCTTGGCTGCGTTCACGGCTGCTGTTGTTGCATCAGAAGCATAGGCTAAGACGGGAGCGTTTGCCTTGGCATAAACAAAAGCATTGTAACTGGGGGCTGCATTCTTATAGGCGTCGGTGGCAGCATTCAGTGCATTTATCTTCTCTATGTAGTTTTCCTTGCTGCTTCCGTCTGGAGCATCAGCGATGGCTGCGTTTAAGGCGGTCAGTTCTTCGCCTGTCACATATTTATATGCATCGTTTGCTTTGGCAGCGTTTGCATTCTCAACAGCCGCCGTCCATCGTGCTGCATAAGGAGTCAGGTCAATATAGTTGCCATAGTACTTCAGGGTGAAGTCGCGGAAGATGGTCCACTTGTCGGTCTGTGTGTCCTTATTGTCGATACCTATTTCCACGCTTTGGGCTGCTTCGAGAGAGAACTTCAGGGCAACCTTACCGTTACCTTCATCGAAGTATGTTTCGGCTGCGGCCATTGTGTTCACTACAGTGTTTGCAACACCAGGGATGAGAATCTGGTCCTCGCCAGCATAGAAGTATGTGCTGTGGTCGCCTGCACGGTGGAAACCAGTTACACCGAACTCCCATGTGCCGCGAATCAGAGACAGTGTCTGGTAGAACTTAAAGTTCTGCTGATAGAACTCGCACTCGTTATTGCTGCACTTTCCCCAACTGTATGCAGCGTTGGGAGTGCCCTCTGCCGTCCAATAATCAGTATTTATACGAACACCTGCATTGTCAACCAAAGCAGCAGTTACGTCGATATAGCCGGGATCGGCAGGAATAGTAGCACTTGGAAGTTTTTGCAACAAAGCGGAACGAAGCGTTGTAACGGCAGCGTCGATGCCCTCATTGGTTGTGGCATTTTCAACAGCCGAATTGGCTGCAGTAACGTTTACACCCAGAGATAGAGCCTGAACGGCAGCCCTCACTTCCTTGTAGCGGGCATAGTTAGGCTGAAGTGCTTTGGCTGTGTTGGTAGCCTCTACGATTGCGTTTGTGGCTGCGGTGTATTGTGCAGCGGTTGTATATGTCTTGTTTTGTGCTGTGACTACAGCTGAAAGAGCATTGTAAGCAGCTGTGGGGACAGTGCCCGCTACAGCCTGGGCTGCAGTTACGGCAGCTGCCAAATCGGCTGCAAACTCAGAAAGGTTAAGGCCATAATAGTAAAGACGGAACTCGTCCCAAATGGCCCAGTCGCCTCCTTTGTTGGTTTCGCGCTTAATTCCGACAGTCAGTTCACCACCGGAAACGGTGAATTTACCCGTGGTTTGGCCAGCAAAGGCATTGTCTTCGTGGATGGCTTTCCACTTGGCTTCCTTGTTTGTACCATAGTCTGTTGTATTGTCACTTTGGATGAGATTGGCTGTATTGTTACCATAGATATAAGTCGTTCCATTGGTGCCAAAACCAGAACACTTCACTTCGTATGTTCCATCGGGAAGTCCTGTGATTGTCTGATGTACATCAAAGGTATTGTTCCACGATTCGTTGCCATAATATTTGTTTGCAGATGCACCAATCCACACCCAGTTACCTCCATTGTGGCTGGAGGTCCAAGAGGCATTGCGTCCGTCATTACGGGCAAAGCTGCGGCCTTTGATGAAGATGGATACGTCCATGGGGTTTGTTGTTGAGAACGTCTTGGCTTGCATGGCAGCCTTGAAGTCATCCTCGCTGACGAGTTTCCAGTACGTGGAAGAAGCACGTGTTCCAGGGTTGCCAACCATTTCTACATCGTTAAAAGCTTCGTTTGTCATCAAAAATTGGCCATTAGTGACGATTTGATAGACATTGGTCTGACCATTGACAGCACGGAATTCCCACCCGGTGGCTACGCCGTCGCACCATAAACTTTCTGCCAGATAGTGTTTGACTCCACCATTGGATACATTGGTGTTCAAGTTATAGACATTCGTGCCGTTTCCAGCTTCAAATGCGATGTCCATACCGAAACCTGCCTGAAGATAGGCGTTCGTGCCCCATTCTTCGTTGGGGTCGCCGTTGTTGAGGAACTTTCCGGATTCAATGTTGTAGAGGTAGAATGTTTTCCCACCATCTGGAGCATTGCCTGTCCACGTCTGTGCGTTCATGCCAAGCGCACTTACGATGCAAAGCATCGTGAAAAGTAACTTTTTTTTCATTCGTTTGTTAATTAGTTAATTAGTTAATTAGTTAATTAGTTGGTTTCTTTTGTTGTATCTTTTTGCCTTGATTTGTCCTATTACACTTTGCCGTTATTTATTGAAACTTTTATTATCGGGTGCAAAGATAGTGAAAATCCGCGTCATCGCAAAATGAAATAACAAAAAGCATAAAAAATGGTGCGCTGACCATCATTGGCCAGCGCACCGTTCGTATGACTTGTAACTCTTAAGCAGGTTGCTTATTGTTCTGCTACTATGGTTACTTCTTCTTGATGGTGTTCACCAGTTTGGTGACATCCTTCAGCGTAACGGTACCGGGATCGACTGCAAGGCCTTCTACATGTTTGCCTAACAGGTAGTCAACCAACATTGACAGGTCGGTCACGTCAACTTCACCGCTGCCATCCAAGTCGCCTTCCAGAATTTCGTTTTCGGGACCATAGTACTTCAGCGTGAAGTCGCGGAAGATGGTCCAGCGGTCGGTTTCAGTATCCTGGTTGTCGATACCGACCTCTACGTTCTGCCCATTCTCGATGAAGAACTTCAGGGCAACCTTACCGTTACCGTTGTCGAAGTAGGTCTTAGCTTCTTCCATTGAGTTTACCACTGTGTTTTCTACACCTGGGATGAGAATCTTGCTGTCACCGGCATAGAAGTTGGTGTTGTGGTTGCCTGCACGGTGGAAGCCAGTTACGCCGAATTCCCATGTACCTTTGCCCAGAGCCAGTGTCTGGAAAAACTTGAAGTTACGAGAATAGAATTCGCATTCTCCATAATTACATACGCCTGCGCTGGAATTCCATCCTGGATCAGAAACGTTCGTTATGGTCCAATAGTCGGTATTGGTATGTACACCTGCATTGTCAATCAAGGCATCAGTTACATCGATATAGCCAGCAGCAGGAATTGTCACGTTGGGCAGTGCTGTAATCAGAGCAGCGCGGAGGGTGACAATAGCAGCTTCAATGCCCTCATTTGTTGTTGCGGCATTTGCCTGACTGTTAGCATTGGATACGTTCGTGTTGGGAGCAGCAGCAAGAACTGCAGTTCTGATGTCCTTGTAGCGAGTATAGCTGGCTTGCAATGCCTTAGCAGTAGCCGTGGCCTCCTGGATATTGGCAATGGCAGTCGTATATTGTGCGGATGTGCTCCAAGTCTTGTTGTTGGCTGTAACAACGCTATTCAATTCAGTGTAGGCAGTAGTGGGGATATTGCCCTGCAGAGCCTGAGCCTCGCTGACAGCTTCGGCCAACATGGTAACATACCCTGAGAGGTCAACGCCGTAGAATTTCACTGTGAAATTGTCGGCACCAATCCAGTTGGCTGTGGTGCTCTCGGTTTTCATACCAAAGGTGACATCAACACTACCTGGGCTGAGGAACTGAGCGGTAAAGTGCTTTGGCTTTTCATTTTCAGTTGCCATAGTGGTCTTATAGTCCACACCTGCAGCATTGATATAAACATAAGCACCAGTAGGCATAGTGCCACCGGGCTGGTCGGCTGCAATGGCATCACATTCCAAAGTGTATTTACCCTCGGGCAGTCCAGAAACTGTCTGACGAAGATAACCATCGCCCAATGCGGGAGACCAGCGCCAAGCCTCGATAAACTGGCTGATTGTAGCTGTAATTGTTACGGCATCATCACCCTCACCTTCGGTATATGTGTTGCTGTAGCTTGCTCCTTGATAGCCAATGTTTTGAGCCTGCTGTCCGCTTACGTAGTTAGTTTCCCAACCATTGATGTTTCCAGCAGAGAAATCAGCATTATTGAGGAAGATGTTCGTGATGTTGAAATATTTATTTTCGTTTACCGTCACTGCGCCCAGGAAGTTTGCTGCAGCGGTGCGTATCATGGCAATAGCAGAGTTGATTCCATCAACTGTTGTAGCATTTTCGACAGCGGTGTTGGCACTTGCAACATTAACAGTCGTATTGCCTGTGAATACAGAATGATCGTCATCAAGTGCCTCGGTAGCAGTCTTCACAGCCTTATAGTGGGAGTATGCGGCAACGATGGCATCAGAAGCGTATGTGGCAACTGCATTGTTGATTGCCTCGATAGCGGTAGCGTAGCCTTCTTCCGTTGTATATGTCTTATTGTACTGCGTGATGACAGCTTGAATCTGGTTAAAAGCGGCAGTTGGAATTGTGCCCTGAACAGCCTGGGCTGTTGCAACGGCATCGTCCAAAGCATTTTTATAGGCCGACAAGTCTATGGGACCAAGATACTGGAGCTTGAAATTGTCCCAAATGCACCATAGCGAGGGGTTATTTTCTAACTTAGCACCGACTGTGATTGAGTTTCCTGTTACGGTTACAATATCGGTTGAGACAGTATATTGGCCAGCAGTGAAGGAGGCAGAAGCATCATCCATGTTGTTTTCACTACCTGCCTTCTCGAGGAAATTGACTTTTTTGTCATTCAGATAAAAATATGGTAAATTTGTGTTGGTACCATCATTACGGTAAAAACCTTGAGCGCTCAACTTGTAATATCCATTTGGAACACTGAAAGTTTGGCTCAATGTGAAATTGGAATGAAAGGACTCGGCACAAGGATTGGTCACATTTCCACCATGAAGGTTTCGATTAGAAGCTTCCATTGTCCAGAATTCATAGGGAATGTTGCCGGCAGCTCCGAATTGTGCATCAGCAATCAGAAGAGTCGCATCCACTGGAGAAGATTCCGTAGCATTTGCCATGGCGGCAATTAGATTGTTCTTATATGCTCCATCGGTAATTTTCATAAGTTTCCACTTGGCATGGGCGGAAGTGCCATCAGAGCCGTCAACAACGGTTGTAGCAGAACTGCTGGCAGTGAGGTAAGACCCTGCACCCCCGCCATGATTGTTGGCAGAAACAATGTTATAAACAGGACCATTGTCTGTGGCGACTTGAGTAAATGTCCAGGTTGCCTGCTTGCCACGAGACTGGTCGGTATAAATGTCACCAGCAGCTGCAAGAGTCTCCAACCCCCAGGCATCATCGCCATAGGCCGTGCGAATAAAGTAGTTGTTTCCAACTGCCTTTAATTCTACGATCATGGGGTTTGTTGCGCTGTAACTCGCTTGAGAGCCCCAGGCATTACCATGTTGCAGATAAGCCTCTGCACCGACGTTGTAAAGTGCGTAGTAACCTTCACCAATGGCATCGGCGGGCCACGTCTGTGCGTTCATTCCGAGCGCACTTGCGATGCACAACATCGCGAAAAGTAACTTCTTTTTCATTTGTTTGTTAATTAGTTGCTTAGTTAATTAGTGGATTTCTTCAGTTGTTTTTTTTTTGCCTTGATTTGAACTACAATATGTCGTAATTTATTATTAAAACTTTTATTATTGTGTGCAAAGATAATGAAAATCCGCGTCATCGCAAAATGAAATAACAAAAAGCATAAAAAATGGTGCGCTGACCATCATTGGCCAGCGCACCGTATGTGTGCTTACAACAAATAAGCGGATTGCTAAGGTTGTATTACTTGCTCTTGATGATGTTCACCAACTTGGTGACATCGCCCACTGAAATAACACCATTGTTATCGAGGTCACCGTCGGCAACTGTTCCCTTGCCAAGGATGGCGTTAATCAGGTTCTGAAGGTCGTTAACGTCAACCACACCGTTGCCGTCCACATCACCTTCCACAGCGTAAGACTCTAACTGTACCAGACGGAAGCGTGTGAAGGAATACCAGTTGTGTTCCTTGTCCTGCTCGATGTTTACACCGATTTCCACACTTTGTGCTGTGGTGCCTGATACGACGAATTCTACTGACTGGTCGTTCCAACCGCGGTCGAATACACCAGTACCTACTCCAGCACCGATCTTAACCATTTCTGTGGTATTCTCACCTGCGTAAAGCTCGAATTTCTTTGTATCCTGGCTGGCACGAGAAGTAACTGTCAACAGATACTTACCTGGGGCAAGCATGATGTTTTGCTTATAGCTGGCTTTATATGCACTCTGTCCCCAGAGGTCACCACCATCGTAATAAGCACCACCCTGCGTCCCATCAGCCTGTGTAAACTGCTCATTGCTGGCAATCGTGGCATCTGTAGCATCAATGTTATCTGAATAAGTCCATGCCGTAATATCTGCTTGAGAAGCAGGGGCATTGGCCTGACCAATCAACTCAGTCATATCTACTGCATTTACGCCTTCGCCCATTGCATTGCTCTCGTAGTATGCACGCAAGAAGGCATTTATGGCATTGGTTTTAGCAACGGCATCCGCTGCATCGGTGGGAACTGCATTCTTGGCTTCTGCCATGCCTTCAGGTTCTACAGCGTATGGCAAGGTGAATTCCTTTGCTGCTGTAAATGCATCATAGCTGGGAATGGCTGCATTGAAGGCAGCAATAGCAGCATCCAGGGACTGGATCTTTTCAAGATAGTTGGCCTTGCTGCTTCCGTTGGGAGCATCTGCAATAGCGGCGTTCAAAGATGTTAACTCCGATCCAGTTACATTGGGATGATTTGTCTTAGCTGCATTGGCGTCAGCAACGAGTCCAGCCCATTGCTCTTCATAAATAGTATAGTCAACGGGGCCATAGTACTTCAAGGTGAAGTCGCGGAATATGGTCCAGCGGTCGGTTTCTGTATCTTCGTTCAGAATACCAATCTTAATGCTTCCAGCCTGTTCAAGGAGGAACTTCAGGGCCACCTTACCATTGCCATTGTTGAAGTAAGTCTGAGCATCGGCCATGCTGTTCACTACATTACTTTCTACACCTGGGATGAGAATCTTGTCTTCTCCAGCATAGAAGTGGGTGTTGTGGTTGCCTGCACGGTGGAAGCCCGTTACACCGAATTCCCATGTACCTCTTGAAAGGCTTATGCTTTGGTTGAAGTCGAATGTGCTCTGATAGAACTCCGTTTCATTGTAGTTGGTTGTAGGACCTGTTGACCAGTCATAAGGACGACCGACGTTGTCGATGTTCCAACCCTCTACATTCTGGCGGACAGTCGGGTTTTCTATCATTGCAGCAGTAACGTCAATGTAGCCAACGGCAGGCATTGTCGCATTGGGCAGTGCTGTCAGCAGAGCTTGACGCAGTGTGGCGATGGCGGCATTTATTTCAGCGACCGATGTGGCAGCATTGGCAGCTGCATCGGAGGCAGTGGTATTTGTATTGGAAGCAGCAGCCAAGGCAGCAGCCTTCACTTCGTTGTAGTGACTGTAGCTTGCCTGAATCTGCGTTGCAGTTGCGATAGCCTCCTGGATGGCTGCGATGGCTGCGGCATATCCTTTAGAGGTCGTGTAAGTCTTATTGTTGGCAGTTACCACACTGTTCAGTTCATTATAAGCGGCAGTAGGGATAGTGCCCTGAAGAGCCTGAGCCTCAGCGACAGCCGCTGCGAGTTGAGTTTCATACGGAGAGAGGTCGATGCCGTAGAACTTCACCCTGAAGTTGTCAGCGCAGAGCCAGTTACAGGTTGCGTTCACCGTGCGTAAGCCGAAGATTACATCGCCTTCGCCGGTATTCATGAACTCGGTGGTGAAATGCTGAGGAGCACCGTTCCTTGTGGACATATCAGTCTTGTAGGTTACGCCGTCAGCAGTGATGAAGAGCTGGGCACCGGTGATTACGCGGCTGTCGTCATTCTGCCATGTGGCAATACCATCAGCCTCCAGCACAAACTTACCTTCGGGCAGACCGCTTACGGTCTGACGCAGATAGCCATCACCCAGCGTTGCACCAGGCTTCCATGCCTCGATAAACTGACTGATTGTAACTGTAATAGTATTTCCTCCTTCAGTATAGGTGTTGGAGTAACTTGCACCTTGATAGCCAATGTTGGTGGCTTGTTGACCGCTTACATAATTGGTTTCCCATCCACTGATGTTGCCTGCAGAGAAATCGGCATTAGTTAGAACAAATTCCGTAATGTCACGAGGATTACTATTGGAGGCAACAGCCAATGCATGTTCATAACGAGCCTGATGCAGTGCTTCTGTTGCAGCGTTGAGTTCATCAACCGTAGCATTGGAGTTATTATAAACCGTAGCAGCAGCGTTTGTGTTAGTACCTTCGGCATAAGCCTTCAGATATTCGTTGTAGAGAGCGAGGCGGGCATTATATACATTGGCCACATTCTCAACGTTAGCGGGCTGGATGAACACCCAATCGCACATCCAACCAGAAGCCGTAGCATCGGCATGGGCAACAACACCCACAGTAGTTCCATCGTTACCCCAGCAAAGTGAACTTGCATCGCCACCCGTGTCGTGGATGTGATAGTAGCCACTTGCCAACTTGGTGATACCATAGGTGTGAGCAGTGTTGTCCACGTGCATGGCATCGCCGGCAATTCCATTACCAGATGTGAACACACCCTGATTACCGGTGCGGATGAACTTCCAGTTAGAGCCATCGGCTTGCATCGTGAAGTTGATACCTGTGTTGGAAAGAATGGCTGTCGTAGCCCATCCAAACCATGCCTTGCCCATGTCAAGGAACATGCCTGTCTCGACATTCATCACTTTGTACTGCTGTCCTGCAACAGGGTCTTCACCCTGAATCGTAGGAGCAGTCCACGTCTGTGCGTTCATTCCGAGCGCACTTACGATGCTAAGCATCGCGAAGAGAAAAAATTTCTTCATTGTGTTTGTTAGTTAATAGTTAATTAAGTTAATAAAAAGTTTTTTGTCTGTTTCGTTTGTTGTGTTTGAGTTATGGTTTATAGATGTTTATTTATCTTCGTAGTGCCCTTCAACTTTCAAGATGAGGACGACTTTTCCGTGTCATGTATGTCATATATAATTCTGTCGTGTGCCGATAGGTGTCGGGAGTATGTCGTTCTCTCACCACCCTTCAAGGGTTCTGGATGCCCAATTCCTGTACGTGGATGTTCGACAACTTACGCCCTTGCCCTCTTGTTCCTGTCTCTACGTTTGTTTTCTGTTCGTTTGTCGTATTATTCTGTTGACTCTATCTATACTATCTATACGTAATTTCATGCACATTACGCGACAAAGTTAGTGAAAATCTATCATTTGGCCAAACGGATACGAAATTAAATTACGTTTATGTGCAATTTAATTTCAAATTAGGTGAATTTATGTTCAATTTGTGGATGATGTGTGGACTAATACAGGAATCCGAACAGCCACAGGGGGATTTGTCGGGTGTCGCCCCGGCGCAGGTCGTCGCGGGCATAGAACACGCCGGAGAGTTGTCGCTTGGGTTGCTCGCTGAGGACACGGATGCGGTGCTTGGCGTCGATGATGAAGTCGCAGGTCTTGTCGCCTATGTTCACGATGTGGCGGCCCCAGAGGGCGTTTTGGAAGAAGGTTTCCGTCTCCTCCTGCGGTGTCACCTGATGGGGCAGGATGGCGTGCATGAGGTTGGGGTTGTGCATCATGATGCGCACGGGCTTCTTCGGGCTGCTCTCGCCGAGGCGGTAGAGGACGTTGACGAGCCGGGCGTCGGCCAGGTACTTGATGTAGTTGACCACCGTGGCGCGACTGGCCTGTATGTCGGCGGCCAATTGGCTGACGTTGGGCACCTGGTTGCGGTTGACGGCAAGCAGGTAGAGAAGCTTCTTTATCTTCGAGAGGTATTTCAGCTCGATTTGCTTGATGAGCAGTATATCGACCTCTATCATCATGTTCATGGTCTTCACCAGGTTCTCCGAGAAGTTGCGCTGCTCGAGGAAGAAGGGGTAGTAGCCGTGGTGGAGGTAGGCTCGGAAGTGCTCCAAGGGGTTCACCTGCCGACTGATGTTGGCCGATATGGGTCCGTGGTATTCCAGAATGTCGTCCAGCGTATGGGGCTTCAGCTTAAGTCCCGTTTTCATGTTGAGGTATTCGCGGAAGGAGAAGCCGCGCAGGTTGTAGCTCTGTACGATGCCGTTGAGCTCCGGGTTTTCCTCTTTCAGGCGCATGACGCTACTGCCCGTGAAGACGATGTGCAGTCCGGGCAGGTTGTCGTAGCACTTGCGGAGTTCCTGACTCCAGTTTGGTTCCTTGAAGACTTGGTCGATGAGGAGGACACGTCCGCCGCATTCGTAGAACTCACGGGCAAACTCGGATATGGACTTGCCCTGGAAGTAGAAGTTGTTCATGTTGATGTACAGGCACTTTCGGTCTTCGACGTTGAAGTTCTCCTTGGCGTACATCAGCAGGAAG
>JAEEGL012147243.1_pt1 | contig 11718 bp, 11 predicted proteins | sample 9134231 | NCBI WGS metagenome assembly JAEEGL01 (sample SAMN16246548, study PRJNA631951) | gut metagenome | biome: gut microbiome; feature: rumen; material: fiber-attached | host: Bos | place: Iran: Karaj | collected 2018-10
GCCTCGAACTCCTCAATGCGGACAATGCCGCTGATACCCATATTTTGGGTAATCTCGACGGCGTTGGTGCTCCACGGGGTAATCATCTCCTTGCGCGGGCCCACAAACGAGCCGGCGGGCGCTTTCTGTCCTAGGCACTCCGAACGGCCGAAAAGCCAGTTCAGTTTTTCAATGTCGGCGGCTGCAATTTCGGCGGCCGTCTGCACTGCAATCACTTTGTTTTCAGGTGTTTTAAAGAAGGTAACCATCAAAATTCGTTTTAAAAATTACGGTTTCAAAATCAAAGCGCAAATCTACAAAAGAATAAGGGGTAATCAAGGGTGGTTTATTCACATTTTAAGAACGATGTGAGATTGTTGGAAGTCGGGGGTGGAACAGGCACGGAAAATTTTGTTTCAAACCACGCGTTTGATAACGCTATCACAATACGACATTTGTGTCGGAAAAATATCACGTTCCACCTTAAATTTGAAATCAGAATTTAGTTACGAACCATTTTTTGTTGACGAAAATCTATAAAAAAACTGACGTTTGACAATTGTTGGTGTGAAGTTTGAAACCGTCAATTACCCATTACTTATCTAAACTAAAAATGACAGATTTTTTTACGCATACGTTTTCGTATTGTTCTGCAAATCAATATCAAATCCGATTTTGATTGATTAACACCATATTTTAACTCAAACGGGCCGAATTTTAATTTGTCCGTTTAAGGTTGATTTTTGTATCAACATTTGCAGTGTTGAAAAAATAGTTGAAGAATATCGTTTTAGAGCAATATTGGAAAGTAATTTTGCAGTGGAAAAAAAGATTAGGACTATGAGAAAGAAACGGATTTTACACATTGTAGCAATTGCATTAGTAATGGGTGGCGTGATTACCGCAGCATCATCGATGTTGAAAAACAACGACAACACAATTGTGGTGACAATCAAAGGCAACATTAAGAATGTGACTTTCAATGGTCAACGCCAATCGTCTATTGGCTACACATTTAAAGCAAGTTCAGACAGCTACACTGCAGACGATTTTGTTTGCTACGCAACCGATTCGGTTAGTGCTGTAAACACCGGAACCTATCCGATGCGCATCAGCAGCAACGATTTCTGCAACGTCAATCCTAATTACAAAGACGTTGTGTTTGTGGTTGAAGACGGATGTTTACAAATCAGCGATGATTCGGCTGAAGAGTAACTAACCATCAGCGCCACAAAAGCTAACTGAATCGCGGTCCGACAAGTTCGGAACCGCGGTTTTTGTTTTTAGGCCCATGAATTAGAACAAGAAGGCGTTAATGTTGATTGCCTTCAATCCACCGATTATTCGTCCCAGTAATTATCGGAACATCAGTTTACCAATAATATTTACATTTGTGATGCATCAGTTGGCTGCCAAATGCATTCTTTTTGGTAGGCAATACACTTGAAAAACAAACAGATAATGATTGTAAAAGATTCACAGATTCAATTTAAATCGCCTGCCGAGATAAAGGCTTTTCAGGAAGCGCGGCTGGCCGAAGCTCTGGCCTACCTGCAGGCGCACTCAAAATTCTACCAGCGTATGTTCGCCGATAACCATATCGACATCAGCAAGATACGCACCATTGAAGATTTGCGGCAGATTCCCGTAACCACCAAAACCGACCTTCAACTGCACAACGATGAGTTCCTGTGCGTTGACAAGGCCGATGTCATCGACTACGTAACCACTTCGGGCACAATGGGCAACCCCGTAACTTTCGCCTTGACAAATAACGATCTCGACCGTCTGGCCTACAACGAGTATCTGTCGTTCACCACGGCCGGGCTTACTCGCAATGATATTATGCAGGAAATGGTCACCATCGACCGCCGCTTTATGGCTGGCCTGGCTTACTTTCTTGGCTGCCGTGAAGTTGGGATGGGCGTTTCACGCGTGGGCAACGGAATTCCCGAACTGCAGTGGGACACCATCAACCGCATCCACCCAACGTGCTGTATGTGTGTGCCTTCGTTCCTGGTCAAACTAGCCGACTTTGCCGAGAAGAACGGCATCGACCATCATAAATCGAGCCTGAAAAAGTGCATCTGCATTGGCGAAGCGCTCTACAAGCCCGATGGCACCTACACCACGCTTGGCCAGCGCATCAACGAGAAATGGCCCGAACTGAAACTGCACACCACATACGCATCAACTGAGATGCAGTCGTCGTTCACCGATTGCGACCAGTACAACGGCGGACACGTGCAGCCCGAACTCATCATTGTTGAGTTCCTTGACGAGAACAACCAGCCTGTGGCCGACGACGAGCCGGGCGAGGTCACCATCACATCACTCGGCGTTGAAGGTATGCCGCTGCTGCGATTCAAGACGGGCGACGTTTGCTATCACTACAACGAGCCCTGCAAATGCGGCCGCAACACTATGCGCTTGAGCTCGGTAATCGGCCGCAAGGGGCAGATGATAAAATACAAAGGCACAACACTTTATCCACCCGCACTGTTCGACATCTTGGACGGCATTCACGATGTGAAGAACTACGTGGTTGAAGTGTTTACCAACGAACTGGGCACCGACGACATTAAGGTGCGCATCGGCTCAACGCGTTCCGACGACGCTTACGCGAAGGAAATCAAGGATATTTTCCGCTCGAAGGTGCGTGTGGCGCCGTCCATCAGTTTCGAGTCGCCAGAGTACATCAACAAACTGCTCTACCCCGAAATGAGCCGCAAACCGGTGAAGTTCTATGATTTACGGTAAGGGACAAGGTGTAAGGTACAAGGTACAAGTTTTGAGTTATAAGTTATTGAAGTTTTAAAGGCATAAGGCAAAAGGCATAAGTAGGGACGTCACATTGTGGCGTCCGCAAACGTAGGGACACACCGCGTGTGTCCGAAACAATGTAGGGACGTGGCGTGCCGCGTCCGAATAAAAAATAAAATCGTTTAATCTGTTGATATGAAAAAGATTCTATTCTCGCTAGCATTGGCAGCCATCTGTTTTTCGGCTGCGGCACAGAAAAAAACAAGTCCGCTGGCTGGTTTGGGCAGCATGACTTTCTATGGCATCGACTTCTCAAAAGGCCGTGTGTACGGTTCAGTTGACGAGCCAGAAAAACTACGTAAGGCGTTTGGCGACATCAATATGCTATTCATTATGGAACCAGAGAAGTACAATGTAGCCAAGTTTGTTGGCAAGCCGATGAACGAAATCCGCATTGATGCCGTCACCAACATGAACGATACCATTCCGCTCGATTCCATCAAAACCATAGTCAAAGGACACACCATTAGCGATTCGACTATAGCACAGACTGTCAGAGATTTAAGCATTGTGAGTTACAACCACGGAATGGGTTTGGTGATGATAATGGAAACTCTCGACAAACCCGCCGAGACGGGCACTTTCGTTTTTGTTCTGTTCGACATCGATACACGCACCGTCACACGGCACTGGACGCTGAGCGGTGTTGCGGGCGGTTTTGGCTTGCGCAACTACTGGGCGCACTCGGTTTACGATGCATTGTCGAAAGTAAAGACTTACAAGGAATAACGGGATGGTGAGTTGCCTGCGTCAGGCTATTTTCCCAACAGTTTTTCGATGCCGTTCCACAGGTCGATAGCCGACTTGTCCCACGAGAATTTTGTCCGCTGGATTTTAGCATTGGCAATAAGTCGCGCACGAAGTTCGTCGTCGGTTGCAATACGTTCCATGGCGGCGGCAATGTCATCATCCGACTGCGGATTCACAAGCAACCCTGCATTACCGGCCACTTCGGGCATCGATGTACAGTTCGATGTGATTACCGGCACATCGCAGTTCATGGCTTCGACAAGCGGAACACCAAACCCTTCGAGAAACGAAACCAGCAAAAGCGCCTGTGCGCTCGCCACCACCCGGGCAAGTTCCTGCGGCTGAAGGCGGCCAAGAAAAACAACATCGTCGGCATGGCGCATGTGCTCGAGCTCATGGTCGATTGTCGACATGGACCACATGCACTCGCCAACCACCACCAACTTGTGGACTGAGCCTGTTTTTTCTTTGTAGATGTCGAAGGCGCGCAGCATTCCTTCAACATTCTTGCGCTGATTGAGCGATCCAACAAACACGAAATAGGGGCAGCCGTCGGAAATTCTGTCGCGCACCTGCTGCTGCTCGGTGTCGGGATGTGGCTCGAAAACCGTCTTCACACCATTGTATATGATATCGATTTTGTCAGGGTCGATGCCCCAGGTTTTTACAATGTCGGATTTTGAATATTCCGAGACGGTGCCAATACGGCTGGCATTGCGCGCAAACTGCGGGAAATAGCGGTTGTAGTAGCGGTTTGTGAGATACGGCTGGCTTTTGGTATTGTGGGCAAACCCTATATCGTGTATGACATTATAGGTTGGCACCGATGGATGCAGCGGCATGTAGCCGTCTGTTGAAAGAAATAAATCGGCCTTGTGGCGGCTGATGATTTGCGGAACAGCGTGCTCAAACCGCAAGTACCATAGCAACGGGTGCCGCGATGGCAGCATTGTCCTGACAGGCAAGACATTGTCGGCATAGATGAATGACGGGTCCCATTGACGGTCGAAGATGAACACGAACTTGTGCTCGGGATGGTTGCGCACCATCCGCGACAACACTTCGTCGGCAAAACTGCCAAGACCTTCGAGTTTGTCTTTCAGTAACGACTGCGTGTTTACTGCAATAATCATCTCACTCTGTTTGCGGCCGCAAAAGTAGCGGTTAGTTTGCAAATGGAAAACAAAAAGTTGGCAATGGCCGCCCGACACTGTAAAAGTGAACAGACTTAAGCCATTGGCAGTTACCCACTACTGCTGAGAAGGTTGTTTTTCAGTATTTTACAAAGTTGAACGGATAGCGTAACATCTTCGAGAAACCTTGTCCGGCTTCGAACATGTCTTCGTCGTCATCCAAAAAATACCAGTTGTAAACCAAGGTGTTTTTGCTGGCTGCAAGCGGTTTGAGCAGAACCATAATATCGAACAGATACTTGGTCGATGCAGTATTGAAATACTTGAGTTTGAAACTGATGCAAGTGTCGGCGGCGGGTTCTTTCAGATAGCCGTTGAGCCACTCAAGAATCTGGTCGTAGAACTTGCGGGCGTTTTCGGGAATCGAAGTGCCTGAGATTGAGAATTTTCCAGTTGCCGGCTCGAAAATCACTTCGGGGGTGTCTTCGGTGCCATTGATAACTAACGGTGCCATTCGAAATGTAATTTTTTGAGAAATTTATCCGATGCTTTGAGCATCGCCTACAAAAATAGTCAACTATTGAAAATTAGCAATTGACAATGCACTGAAATAAATATATTTGAAACGGTGAATTTTCGAATCTGCCTTAAAGTTTTTGACAATGAGATTTGACAAACGTATTTTACTGATAATGATAGGCGGTTTGCTGCTTGCAACAGGCTGCCAGCAGCGCGAAGAAGTTGACCTGATAATCAAGAACGCAAAGATTTACACCGTGAACAACAGTTTCTCGGTTGTGCAGAGCGCCGCTATTCACAACGGCCGATTCGTGGCCATAGGCAGCGACGCTAACATCGGCGCGCGATACACATCGGACAGCATTCTGAACCTGAAAGGAAAATTCGTCTATCCTGGATTCATTGATTCTCACGCGCATTTCATGCAGTATGCGGTTGAACTGGCGCAAATCGACCTTGGCGAAGCCGAAAGCATGAACGCGGTTCTCAATCAGTTGTCGAATTTCAAAAAAAACAACCCTGGCAAGTGGATTGTGGCACGAAACCTGACTTACTCACCGCCCGACGACTGCATCATCCCTGACAATTCGGTTCTCGACCGGATTTTTGGCGACACGCCGGTATTCATCTGGACCAAAGGTTACAAATGGGCATTGGCCAATAGTGCCATGATAAAGGTCGCCGGTCTGGACAAAGCAAGTGCCGACGGCTACCTTGTGGGCTATCAGGCACGGCAGGCCGCGCAATGCCTTCCACGTCCCACTAACGACGAACTGGCGCAACTGGTCGGACTGGCTGAACGGCAATGTTTCAATGTTGGTATCACTTCTGTTACCGACTACGGGACAACCTTCGAAAATGTTCAACTTCTTGACAGCCTTTACCAAACGGGCCTTCTGCAACTGCCGGTTTACGCCATTCTTGAGCCATCAGCCGAAAATATGCGGAACTACATCTGCAAGGTGCCTGTCAAAACTGACAAACTGAAGATTCTTGCAGTAGGTGTCGACATCGACGGGCGCATATCGCTGCACAACTCGGTGATGTTGCAATCAGACGCCAACGGCGAATCAAACGGACAACTTCGCATTAGCCCCGATAGCCTTCGAAATCTGTGCCAGACCGCTTTCGACCACGGATTCCAAATGTGCGTTGGCTGCATTGGCGACTCGGCGGCACGGCTGGCGCTGAAAACCTACGCAAACATTCTGCCCAACAAAAACAACTTGCGCTGGCGAATCGACAATCTTCACTTGATTTCGAAAAAAGACATGAAGTATTTCGGACACTACAATATTATTCCGTCAGTGCAACCAACTCAATACGAATACAATAAGCAGTATATATCCGATAATTTCAACCGCAAACTCAAAAAAGAAGTCTTCGCATGGAAACAACTATTGGAACAGAATCAGGGCATTGTGAGCGGCAGTAATGTTCCATACGGCTCACTCAGCCCGATGGAAATTTTGTATGCGGCCATGAGTCAGGACAAACGCAAGACCCACAACAAGCAAAGCCAGAAAATGACACCAACGCAGGCTCTCAAATCGTTGACCATCTGGGGTGCCTACTCGCAATTTGACGAGCAAACAAAAGGCAGCATTGAAGTTGGTAAATGGGCTGATTTTGTGATTGTTGGCAAAAATATCACAACTATGTACCAACCCGACCTTCCGCAAGTCGAAATTGAACAGACCTACTTGCACGGTGTCAGGGTAAAGTGAAAATAACTAGAGTATTAACCAAAAAACTAAAATGAAATGATGAAAGGTATTTTTATTACGTTGGTTATCTTGGATGTTATAACCTTGATTGTCAGTATTGTTGGCATTGTAAACTGCTATGTTGAAACCGGCCACGCCGATCCTTTGCCATGGTGTCTGCTGATGTCATGGGCAATTATCGGCATAATAAAAGACGGCTTGATTTATCGCGGAAGCGAGATGAGTACAACCGGGCAGAATGGTGTTAACCAAATTAGCAACACTCTCAACCCCAATCGCCAATAATTGTTATAAAATTAAAACAAGGAAACTATGTTTTCAGGAATTGTTGAAGAGTTTGCCGAAGTTGTCGGCATTGAGAAAGACCAGGAAAATCTGCATTTTACGCTGAAATGCTCGTTTGTCAACGAGTTGAAAATCGACCAGAGCGTGGCGCACAACGGCGTCTGCCTGACGGTGGTTCGCATCAAGGACGGAACCTACACCGTAACTGCGATGAAAGAGACGCTCTACTGCTCGAATCTGGGGCTGCTGAAGGTTGGCGACAAGGTGAATGTTGAGCGCTCGATGCTGATGAACGGCCGACTTGACGGTCACATTGTGCAGGGCCACGTCGACAAAACGGCTCGCTGCACAAAGGTTGAAGATGCCGAAGGAAGCCATGTATTCACTTTCGAGTACGATTTCGACAAAGAGATGGCCAAACGTGGATATCTAACTGTGGATAAGGGCTCTGTAACCGTCAACGGCGTGAGCCTGACCGTTTGCCGCCCAACGCGCAACTCGTTCCAAGTCTGCATCATTCCTTACACCTTCGACAACACTAACTTCCACACAATCAAGGAAGGAACCGTTGTCAATCTGGAATTTGACATTATTGGGAAGTACATTGCGCAGATTACAAAACTGGCGCAGGAATAGATTTGGTATTAGGTATTGGGTTTTGGCGATTTCGAAAACCAACACCTAACACCCAATACCCAAAACCAACTTCAAACATAAAAACTTATAACTTAAAACTCAACAATGGACCTTGTCAACTCGTCGTTTACCGACAAACGTTTTGAAACTCACGCGATTACAATAGGCAACTTGCAAATGGGCGGCACAAATCCCGTCCGTGTGCAGTCGATGGCCAACACCCCAACGCACGATGTGGAAGCATCTGTGCGCCAGGCGATTGAGATTTTTGATGCGGGCGCCGAATTGGTGCGTTTTACGGCAATTGATGAGAAAGACGCCTACGCCTTGCGCGATATTAAAAACGAACTGGTGGCGAAGGGTTACACCAAACCCATTGTGGCCGATGTGCACTTCAATGCCCAACTGGCCGATATTGCCGCTCAATTTGTTGATAAAGTGCGTATTAACCCAGGCAACTATCTCGAAAAACGCGCCACTTTCACCACGCTTGAATTCACTGATGACGAGTACCGCGCCGAACTCGAGAAACTCGACAATCGACTGCTGAAACTACTGAATATCTGCAAGGAACACGGCACGGCGCTGCGTATCGGCACTAACCACGGCTCGCTGTCGGACCGTATAATGTCGCGCTACGGCGATACCCCGGCCGGAATGGTCGAAGCAACGATGGAATTCTTGCGCGTCTGCCAAAAATATGATTTTCAAAATGTTGCTGTCTCGCTCAAATCGAGCAACACGGTGGTTATGGTGCAGGCTTACCGCTTGCTTGTGAAGCAGATGGCCGCCGAGAAAATGAGTTTTCCAATCCATCTTGGCGTGACCGAAGCCGGTGCCGGAACCGACGGAATCATAAAATCGGCTGTGGGCATTGGCACGTTGCTCACCGACGGCATTGGCGATACCATCCGCGTGTCGCTCACGGGCAGTCCGGCCGCTGAAATCGCACCCGCACGGATGCTTGCCGATTACTTTGCCGGCCCCAACAAGAATGTGAAAATCAACTACAACGAGCCTTTGGCATTCGACCCGTTCAGCTTCAGCCGACGCAGCACCGAACTCAATCCTTCGTTCGACAACACAAAACCGCTGGTAATCTGCGATTTACCCGACCTTTCGATGGAAACACTCAAATCGCTCGACATCACCTTCGACCTGAACACAATGACCATCACTGGTGGCAAACAATCGCCTGATGTTCTGTATTTTGGTGCACCCGAAATGGACCTGCCCGACTTCAAAACCAATGGCGTTTCGCTTTTAATCGACTATAAAGTCTGGATAAAAGACAGCAATTTTGAGCCGCTTTATGGACTAAACACATATCTGACGGCAAAATACAAATCGGACAAGCGCAACTGGGTGATGGTGAGCCTGAACACGCTGACACCCGAAGCAATGGCGCGGCTCAAGGCCGACCCAACGGTGGTGCTCATTGCGTGCTCAATGTGCGTTAACCAAGCCGCCGAGCAACGCGTCATCTTCAATAGACTGATTGCCAACGACGTAAACCTGCCCGTTGTGGTGAGCAGTATCTACAAAGAACCCGATGTAGCGCAGTTCCAACTGAAAGCCGCCGCCGACAATGGTCTTTTCTTCATCGATGGAATGGCCAACGGCCTGTGGCTGAGCAATTTTGCGCGCATCAATGTCAAAACGGTGACCGACACGGCATTTGCCATTCTGCAATCGGCGCTCGCTCGCTACACCCGCACCGAGTACATCTCATGCCCGTCGTGCGGACGCACTCTCTACAACATTGAGAAGGGGCTTGCCGAAGTGAAGAAAGCCACAGCGCACCTTACCGGTCTGAAAATTGCCGTTATGGGATGCATTGTAAATGGGCCAGGCGAGATGGCCGATGCTGACTATGGTTACGTGGGCGCTGGTCCCGGCAAAGTGAACCTATACAAAGGCAAGACGCTTGTGAAACGCGGTGTTGACGAAGCTGTGGCGCCGCAAGAGTTGCTGAAAATGATTGAAGGAAAATAGAAATTGGCAACGCCAGTTTCATGCATATTCGCTCTTACGCCACCTTAATGGTGATAACCGGAATAGGCGAGTGGTTGACCAGTTTTTGCGGGTTTGAAACCGAGAAAAGTTGCCAGTTGTTGTCGAGACGCTCGCTTGTTGCAGCAATCAGGTCGGCATCATTTTCCAATGCGTAGTCGATTACAGCCGTCGCTGTTTTTTTCTTCTTAACCCGCAAATTGTCTTTACTGTATCTAACATTATGACGGTCAAGATAGATGGTTACGGCTTTCATGGCTTCTTCCATCTTTTTTTGTGTCAACGGCTTGTTATCGTTTCGTAAGTCGATAAGCATCATTTCCGCGTCGAAGCATTTTGCGATTTTTGCCACAATCGGAATTTTGAGTCTTGTGCGGTCGGTGTTGTCAATCGGCACCACAATGCGACGCGGGCTCTGCGGAACAAAATTGTATTTGATGGTGACGACGGGGCAGATGGCGTGACTCACAATGCGGAAAGCGTTGCTGCCTTCCCACCGCTCTTTGAACCCGGATACACCGTTGGTTCCGCTGATAATCATCAGTGCGTCGCCATATTTGGCTTGATTGCACACTTCGGTAAACACCCGTCCATCGCGCACGCAGTAGTCAATCTTTCCCTTCATTTTGCTTTTGAAATGGGCAATAATACGCTTGAAATTATTGATGACTGATGATTTCAGCACTTCGTCGTAATCGTTAAAGTTGATGGCGGGATCATAGTCGGCGTTGCGGCGCTTTACGTGTATCATCCTTATATCGCACCCTATTGCATTGGCGTAAAGTACCGCATGTTCCATCGCATTGATGGAACTTGGCGAAAAATCTACCGGAACCAAAATGTACTTGTTCATAGCACTATTGTTTCGGTTGGCAATATAAATCGATTTTCAATAAATCCAACACCCGGCACATGTTATAAATCGTGTTGTTTTGCTTTAGACGCAATGTCATCAACCTTGACAGTGGTGTCAATATCAAGTTTTCGTTTGAAGATGCCATATTCACCATCGACAGTGCCTGTGAATTTGATTTCACCGTTTTTCGCAAGCAGTTCGTTCGCTGCCGAAATGCCGGCTCTGAAGGTCTCAACGGTGCTCAGTTTAAGTGTGAAATCACAATTGGCATGGCTTCGCGCAGCCACCGTTATCGGCTCGTCAATCAAGAGTTTTCCGGCCCGAATGTCGCGCATGGCAACATCAATGTCGGCATTTTTAACGGTGATGCGGTGCCGGTTAGGGTTGTAAACCGTGGCGTTGACACGCACAGTAATCAGGCTTAGCCTGATTTCAGTGACATCGATGGCATTGATTCCTGCAAACTCTGGCGGCAAAAAACTACCGCAACTCTGCAGCAGAACCATAAGCAGACAGATTATTGTGAGTCGGATTTTTGTCATGGCACAAAATTAAAAAAGGATGGTCGCCATAGGCAGCCATCCTTTGAAATTATCAGTTTGCGAATTAGTAGCGCCTTACACTCTTTTTGGTAGAGTAGTTGATTTTCAATGCGCTCATCTTTCTCAATTCCTGCTTTACGTCGGTAACAATACCCATTTTGGTATTTTCGTCAACCTTAAGTGATGTTGTCATCAGCGGAATTTCTTTCTCGTCTTTCTGCTGGCGTTCCGACTCAATGTAGTCTGCAACATCTTTAACATCCGCGAATTGGTCGTTCAGCTGAATGCGGGGTTCTGTACCATACGCTTTTATGAATTTATCCTTCGGCTTGCCAATGTAAATGTAGCTAACCAACGATTTTTTCTCAAGTTTCTTGATTTCGCTGGCCGACGGAACATTCATATTGACTTTCAAGTCGACTTCCTTCATTGTGGTTGACACCATGAAGAAGAAC
>JAEEGL013417984.1_pt1 | contig 11718 bp, 8 predicted proteins | sample 9134231 | NCBI WGS metagenome assembly JAEEGL01 (sample SAMN16246548, study PRJNA631951) | gut metagenome | biome: gut microbiome; feature: rumen; material: fiber-attached | host: Bos | place: Iran: Karaj | collected 2018-10
CCTGGGTGCTCCAGGGCCTTGTCGAGGTGGATACCGACGTAATAGATGCTGTCGGTGCGCGTGACGGTGGTCGTATCGAGGCCACGGCCTGTCTGCTGACGGGCCATCTTCATCAGACTCTCTACGCGGAAGCGCTCGTCTTCGTTGAGGACTCGTTCGACACGGGCGCCACGGACGTATGCCTCTGACGTCACACCACCTGCGGCCTTGATGGCCTCGGAGAGACGGAGGTTCTTGGTGGGCAGGGCGTAGTCGCCCTCGAAGAGTACCTCTCCCACCACCTGGATATTACGCTGGGGCTGATAGCCCGGACTCTTACGCACATACACCTCATCATAGGGCATGAGGGTAAAACCGGGATCAATCTGGACCTTATAACCTTCACGGATGGGGAAGGAAAACGACTGGGCAATGGTCTTGTCGGACGTGGTGGCAGCTGGATCGCTGATGCGGCGTGACACATCGACACGGGCTGTAGAGGTGGCATCGGTAGGACCACCTGCCTGGAGGATCAGGTCCTCGATGGTCTCATCGTCGGCATACTCATACTTGCCGGGGAACTGCACCTCACCGTGGATGGTCACCGTGCGACGGCTCATCGCCTCGATACGGTAAGGGATGAAGAGTTCATCCTCGTTCTCCAACGGCATGTCGGCCACAGCACCGGACATGATACCGTCGATATCGACGGAGACGACACGACGCGTGCGGTCGGCCTTCATGCGATGCAGCACAGCACGGTTGACAAAGGCGTCCTCGGTGAGTCCACCGGCCTTCTCAATCAGGGTACGGACGGTCGAACAGTCGTTCAGGTCGTACATTCCTCCGTGGAAGACGGCACCAGAGACGGTGACGGTATTCTCGTAACGGCCGTCAATGGAATCGACGATGACGGAGTCTCCATCCTCCAGACGGAAATTCGCCATATCAAACTCTGAGACATTGTGGCCTGAGAGATGCTCACCACTGATACGACTGAGACGAACGCCCTTCTTATAGGCTTTCGGAGCATAACCACCTGCATACTTCAACAGGGTGGCCACACTCTCGTTCTTCTTCATCTCATAGGCCATCGGGCGCTTCACGTTGCCGACGATATCCACGATGCAGTCGTAGGGTCCCACGACGATGACATCACCATCGGCCAGACGGACATTACCCGAGAGACGGCCATTGAGGATATAGTCGTAGATATCGACGACCGTCAACTGACGACCACCACGATAGACCTTGATGTTACGGAGCGTTCCCAGACCGTTGACACCACCGGCCATGTAAAGGGCATGGAACACGGAGGCAAAGGCTGAGAGCGTATAGGTGCCGGGGACAGAGACCTCTCCCATCACATTGACCGTGATGGTGCGGGTCTGACCGACCGTCATGCGGATGCTGGACTGGCGATAGCGCTGTCCCAGCTGGTCCTTGATCTTCTGATTGGCCTGATCGACCGTGAGACCTCCCAGGCTGATGGGGCCGAAGTTATCGACCGTGATCGTACCGTCGGGCGAGATCTCGTAAGTCTTGGAGATCTGTGAACCGCCATAGACGTCGATGTTCACCTGGTCGCCAGGACCTACCACGTAATTCGACGGGGTGGCGATGTTCATATTCGGTTCGAAAGACAAAGAGCGCTTGTTGAAGATGTCACGACCGAAGACTTTCTTGCCATGGACCAACAAAGAGGCCGTTGAGTCGTTGAAATAGACCTTGGGACGGTCAGAGGAGTCGTACATATCCTGACGGTCCGTCATATCGTAACCATAGCCATCCATCGAAGAATTACGCATGCTACGGGTATCCACCCGAACAGAACCGTTGGGCTCGCGCAGACGGGAGTCGGAGCTGGACGAGCTGGAGGAAGACGTGCCTGACGATGACTTGGCAGACGTGCCTGACTGCTGCTCATACAACTGACGGAGGCGCTGGATCTGCTTCACATCGACACCACGCTGCATCAGGTTGATGGCAATCTGTGACTGGGGAGTACCCGCCTTCACCTCACTCTGGATATACTGAAGAATCTGGGTGTCGCTCATGGTCTGGGCCAAGCCTGACAACGTAAACGACAGTGTCAACAATATTGACAAAAATAGTCTTTTCATATTAAATAATACAGTTTCGGGGGACAAAAGTACGAAGAAATCCCGACATAGCCAAGGAATCAATAGAAAAATTACTCATAGCGCAACCGGTGGTTCTTACAGATAAAGTAATTGACGGTGTAGTCGAACACTAGCCAGAAGCACACGTCGATGAAGAAGATCCATGTCGTGGGGATGTGCATCCATACCGACCAGATGGTGATGAGCACGATGGAGAGTGAGGCCAGGACGAGCGTGAGCATCGTCAGCCGGGGACCGATACCAGTGCGCAGGAGCTTATGGTGGATATGGTTCTTATCGGGCAAAAAGGGATTACGGTGGTTACGGATACGGGCTATCACCACACGGACGATGTCGAACATCGGGATGAGCATCGTAGAGAGACCGATGACCAGCATCTCTCGGGGGAAGAGGATGTCGGCCTCACCGGCCATGTAGATGAGCAGGAAACTGACGAGATAACCTAGCGTCAGACTGCCCGTATCTCCCATGAAGATCTTCTTGCCTCGCTGGACGTCGCCAAAGACATTGTAGTACCAGAAGGGCAACAGGATGCCGAGCATGCCGAATGCCACGACCATGAAGAGATACTGGGCACGCATCATCGCCGCCAATCCCAGCGTAAGCAGGGCCACAGAACAGATGCCTGAGGCCAAACCATCGACACCGTCGATAAGGTTGATGGCATTGGTGACATAGACCACCACGAACACCGTGAGCGGGATACCCACCCAGGATGGAATCTCTCCCAACCAGAACAGGCCGGAGAGGTCGTGAATCCACAGGCCAGAGAGGGGGAAGAAGACTGCACAGACAATCTGCACCAAAAACTTCGCCTGATAAGTGACACCGATGAGGTCATCGACCACCCCAACAAGGTAGAGCATCATCATCCCCACGAACAGGAGGATGAAGCGCACCAGCAGCAGATGCAGTCCACGAAGGTGACAGGACATATCCATCATCACCCACAGACCTATCACCAAACAGACGCACATCAGCAGGATGGGCAGGAAGGTGATACCTCCCAGACGGGGAATGGGACGGTTGTGCATCTTACGTTCATCGGGCATGTCGAACAGGCGCTTGCGGTGGCTGAGAATGAGTACCCTCGGAATGAACAGCCATCCCAGGACGGCTGACAAGAGGAAGGGCACCAGCACCGAATATAATCGCATGATTGTATCTTCCATCATCAATAATCTCTGTTTTTATTCTTATAATAGCTGATCACCACCTGTGAAACGGCCCATAGCGTCAGGTCGGTGATGAGCAGGATGGACAGGTTCCAGTCGAGCCAGACTCCCACGATGTTCAGAATGACGAAGAACAGCGTGAGCAGAAGGATCGTGGACAAGACACCCATCGGACTCATCCCACCTTGCATCAGACGGTGGTGGATATGGTTCTGGTCGTGTTTCAGGATATGGCGGTGGTTGATCAGACGCGTCACCGCTACGCGCAGTACGTCGAACATTGGCATGAGAAGGGTGCCGAAGCACACCATGATGATGCCCTCTGGCAGACGAGTGCCGCCAAGACGACTCAGCATGAGAACGACGAAGGAGAGCACATAGCCAATGGTGAGGGAGCCGGTGTCGCCCAGATAGATGTTACGCCAGCCGATGTGCGGAGTCATCACATTACGGAAGAAAAACGGCATGAGCATGCCGACCATTGCCGTACAGATGACCATCACCAACGGCTGACCACCCAGATAAGCCACGAAGCCTAATACGGAGAAGGCTATCATCGACAAGCCTGATGCCAGACCATCGACATCGTCGAGCATGGGGATGGCATTGGTGATATAGAGCACCGTGAAGACCGTCAAGGGAATGCCAAAGAAGGGCGGCACCTCATAGATGCCCAGCAGACCGTGGAGATCGTTAAACCACAGACCGGACAGGGGAATCAGCAGAGCCGCCAGAATCTCGATGAACAACTTGGACTTGACAGACACACCCAAGAGGTCGTCCATGGCCCCCAACAGGTACATCGTGGTCAGACCTGCCATCGCAAACATATACTGGACGAAGGTCTCGTCGGTCTCACTGTCGATGACATCGGTTTGACTACCCATCAACAAAGTGACGACGGTGACACCTAGGCTGATGACCAGGATAGGGAAGAGCGACACGCCGCCCAGACGAGGGACGCGCAGGCGGCCTTTCTTCGAGGTCAGCGAGGGGAGTACCAGGTCTTTCTTGACACTCACGAACAGGATGCGCGGGATGATATACGTCGCCAAGACCATCGAGAGCACGAAAGGCAGAAACGGTAATATGTAATATAAATACTGCATCAGGGAAATAATAGGCATTTAAGAGACGGGAGGCGCCGGTTCTGACGCATTCTGGATGCGCAGGCGCATGAGCCAGTCGAAGATGACAAAATAGACAAAGAATGTAAGCCAACAGAAGATATCTCCTCGTACCATATAGATGCAATTAGCAAAGAAGGAAAGATAGAGGAAGGCTCCATACTTTGAGATCGGCTTTTCAAAATGCGTTACCATATAGCCTAACAATGACATCATGATGATGACGCCTGGCAGGGAGAAATTCAGGTAGAGGTCGGCAATGAGGTTCGTACCAAGTCCATAGTCTGCCTCAGCATATTCGGTCAGGATATAGCCTGAAAAGAGATCCTGACCATCAAGACCTGTCAACAATTTGACCAGCACAGAGCCGCCAAACGGTATGAAGACAAACAGATAGACAATATAGGAACGGCCCCAGATGATGCCATTCACCTGGGTGTAGTCGATACTCTCATAGAGGGTCTTCGCATTGACAACAAAGTCGGTCAATAACATCCATAAGATGTTTGGTGACTCCAAAAGAATATCGATACCGTATTTCACTGCCTCACCAAAACTCACTTGGAAAATATTGTACTCCGTACCTCGTGTCAGCATCAATAGTCCCATCGCAATCACACCTACCACAATGAAAGGAGCGAGAACCTTTAGCCGGATATGGAAATAATAAGTATTGACAATCGGTAGGAGCATGAACATCAAGAAAAGCACCTGACCACGGCTACCCACAGAAAGCATCGTGACTGAGAACATCAACGCTGCAAGGATATTGAGTTTGTTGTGCTTGAGCATGACCAACCAGCCATGCTCTTCCTTTTCCAACAGCTGGGCCTGATAATACCATGAGAGGGCGATCAAGGTAAGTACCACAGTCATCAGGCGTGGCCAGATATGATAGTAGCCCTGAACGACCCTGAACACAAAGACATATGAGAACAGGATGGAGGTCGTTATCACATTGATATAAGTGACTCGATTGACTGCTGCTGCCGGCGGTTCTTCGTGACGCAGCTGAAGCGCTGGCTGGACATCCTTCTCAAAAAGGCTACTGAACAGGAAATAGCAGGCGATGCCGGTCTGGGCCACAGCCACGGCGTAAGGGATGAGATAGCCACGGGTGGCAAACCTGAAAGCCGGCAGAAAGCCATCGTCTGGATAGATAAACACAGCATGGGCGTAGTTGACCAAAAAGAAGGACGGCACGAAGAACATGTCGAAACAAATGGTGCCATGTTTCCTGAACTTATGATACACAAACATACCACCTACCAACAGGAACGCAATCATGTTCACCACCAAGAAAGGGCGGTCGAAGGTCGGCGGTGCGAAGAATACGGCAAACAGCGAACCAATAGCAAATAACAAGTATATGTAGAGTTGTATCTGCATGTTATCTGAAGAGGTGGATGATGCGGAACAACAGACTGTCTAATCCGAAGGAGGCCATGGTGAGCAACAGCTTGTGCTTCAGCTCGATAGCCGTCCGCCATACCTTGACCTCTGGATACAGAGGGCGCACATAGGCATAGTCTGCTTGGGCGGCGAGGGTATAGAGCGTCACTTTATTATAGAGCTTGGCCTGGTCGATGGCTTCAGCATAGTAACTGGCATTCCCAACCTGTCGGAAGAATGTCTCAAGCACAGACAATGCTTCTACCGTGCAGTCGATACCATGCCGACTGATGGTCGTGGTATAGGAGTCGGGATTGTATTTCACATAATTGTATATAGGCGCATCAACCTTGGCTACTTGGTTGGCATAATAGGCTATCCGCGGCATCACCACATAATCTTCTGCCATGTTCAGGCCTTCGGGAGGGAACAACTGATGCTCAATGATCAACGAACGGCGGAACAGCTTTCCGACAACGCCCTGAATGCTCTTTCTGATGAGTAACGAACGGGCATAGGCATCCTTATCCTGCGGAACACGATCCTGACGATAGACCGTCTGGGTCGCACTGATGATATGCTGACTGCCTGCAACGATATCAGCACCTGTCTCTTCGGCCTGTTGCACCAACAGACTGACGGCATCGAGCGAAAGGTAGTCGTCGCTATCGACTTGGAGGATATAGTCGCCGGTGGCCTGTTCGACGGCCGTCCTGCGCGCTGCGGCCAGTCCGCGGTTACGGTCATGGCGGACTATCTTGACAAAGGGTTTGCGCTGGGGGTAGTCGTCAACCACTCGTTGAAGAACGGTGATGCTACCATCCTTCGAACAGTCGTCGACGAAGACATAGTCGAGGGCGTCGTAGGTCTGTTCGAAGAGGGAACGGGCACAACGCTCGATATACTTTTCTACGCCATAGACTGGCACACAGATGGTTACTTTGATATCTTTCATCTCATTCGATGGGCTCTTTCATAGCTGGCGCCCAGAAGTAATAATAACGTGAACTGACGGTGCTGCACCAGAAAACTGATGACCTGTGACGTCAGGCCCTGTGGTTTGAAACCGATACCAAAATACTGGAAATAGGCCTTCGGAATAGCATGCAGGCGCCGCATCTTACCAGACCACCCATCGTCGCAACCTCCGGCATAGAGACTCTTGACACTATGGAGGAAGAGTTCGGCCGTCCGGGTGCGCCAGATGAGGTCGCGCTGACGCTCTGGCGTCTCGTCGAGTCGTCCGACGAATGCCGTCATCTCCGTCAGACAGCTCTGGAAACAGGCGTATTCCGACTCAAAGGAATAATAGCCTCTGCTGAGTGATTCCTCACGCATCGTCACCCGGTAGTTCTCTGACTTGCGGAGGATGACTTGTTCTACCTTATTTATATAACGCAGGAGAAAGATCAGGTCCTCACCATAGTGAATACCGGCAGGGAAGACAATCTGATTCTCCTGAAGCACCTTCCGACTGAAGAGTTTCGCCACAGGACCACAGAGGTTGAACAGGGCATGACGGAGCATATAATCCACCATGTCCTTACCCTGCAGGGAGAGATTCTCCGTGACCAGCCCCTCAAAGAGCGGATCAGAGATGTTGCCCATCACCAGACAGTCGTCGTTGGCCGTCGCAGCGACCATCTCTTCCAGATAACCCGGTAAGACGGTATCGTCGCTATCGACGAAGCACACCCACTTGCCACTGGCATGTGACAAGGCGAGATTGCGGGCGGCACTGACCCCGGCATTCGTCTGATGGAACACCTTGACACGGGAATCACGACCAGCATAGTCGTCGCAGATGACCGGCGAAGAATCGGTACTGCCATCATCGACCACCAACAGCTCGAAGTCGGCATAGGTCTGTCTCAGGATACTATCCAGACAGGCCGGCAGGTAACTGGCGGTGTTATAGACGGGGATGATGACGCTGACACTCACGGACATGGGAAAAGAGACTGAATGATCCTACACTGTCAACAGTTGTTGTTCAATCAGTTGGTCCTTGATGGCAATCAGCTCATCAACAGGTACTTGTATGATGTTGCTCATCGCAATCAGGTCGTTGCGCCCATCGGCATAGGCGATGAAGTCCTGAATATAGCGGGCATTGCCCTTCGTACCCTTCTGACTCACTGTCGGATAGAGACCTCGTTTGCCCAACTGGGGCTCACAAGGACAGGTCATGCGGTAACAGGTATTATGCTCCAGGGCCCGGATCACCTTCGTCATCACATCGTAGGCTCCTTGCAGGCCTGCAGGACTGATGAGCGAGAGATCGTCGGCGGAGGTGTGGTATTCCGGATATTCATGATACTTGCTCCGGCAGAAGGCGCAGACTGGGAGGTCGGCACCAGCCGATCCATACTGCCGCTCGTCGGAGGCTCGCTTCATGAAGGAATAGTGGATGTAATCTGGATAATGGAAATGGAGGACGTTGGTCAACACACGGTCGGCCAGCGTATCCTCATATTTCGTGGCTACCATCGAATAGGTACGGTCGTCGCCCACACAACTCAGTACGAAGCCTGCCTTGACATGCTGCTGCATCTGAGACAGATGACGACTGAGATAGGTGATTGAACCGATTGTCTCGGGGATGAATACGAAACGATAGGTGTATCGACGACGCGGCAGGCTCTTCACATACTGGATGAGCGCCGTCTGCACACAAGGGCCGGAGAGTTCGTTGTTGGCCATAGAGGGATGGCAGAGGTAGGTCGAAAAGAACAGTTCATCCTCGGTCTCACCCGGGATGATCAGTTCACCATAGGTCAGACTCCCCGGCTCGAGCGTGCTGTCGATACAGACCTCATAGGTCTCGTCGGTCAGTTGCTCTTTCTGTCGTTCAGACATACAGAAGCCCCAACGCTCCTTATAATAGGAGGTGACATAGGGAATCCAGTCGGGCTGGTCGGGTTGTGTATAGACATGCTGGAGCAGTTCTTCCCGACTCACCGTCTGGTGGATGGGCAGGGAATAACCCAGCACATGGAGGTTGCTCTGACGGAAATCGATGACCGTCTCGCCTTTCATCGTACGAATCCAGCCGCCACGGATGTTCCACTCCTTGGGAACGGTCCAGTCGAAGACCTGCGTGCCTGTGGGCACCTCGAACACCTGTATCTCGGGTACGGTCTCACGGATAATCTCCAAGGACTGACGAAAGCCGTCGCCTGTGAGACTACGACAGATGGGGAACAGTCGCTCCGCCATCGCATACATATGGTTTCCTTCTTCGTTCACTTTACATCATGATTATGAATGGAACATGGGTTGGGATGTCAGTTCAAGCCCCTGAACATCGGTTTAAACTCGCCCTCCTTGTAGATAATCCACAAGGTCAGGACAACAAACGACAGGACGGTGAAGAGGGTGACAATCAAACGGCGGTTAGGACCTGTCTTACCACCAGGGACCGTGGCTCTCTCCAGTGTCGTAAAGGCCGGGGTGTCCTGCTGGACCTTGGCCTGCGCAGCGAGAAGCTGGGCACTCAGGGCATTATAGTTGTTATAGCGGAGCTGCATGTCGTTCTCCAGTTTCATACGCTGCTGTCTGACACTCTCCAACACGATGTCGCGGTTGGAGTCCATGAAGTCGGCATAGAGCAAACAAGCCCGGTCGTAGTCGCGCTTAGCCTCCTTCTGGATCTTCTGGACATAGGCCAGGTCATGACGAGACTTCGCCGTGCGATAGGCCGTCAGCGCCTCTTGCAGGCGTTCCCTGACTGAATCAGCCACGGTAGCAGCCACCACGGGGTCCTGATCCCTGACATCGATGGTGATCACGTTCATCTTCTTGTCGATCTCACAGGAGACATTACGGATAATCCTACCCATGATCTTCCTCTGTTCTGGTTTAAGCCTGAACAAGTCGACTGGTTCCTTCTCCTTTTTTGGAGAGCCTCCCAACAAGCTCCAGAAGGCATGAGTCGCCTCATCCCACAAGGGGTCGCGCTGACAGTCTCTCAGATACTCGTAATACGTCATTGCCTTATCGTCACGGTCGCGCTTGACCTTGACCTCAAACAGAGACGTCGTGAAATCCAGCGACTTCATCAGGTCGGGATACAACGAAGGGGTGATGGCATCCGTCTCCTTGCCAGTGCTACCACCCAGATGTACCCCAAAGGAACTGGCCAGGGCTCCCAGTGCCCCGATGCTGTTGCCAGCGCTCGTCTCAGGCACGAGGGTCACCTTACACTTGTAATAGTCGGGGTAGCCCAGTGAAATGAGGTAGACGACCACCATCGTCAGCGGGACAATGGTGAAATACTGCCGCTTGTGCCGTTTCATGGCACGCCAGATATTTCCCAAGTAAATGGTAGGGCGTTCCTGTGCAGCACTCTTTTTCTGTTCTTCCATATCTTCTTTTTACGTTAAAAATCAATCCAGGATCTCAATGTAGGCCGATGGCAGGAAGGCGATGGCCACTGCCGCCACATGTTCGATCTGCACCACGACGCGCTTGTTCTTCTTCACCCGTTTGATGATGCCCTCCACCCCGGCAAAGTCGCCATCGACCACGCGCACATGCTGACCGGGCTTACCGGCAAAGTCGAGGTTCTCGATGAAGAACACGCGATCGTCGGCTACTGAAGCCACACGCATGAAATTGTCCATCTGGAGGTCGGGTACGACGATGATCTCATGACGAACCGTCTGCCCTTTGTCGTCGTGCACCGGGCGCATCATATAGCGTAAGGGGGCCATCTCACGACGCGTCATCTTCATCTCAGTAATCCATGACTGAGAGGCATGCACGAAGATGAGATTGTTGATGGCAGGGCGCAGTTCCTGATGACGGGGGTGATGACCTTCGACCTGTTCGTAGCGCATCGGGATGAAACACTCCACACCGACACTCTCCAGAAAAGCCTTGGCCTGCAATTCCCTGGAGTAGGTCACCCGCATGGGGTACCAACGGCGCATGTCAGACATATCGGTCATCGCGAAAATACAGCATATAAAAGGGGGACACCGCGCCAGAGGCTGCGGCAACCCGAATTTTCCGTTTCATTCATGTTAGTTTCCATATTGCACTGACATTCAGCGACATCACAGAACTAAAGCCCTCCTCATAAAGGTCGGAAAAACCACCCTTTCAGGATGAGGAACTGCAAATTTGGCGCAAAGGTACGAAGAATTATCGACAATCAAGCGAAAAAGATTATAATTTTGCAGAAAAATTATCGAGTTAAAGATTATTAAATCCGTAATTTCTTATATAAAAAAGGATATTTTTGCAATCCAATCCTTGAAATTATGATCAGAAAGAATATCATCAGACCATTGATTACTATGGTCGTTCTCCTAACCAACTGCGTAACGGCTACTGCTGACAAGAAGATATACCTCTTGGCAGACATCCATGTGATGAGTGAAGAACTGCTTGACAGTCCTGACAACCAAGCTTGGCAGGCCTATCTGGCAGACTCCAAGAAGATGGTGGATCAGAGTATGCCTGTCTTCAACCAGCTTTGCAGTCAGATCATCGCCGAGAAACCCGATCTGCTGCTCATCGCTGGCGACATGACGAAAGACGCCGAGAAGGCGAGTCATGAATATGTGATAAAAAAACTGACAGAAATAGAGACCGCCGGCATCCCCGTACTCGTCATCCCAGGCAACCATGACAGAGGCTGGCAACCAGACGGTAAGGTCTATCAGAACAACACGACAGAAGACGCGAAACTGGTATCCGGCAAGCGGTTTCCCGAGTATTACAAGGATTTCGGCTACGGAGAAGGCTCCGAGTTGCATGGAACTACCCTAACCTATGCCACAGAGATATGGCCAGGACTCACCCTAATAGGTATCGACAGTGGTCAGACGGCTGCCGTCGATGAAGACGCCGTGACATGGGCGTGCGCCAAAGCCAAAGAGGCCAAAGACAAAG
>JAEEGL013512447.1_pt1 | contig 11718 bp, 12 predicted proteins | sample 9134231 | NCBI WGS metagenome assembly JAEEGL01 (sample SAMN16246548, study PRJNA631951) | gut metagenome | biome: gut microbiome; feature: rumen; material: fiber-attached | host: Bos | place: Iran: Karaj | collected 2018-10
AAGGTAAAAGAACCTCTTGTTAAAGAGTTAGAAGATGATATGTTATCGGAATGGCTGGATAATCCAGTGGCATATGGAGCTTTTGATTCAAATGGCAAACTCATTGGTTTTGTTGAGGGCTTTTTAGAAGAATGGAATAATCGATATCGCATTACTAACATCTGCGTTTTCGACTTAGATGCGAGGGAAAAAGGTATTGGCGGTAAGCTTTTAGATGTAATTATTGATGAGGCAATAAAAAGTAGAGCTAGAATGGTAGTGTTGGAGACTCAAAGTTACAATTCTAAAGCGATTACATTTTATAAGAAACATGGATTTGAGATAATCGGATTTGATCGATATGCTTATTCTAATCATGATCCGGAAAATCATGATATGAGAATTGAAATGGGAAGAAAACTATAAATCGACGTTTGAAAGGATTATAAATATGAAAAAAGCATTATCTTGGCTGTTAATTTTGCTAAATGCGATTGGCTGCCTATGCCTTACTTATAGCAGTTATCTCAAATTGAGATAGCTGTTCTTTTTTTGCACCTATACGTATCTTTTAGCATTAGTAATATGGTAAGATTATAAAAGTGCGTAAAAATGCCTATTTTATGGTATGTAAAAAGATTTTGACATTGCAAAAAAGTGTAAATGTCAAAGCATTTTGATGGTAATGAAATCAATATCTCGATATTCTGAGGTGGAAAGAGAGACATACGACTATGGAACTTGGAAACAGAATTAAAGAATTAAGGAAAGCACGAAATATTAACCAGGATGAATTAGCTGAGAAACTTTTTGTTTCAAGACAGACAATTTCTAATTGGGAAAATGACAAAAGTTATCCAGACATTCAGAGCGTATTGCTTCTAAGTGAAACATTTGGTGTCTCCGTTGACCAACTATTAAAAGGAGATGTTGAAAAGATGGAAAGAATTATCACGGAACAGACGCAGACAGACATTAATAAGATGAATACCTATGCGATAGGAATGGTAATATCCATTATAGCCATTCTTATTACAACCCCAGTACTGGCTTTTTTTACTGGATTTTGGTTTTTCATACCATTTGTAGTGCTGTTTGCCTGCACAATGTATTTTGCAACAAGAATCGAGAAGTACAAAAAGGAATATAATGTTCAGACTTACAAAGAGATTATAGCCTTTACAAAAGGAGAGACGCTTTCCAAAGAAAATCAGATAAGAGAAGAGGCGAAAAGACCTTATCAGAAAGCATTGTCGACTATTTTGTCAGGTGTTATAGCTGCTGTAGTATGTGGCGGCATAGCCGCAGTACTCATCATGCTATTCAAATAAACTTTAAACGAAAACAACCAACATTGGAGGATATAAAAATGAAATTTTCAAAAGAGCAGCAGAAGTTACTTACTTTATTTATTTTGGGGATATTATTATGTGGTATCGCTCACATTTTCCCAAGTGGACTAAATGTCCTCGCAGCTATTGTAGGATTTCTTCTTATAGGATATTTCTCAGTTAAAAGCTATGAAATCATGAAAGAAGAAAAGAAAGAGAAAGAACAGGCTGAAGAATAACGTTGAAATATCTTAAATAAGAACCTTACATTGGACAGTCGTTGATGGCAACAAGCGGGCTTCTGTAATATTTGCAAATCATTATGGTTAAGCGTTTTTGGTCTATTTTTCCCCAGGGTAGAGAAATAAATAGAAATGTGGTAATATACAAAAGGCTATGACCAAAAGTGTCATAAATATTGAAAAACACAGTAAAATCAATACTTTTAGAAGGAGATAAATAAAATATGAAACTAGGAATCGTAGGTTTACCAAACGTTGGCAAATCAACTTTATTTAATTCACTTACAAAGGCAGGCGCACTTGCAGCAAACTATCCATTTGCCACAATCGACCCTAACGTAGGTGTTGTATCTGTACCAGATAAGCGTCTTGATGAGCTTACAAAGATGTACAACTCTAAGAAGACAGTTCCAGCTACAATCGAATTCGTTGATATCGCTGGTCTTGTAAAGGGTGCATCAAAGGGTGAGGGACTTGGAAACCAGTTCCTTGCAAACATCCGTGAGGTAGATGCAATCGTTCACGTTGTTCGTTGCTTCGAGGATGCAAATGTTGTTCACGTTGATGGCAGCATCGATTCACTCCGTGATATTGAGACAATCAACCTTGAGCTTCTTTTCTCAGATATGGAAGTTATGGAGCGTCGTTACTCAAAGACAGAGCGTTCAGCTCGTATGGACAAGACACTTCAGAAGGAAGCTGCTATGCAGAAGCGTCTTCTTGAGCATATGGAAGCTGGCAACATGGCTAAGACATTCGAGCTTAACGATGAGGATGAAGAAGCATACTTCAAGGAGTACAACCTTCTTACTGCAAAGCCAGTTATCTACGCTGCAAACGTAGAGGATGAGGATCTTGCAGATGATGGCGCAAACAATAAAAACGTTCAGGCTGTTCGTGAGTATGCTTCAAAGGAAGGCTCAGAGGTATTTGTTATCTCAGCTCAGATTGAGCAGGAGATTTCAGAGCTTGAGTCAGAGGAAGAAAAGCAGGAGTTCCTTGAGGCTATGGGTCTTGAAGAGTCAGGTCTTGATAAGCTTATCACTGCTTCATACAGACTTCTTGGTCTTATCTCTTACCTTACATCAGGAGAGGATGAGACACGTGCTTGGACAATCAAGAAAGGCACAAAGGCTCCACAGGCTGCTGGAAAGATTCACACAGATTTCGAGCGTGGATTCATCAAAGCAGAGGTTGTTAGCTATGACGACCTTATGGCAAACGGTTCTATGACAGCTGCAAAGGAAAAGGGACTTGTACGTATGGAAGGTAAGGAATACGTAGTTGCCGATGGTGATGTAATCACATTTAGATTTAATGTATAACAAATTGTGAATTATGTGGGAAAAATCCTTGATTTATCAGCATAAATGTTGATAAATGGATTTTGTTTGATATTATATTGATAACGACAGTTAACAGTTTGTTTTTACCCATAAGGAGGTATTTATGAAGCTTACTAATATCAAAGACACAGAAGCATTCTTTAAGGTTATCGATAGCTGCCAGGGAAAGGTAGAGCTTGTTACAGGCGAAGGCGACAGACTTAATCTTAAGTCAAAGCTTTCTCAGTTTGTTTCACTTGCAAATATTTTCCAGGCAGATGAAAGCATTCCTGAGCTTGAGCTTATTGCGTACGAGCCAGATGATGCAAAGAAATTATTGGAGTTTATGATTAACCAATAATCACATTGAAAAGAGGAATGAACATTCCGAATTAGAAAGAAAAAGGTTCTCAGTGCACACTGAGAACCTTTCTTAAAGTTTATAAATAATATTGGAGATTAGTTATGCGAGCTTATGAAAGACTACTAAATTATGTAAAGGTTTACACAACCAGCGATGAAGAGAGCACTACTGTTCCTTCAACTGCCAGACAGTTCGATTTGGCACACAAGCTAGTAGAGGAGCTTAAAGGCCTTGGCATTGAGGATGCAAAGGTAGATGATAAGTGCTACGTTTACGCTAGCATCCCAGCAACAAAGGGATACGAAGACAAAAAAGCAATTGGATTTATTGCACACATGGATACTGCACCAGATTTCTGCGGTGAAAACGTAAATCCGATAATCGAGGAAAACTACAACGGTGAAGATATCGTTCTTGGCACATCTGGTAGAACAATCAAAGTATCAGATTTCCCACATCTTAAAGACTTAAAGGGACGTACATTGATTCATACTGATGGCACAACACTTTTAGGCGCCGATGACAAATCAGGTATTGCAGAAATCATGACATTTGCAGAGGAACTTCTTGCAAGTGATGAGCCACACGGCAAGATTTGTATCGCTTTCACTCCTGATGAGGAGATTGGCGCAGGTGCAGATCATTTTGATGTTGAGTACTTTGGTGCTGACTTCGCATATACGGTAGACGGTGGCGAAGAAAATGCAGTTGAGTATGAAAACTTCAACGCAGCTGAAGCAAAGATTAAGTTCAAAGGCGTAAATATTCACCCAGGTGATGCAAAGGATATCATGGTTAATGCAGCACTTGTTGCTATGGAGTTTAATTCAATGCTTCCACCAACACAGACACCTAGTCAGACAGAAGGATACGAAGGATTCTTCCATCTTCTTGATATGTCTGGAGATGTTGCAGAAGCAAAGCTTTGGTACATTATTCGTGACCACGATGCAGATAAATTCGAAGAGAAGAAAAAGGTTATGGAGCATGCTGCCAATATCATCAATCAGAAATATGGTGAGGGTACATGCGAGCTTACAATAAGAGACCAGTATCAGAATATGCTTGAGATGATCAAGCCACACATGTTCCTTATCGACTACGCTTTCGAGGCATTAAAGGATGCTGGCGAGAATCCAAAGGCTGTTGCCATCCGAGGCGGTACAGATGGCGCACGTCTTTCATTTATGGGATTACCTTGTCCAAACCTTGGAACAGGTGGCTACAACTTCCATGGCCCAATGGAACACATTACAGCGGAGGGTATGGATACAGTAGTTCGCGTCCTACACGGTATCGTAAAGAAATTCGCAGCCGAGTAATTATACTCGTCTATAGTTTTTGTATAGTTGAATGGACCGCAAATCAAGCATTATTGTTGGCAAGCGCGAGCAGGGAAGTATCGTGCCGGGCTAGGAGGGAGCCGCGAAGCGGAAAGTTGCCTAGCTCGAGTACGAGGGGGGCCCTGCGGGAGCATGAAGAACTTGGATTGATTTGCATGGAACATGCGGACTGGGGGAATTATGTCATCTGAAAAGAGAAAAGAATTATTTGTAGATATTTTGATGGATGCTTTGTCAGGCTTGTGTATTGGTATCGCAATTTATAACTTTGCTGCAGATGCCAAGTTTCCTTTGACAGGCTTGACTGGTATTGCAATGATTTTCTATCAGTACTGGGGATGGAAAATCGGTCTTATGACAATCATAATGAACATTCCACTGATAGTGGTTTCATACAAAGTTTTGGGACGAAAGTTTCTTCTTAAAACTTTCAAGACCATGGCCATTGGCACTGCCATGATGGATTTTGTGGCACCCCTTGTGCCTAAGATAGAGATTTCAAATATCCTTTTGAATGCTCTAGTGGTAGGTGTGTTTACTGGATTGGGATATGCTCTTGTTTATATGCGTAACTCATCTACAGGCGGTGCTGATTTTATCATGATGCTTATCAAGGCAAAGAATCCACATATGTCACTTGGTCGAATCTTTTTCATAGTCGATGTGGTTATCATTGTAATCGACACAATTGCATATGCTCATTCATTTGAAGCATTGTGCTATGGTTTTGTAATCAGCTATGTAGGTTCACTTGTTGTTGATAAGGTAATGATTAATGCTGACTCAGGTATGATGTGTATGATTGTTACCAACAAAGCAGAAGCAATTGCAGATGCTATTGATAAAGCAGTTGAAAGAGGTACTACAATCTTCACTGCAAAGGGCGGATACAAAGGCGATGAGCGCCAGGTATTGATGTGCGCCTGCTCAGACAAGCAGATGTATCAGGTCAATCGAGTTGCAAAAAAGATTGACGTGGACGCATTTATTGTCATAATGGAATCAAAGGCTGTATATGGTGAGGGTTTCAAGAGATTTAAACCTTAAGGAGTATAGAAATGTCAGAAAAGATTTGCGTTCTTGGCGTAGCAGGAGGATCTGCTTCAGGCAAGACTACAATTATTAAAAAGCTTCAGGATTATTTTGGAGAGGACATTGCGGTTATCAGCCATGATGCATACTACAAGGCACATCCTGATATGTCATTTGAGGAGCGTAGCAAATTAAACTACGATCATCCAGATTCATTTGAATCAGATAGAATGGCAGAGGATGTTAGAAAGCTTATCAAAGGATATGCTATCGATATGCCAGTTTATGATTACGTAAATCATAATCGTTCAGAGGAGACAATCCGAATTGAGCCAAAGACAGTTATTGTCATGGAGGGTATCCTTATTCTTGAGAACAAAGAGCTTAGAGATTTGATGGACATCAAAATCTTTGTTGATACAGATGCTGATGAGCGTCTCATGCGTCGTATACAGCGTGATATGATTGAGCGTGGACGTAGCATCGAATCAATCATTGGTCAGTACAGCGATACTGTAAAGCCAATGCACGAAGAGTTTGTTGAGCCTTCAAAGAAGCATGCAGACATCATCATTCCACGTGGTGGAGAGAACGCTGCAGGTCTTGATATGCTCATCACATACATGAACAAAAAGCTTCATGAAGAAGAAAACTAAATAGACATTTATGCAATGTGCGACTTGTGCCACAGTGGTTTTTGTTGATAAGGACGAAAATCGCTGTGGCACTTTTAATTTCTTTAATTTGGAATATCCCTATGCTAAAATTGAATAGTAATTGATAAAAAATTATCAATTATGGAGTATTAAAAGGGAGAAATAATTAATAATGGGAAACAAACCAATCGTGTTGGCTGTTGCCGGTAAGGGCGGAGTAGGCAAAACTTCGTTAGCTTCGGTGATGGTCAAGTTGTTAGTGGAAGCTTATCCAGACAAACGCATTCTAGCAATCGATGCTGACCCAGCGGTGGGGCTTTCGACAGCACTTGGTGTTGAACCAACTCTTACTCTTGATGATATCAGGAAAGAGGCAGTGGAAGCTGCGGAAAATGGTGATACCAAGGCAACTGTAGAAGTGCTTGGGGAAGCAAGATATCGTATTTTCGATGCTATGGTGGAAATGGAGGGCTTTTCTTTTATTGCAATAGGAAGACCAGAGGCTGCTGGTTGCTATTGCAAGATCAATACTTATCTCAAGGAAGTAATCTCTTCAGTTTCAGACAATTTTGATTACATAGTAATAGACGGAGAAGCCGGAATCGAGCAGATTAACCGTCGCGTTATGGAGAAGGTCACACATCTTATCCTTATTACAGATTCTAGTAAGAAGGGCTGCGATGTAGTTAAGACAATCAAGAATGTGGCTGACAATCTTGTTATGTACGACCAAATCGGAGTAGTTGTTAATCGTGTTCCATCTGAGGAAGTTCTGCAGTTTATGGATTTGGGAGACATCCCTCTTCTTGGCTGGATACCTGCAGACGCCAACCTTACCGAATGTGACCTTAAGGGGAAATCAGTGCTAGGCATCGCCAACGATACCGCTATTGTAACCGGACTAAGCACAGCGTTGAATAAGCTAGGAATATTATAAAAAGTAAATAATTTAAGTGAGTCTGTAGCTATCAAGCTCTTAGAATTCTCAAGCGAATCATGTTAGATGAGCGGAGAATTACTAAGGCTTGAGAGCGTAACAGACGGACTAGAGGGAGAAAATATATGAAGGATTTAAAGCATCTTATATATTTTGAGAACCTCTTAATGGATGCTGATAATGACCTGGTGAGAGCGGCTCAGGCTGAGGGCCGTGTATGCGTAGGTAGTGTGTGTTATCAGATACCAGAGGTTCTCATGAATCTAGGTAATTGCTTTACCGTAAGACTTCGCGCGCCAAGAACTGGTTCTATGGAGATGGGAACTTACTATTTGACCAGTTTTTTGTGCGAGTATTCAAGAGCATTGCTTGAGCGTGCAATTGAGGGGGGATATCAGTTTTTGGATTGCCTCATCGCGCCAGATGGTTGCACCATGATCAACAGATGTGTTGAGAATATGGAGCTTCTTAAGATGAATGAAAAGGAGCACTTTTTCTATAAGTATCTAGAGGTTCCAATGAAGGCTGATGATAATGGATTAAACCTCTATGTAGGTCAGTGCCGTTCAAAGATTTTGGAGCCGCTGCATGAAAAGTTCGGAGTGGATATTTCCGATGAGGTACTTCGTAAATCCGTAGAGGATCACAACAAGATTTGTCGAATCATTACCGAGCTGGGCAATTTCAGAAAAGAAGAAAAACCTCGTATAACAGGATACGAATTCCATATCATCACAATGTGCACCTATGTGTGCCCACAGGATTTACTTCTTGAAAAGCTTGAGGAAACACTCGAAGAAGTAAAGAATCGTGTGCCAGATGAAAAGTGGCCATATCGAGCTAGGGTTGCTGTTGTCGGCTCAGAGGTAGACGATATCGATATGATTAAGCTTATCGAGGAATCAGGGGCATATGTATGCGCAGATAGATTTTGCTTTGGTTCATTGCCGGGGCGTGAGGAAATCATTCTCAATGATGAGGAAGATGTGCTTTCACAAATTTGCCGTCATTACATGATGAGCTGCATGTGCCCGCGTCACATGGATACTCCAAAGATGAATCGACGCCGTGAATACGTTGATGAAATTGCAAAGGAGTACAAGGCAGACGGAATCATCTATGAGCAGATGAAATTCTGTGATCCATGGGCTTATGAAAGAATGGTAGGAAGCCATGTTCTTCGTGATGAATATGGTTATCCAGTGCTTACAATCGATAGACCATATGCGGTGGGTTCATCGGGACAGATTCGTACCCGTGTCCAGGCCTTCGTGGAAAGTATCGAAATCAAAAAGATACAAGGAGGTAGACGCTAATGGGAAAAGCAGTAGGCAGCTCAAAATTAGGTGAGCTTTATAGCGGTGATAAAAAGGTTTTTAAGCACCGCGAGTGGAGAGGAATCAGGGATACCTGGTACGACTACACCAGATGGCTTGGAATCATAGCTATGCTTGGAAAGTTTATGCTCCACCCAAAGAATGTAAAGGGATTTTTCAGATATCGTTGGATGCTCAACTATTTGGCAGTTCCAATGATGATTGATAAACATTCCATGGGACTTCGTGGAACTCAGCTTCGTATTTGCCGTGAGGAATACGATTTAGTTGCATCGGACGTTGCAAAACTTTTGACAAAGATTTTTTCAATGGATAGAAAACTTGGCGCAAGCCCAGAAAAGTCAAAGCATGTAGTTCTTATGGATGAAAACGAAATGACCAACATCATGTGTGGTTTCCCAAATCTTGAGGGACTTAGCTGGGAGACAGCAAGCTGTTATGTATGCGTTCTTCTACAGGGAGATGCCATGACACATTATTTGGATGTTGTTCAGGAATGTGGTATGCCAGGTGATGTTTGTCCTATGCCTGCATCTGAGGCTGGTATTTGCATCGATGGAGATATGCCAGTGTTTGGTAAGTGTGCAGTTCAATGCAACACTACTTGCGATGGTTCGCTTATGGGAAATGGTGTTATTTCAAGAGCACTGGAGCGAAATGGCATTCCAGTTCATCAGCTTGCCACACCACTTCGTCACACAGAGCCTGGTGTTCAGGAGTATGCAGCTCAGGAGGTTAGAAATGCCATCGCCTTCATCGAAGAGCAGACAGGTGAAAAGTTCGATTGGGATTATTACTTTGAATGCGCTAAGCGAATTAACATAGGTGCCCGCGAATGTACTGAGTGGCTTGAAATCACAAAGACAGATTATCCGCAGGTTATCGGAAACAACATCCTGCTTTATCGCGAAACAGAGTATATGGCCATCGCTGGAAAGGTTCCAGCATTTGCCAAGCTTGATAAAAAGATTACCAAGATGGCAACAGAGGCTTATCAGAAAAAGACAATGCTTGCAAAAGAGTATCGTCATCGTGCTGTTATCTGGGGTGTTCAGTCGCAGTTCTACACAGACTTTGTGGCATGGCTTTTGAATTGCTGGGGAATTCTTCCAATGTTCGACATGCTCACCATGGTATCCCTTGATCCTATTTCAGAGGATGACAAGGAGCAAGCCATCTATGATATGGCTCACCAGTATGAAAATATGATTATGAGAAATCGTACGCATGGTGGATACGAAGTGCTTCTTGATGACCTTTGGAGATACTGTGAGGAATTCCGTGCAGACATGGTTATTCTTTGGGAGCACATCGCCTGCAAGGCACTTGATGGTATGCATGGTATGTTCGAAGAGCAGGCGAGAGAACACGGTATCAAATTGGTTTGGGTAAACCATGACCTCTATGACCCACGTGTCATCCCTCGAAAGAACCTTCGACAGGACGTAAACCGTTACATGCGCTCAGTCCTTCGCGAAGAGCCACTGGACCCAACGCTGGAAGATTACGATGATACGAGTCTTTGGTAAGCGGATTTGTAAATTAATTAGATGAGGAAAGTAGACAACAAGCTCTTAGGTTTCTGAATGAGACATGTTAGTCGAATGAGGAAACACTAAGGCTTGTAGGCGTAACTTTCCGGATTAGGAGTATATACAGAAATGAAATATTTTGGTGGATGTGACTCAGGTAGTACTTATACTAAATGCGTCATTATTGATGAGACAGGTAAAATGGTGGCGGACGTCACTCTTAAGAGTCGTATAAATGCAGTGCTATCTTGTCAGGATGCCCTTGATCAGGCAGTGGCACAGGTGCCAGATTTAAATAGTGCAGAGGATTTGACTTACCTTGTAGGTACAGGATATGGCCGTAACAAGGTTCCTTTTGCAGATGAGAATATCTCAGAAATTAGCTGCCATGCCATGGGTGTCCATGTGGCTGACCCAACAGTAAAGGCTATTATTGATATTGGTGGTCAGGATGTAAAGGGAATCGCAGTTGATACTGATGGAACAGTTCTTAATTTTGCCATGAATGATAAGTGTGCAGCAGGAACAGGTCGTTTCTTTGAGGCCATGGCTAGAGCATTTGAGATGGATTTGGATGAGTTCTCAAATCTTTCTCTCAAGGCCAAGAATGTCATTCCTATTACAGCTCAGTGTACCGTGTTTGCGGAGTCAGAGGTAATCTCTCTTGTTGGAGAGGGAAAGCCAATGGATGAGATTGCAGCAGGTATTGAGCTTTCAGTTGCAAAGCGATGCTTTGTAATGTCAAAGAAGGCTGGTGCTACAGATAAGATTACACTTACAGGTGGATGCGCAAAGAATGCAGGACTTAAGGCTGCCATCGAGCAGGTTCTTAAGCTGAAGGTTATCGACCTTCCAATTGACCCACAGCTTATGGGTGCTCTTGGTGCAGCAGAGTTTGCTCGTAAGAAAGGAAATAGATAATGATGAAAGTATTAGGAATTATCGCAATAGTGTTGATATGCCTTTGGATTTTATCCATGATTGTTTATTTCTTTAACCTGGATATGAAGCTCACAAGCGCTTTACAACCGCTGCTTGCAAAGCATTACGATAAGATTAAGAAAGATAGAAAGATTTAATGAAGCTATATGATGAAAGCATTAAAGAGTTGCTTGCTGGATTAGATATTTCTAAGGCCAAGAGTCTTGATATCGTAAATGCGAATTGGACTGATGTAGGAGACCATAATCTAATTCTTAGAGCGGATATGGCTTATGAATTGGGAGGAGGTACTAATCCTGCAGTATCAGCTATGGCTGTTACCTGCAATGATGAATTCGTAAATGCGGATGAAGTTATTTTGATTGGTCCAGATTTAAATGAAATCAAAACAGACACGCCATATGCAAGAATAGCCATTGTGAAGGTGGCTGAGGAAAGCCTTGGGGATGGCAATGCACTTTATAATGCAATTAGAAAAATAGAATACGTTAGGTATCACATTAATCCTAAGGGATACATGACCCGCATCTCTGCATCAAACAACAGAGAGCCGGTAAGAGTTGGCAAGGATGCCATTAATGAGGGATTAGATTTTGCCAAGGTTGGAAAGCTGTTCCTTGATACCTACCATGAAAACAAAAATATTGAAGCTGTAAAGCTCATATTTATAACTGACCCAGCCTTTGACTACAAGTCAT
>JAEEGL013659178.1_pt1 | contig 11718 bp, 12 predicted proteins | sample 9134231 | NCBI WGS metagenome assembly JAEEGL01 (sample SAMN16246548, study PRJNA631951) | gut metagenome | biome: gut microbiome; feature: rumen; material: fiber-attached | host: Bos | place: Iran: Karaj | collected 2018-10
GTTCAATGTGGACAAAATGTGGACAAAGTCATCATACATTTTATCTTTTGTTTCCAAGGAAATTATATCATATATTGATTGCTTAATCAATGTGGACAGACTTTTTTCCGTCACCCATAAAGTGGTTGTGATATTTTATTTAAAATAAAAAGTTGGATGTCACCAACTTTGCTTATCTCGTAATATCTTAATCTTCCGAGCTTTTTATTTGTTTGTTTTTATATCCTGAATCATTGCACCATTAATGACTCTAGTACATTCATCTTCTTTTATCTTTATCCAATAACCTTCAATTGCTACAACTATACCCGTCATCTGTATATATTCATCTCCCATTAATGTTATTGTACAATTTTTATTAATAAACTCATTTAACAATTCTGCTGGCATATTATCCTCCAATCACATTTTATTATACCACACAAAAACGGATTCTCATCCGTTCTGTATATCTTAATAGTGCGATTAGTAAATATCTCATTGTCTTTTATCATGATAATAAATAGTTATTTTACTTTTTTTAAATCAAATGAATCCCTTTTTATATCTATATCATATATAGTTTTGTTTCCTTCAGTATCTTCTAAAACTATTTTAGTTTTACCTGCTTTTTTAAATTCAGCATCCACTCTATAATCTTCTAAATTATCATCGTATACTATTTTAACACTTCCAAATTTATCATTATCTAAATAAACTTTAAAACTATCATCAAAAACAATTGTTTCTTCATCGCTTACTAAAACTATTGTATTATATATAGTTCTATTAAGTAGTGTAAATCCACTCATAAATACAAAAATAAAAATACTAACAATTAGTGCTATCATTTTTGGTTTTTTGTCATTAAAAATAAATATTGGATAAAAAATCATTGTAATTGCACAAAATAGAGTACTTAATAAATGATGTGGAAAATAAAATAACGTTTCGCCCAAATACAAACGATAATGATTTCCAAGAAAGAATAACATAGGTATTAAAATAAGTGCACTCCACCATTTATCTTTCTTCATATAATATCCTATAAATCCCATAGGTAAACAGGCAATAGTCCACATGAACCAATATCTATAATATTTAAATAGTCCCCATCCTTGCCAGCTAAATGGCACTTGCAACAAATATATTAAAGGCTGACTTATTAAAAAAAACACAAAACATTTTAATGCCGAATTTTTTGCTGATTTACTATTCATAATAATAAGTATTCCAAATAATATCCATACTTCAAAAGATACAGTAATATCTGCAAAAGATGTATTGTTTGTTATTGGAAGTATTGCCATAACTGCCGTATATATACCTGCAAATATTGAAAACACAACCAACTTTTTCCAAGTTAAATTAATTCCGCCAAATAATTTTTTCACTTTATCACGCTCATTTCCATATCATTATAACACACTTTTACACTTTTTTGTCGGTAATTAAATATATCGTAAGATTACTATTTTCCGAGCACTTTTTGACATAATTACTTCATTGTTATATAATTGTAATGTTTTATGGAGGGATTTTTATGCCAGCAGTACTATTTCATCAAGCTGCAATACCCGATGGAGTAAAAAATGATAAATTATTTTGTATAGGAAATTTATTACCAGATTTATTTAAAGAATACTTTGGTGGTTATTTAAAAAAATATAATATTTCTAAATGCGAGAGTCTTCAAAAAATAAAAAACATTTTAGAGTATGCTGCAAGTAATGGAATTACATTAGAAAGAGTAAGACCACTAATAATGAATATTGCCAATAATGATGAGTTAATTAAAAAAGCATTAGAAGATACAAGAAACAAATATTATAGTTTACCAACGATGAAAATGACTGATGACGAAAAGAATGACTATTTAAGTAAACATGATATTATGAAGGAAATGCCTCCATTTGAGATGTTTATAAGTCAATTATTAGAAGATGCCTCAGGTATAACCCTTTATGCAAAAAGAATCCTTCGAACTGGACTACATTATGGTGAAACATACGAATTAAATGTTCCTCATTTTGAAGCAAATCCAGTATTAATGGGAATACGTTTCCATTTATTTACAGATAGATATGTTTATACATCAATGGATATCAATAGAAGAATGATGATGAATGAAAATGAAGCTTTTAAAGAAAAAACTGGTTATTCTTTAATAGAATTAATTGATAGAGATAGATTTATTGAATTTTTTAATAAACATCCAGAATTAAGAGAAGTATATTCAGAAGTTCATCAAAACGAATTAAGAAGGGTATTACGTTCTCAATGGGATAGATTAAATCCATATTTAATGGGAAAGTATCAAATGACTTTACAACCTATGATTGAAGAATTGAGTTATATATCATATACATATAGTGAACCAGATGAATTAACTTACGCAGATCCTTATGTTATGTTATATCTAGCGGAACAATTAAGGAGTCTTGATCCAATGTCTCTAGATGATAAGACTATTAATGAAATGATAGCACAAGTAGATGCAATTGTTGATAATAACGCATATAGTGAATTTGCTAAGAAATGTCATGAATATTTTAATTATGAATTACCAGAACGTTTAAATAAAGAATTAGAACCAATTTCAAATATAAATAAGTTATAATAAAAAAAGCCAGGAATAAATTTCCTGGTTTTTATATAAACAAAATGAGAGATATCATTAATAAATATCTCTCTTCAGGGGGTTTTGGTTGAATACACTCTTATTACTAAGAGTGCGTATGGTTTATTTCCTACCATACATATTAATCATAATATATTTTTACCACCCTGTCAATTCATTTTTAAAAATTTGGAGAAAAATTAGTTAGTTTCCATCGAAGCAATTACGATATCTTTCAAATTATGTAATTCTTCATCACTTTTCTTCCAGAAATCTTTTGCATCTTTATTAGCTTCTACTAAAATCTTATAATCTTCTTTTAAGTTAGCTATTTTAAAGTTCATATCACCACTTTGTTTAGTTCCAAATAAGTCTCCACTACCACGTAGTTTAAAGTCTTCTTCAGCTATTACAAAGCCATCACTTGTACTACTTAAAATATTTAATCTTTCTGTTTCAGTTTTACTAATTAAAATACATGTTGACTCTATACTACCACGACCTACTCTTCCTCGTAATTGATGAAGTGTTGATAAACCAAATCTATTAGCATCAAATATTACCATCATACTTGCATTTGGTACATCTACACCTACTTCAATAACTGTTGTACTTATTAAGATATTTATATCATTATCCTTAAACTTTAACATAATATCATCTTTTAAGTTATTAGGCATTTTACCATGTAATACTTCTATTTTATATTTAGTACCAAAAGCTAGATTCATTTTATCTCTTAGATCATTAACACTTGTTAATTCACTTTCCTCATCACCTTCAATTAAAGGTGCTATTACATATATTTGATGTTTTTCTTTTAATTCTTCATACATTAAATCTAATACTTCTGGTATTTCTTCATCACTTTTAACAAGTGTCTTAACTGGAAGTCTTCCTTTAGGCATTTCTTTTATAATAGATATATCCATATCACCATAAATAGTTAAAGCAAATGTTCTTGGTATTGGTGTTGCACTCATATATAGTACATCTGGTGTAATACCTTTATTCTTTAAATTAGCTCTTTGATTAACACCAAAACGATGTTGTTCATCAGTTACTACTAAACCTAAATTAAAGTATTTTACATCTTCTTGAATAAGTGCATGAGTACCAATAACTATATCTACTAAACCAGTTTCAAGTTCTTCATATATCTTTAATTTCTCCTTTTTAGAAAGTGATCCAATTAATAATCTTACTTCAAGCTTTTCACCAATTAATTTCTTTATATTATTATAGTGTTGTGTTGCTAATATTTCAGTTGGTGCCATTAATGCACTTTGATAACCTGATAATTTATTAAAATACATTGCAGCAATACTAACTATAGTTTTACCACTACCTACATCACCTTGTAATAATCTATTCATTACTTTTTTACTATTCAAATCATCTACTATTTCATGAATTACTGTATTTTGATCATTAGTTAAAGTAAATGGTAATAATTTATAAAAATCTTTTATATCATCTTCAGTTATATTTCTTGATAAACCATTTTCTTTTTTATTTTTTTCTTTTAAATAATTTATCTTAGCCATAAATAGAAATAATTCTTCATATTTAAGTCTTTTTCTAATAATTTCTAATTTATCTAAATCACTTGGATTATGTATTATATTTAAAGCTGTTTTCTTATTTACAAATTGATATTTTTCTTGTAAATAAGTTGGTATATAATCCATTAACTCTTTACCATACATAATCAATCCTAAATTAATATATGTAGACATATTCTTATTAGTTATACCACTAGTTAAATGATATACTGGTTCTATCTTTTCTTCACGAGAAAGACTTCCAAATCTTATATCACTAGCTGTAACTATGTTTTTTACTTTATCATATTTACCAATTACAATAACACTTGCTCCTATTGTTAAATGACTTTTCATAAAAGCACGATTAAAAATAGAAACACCTACTACTCCATTTGGAATAGCTAATCTAAAATTCATTTTATTAAGACCTTTATTAAATCTTAATATTAATGGTATACTATCTACTTTACCATCAATTATTACTTTATCTTCTTCGGTTACAGTTGTTAAATCACTACGTTTAAGTATATCATAACGCATAGGATAATACGTTAATAAATCTTCTACAGTCATAATACCTAATTTATTAAGTAAACTCTCGGATTTAGCTCCAATACCTTTTATATCAACTAATTGCATACGTCCTCCGAACCTATGCATATTATATCAAAAAAGATTATTTTTGTAAATCAAAAATTTAAATAAAAAAGAGGAAATTTATTTCCTCTTATTTTTTCTGTTTTTTATCAGTTTTTTTAGTATCTTCAACTAATCTCATTTCTTTATTTAAATAATTATTATTTTCTTTTTCAAATAAGAATACACCAGATTCTAATTCAATTCTACATTGTTCAAAAGCTTTTAAATCATTCTTTTCAACAGCTTTTTCAAGTCTTAATAAGATATCATATATTTTATCTAACATATTAGGATATTCAGCTAAATTACTTACTATATCATATGTTATATTTAAATCTCTTACTAATATTTTACCATTTTCTGATTTCTTTAGTCTTCTTGATTTATTTAAGATTTCTTTTAATAATTCAAATAATCTCTTTTGTTTATCATTAAGTAATTTATATGTAACTTTACGATCTAATTTTTTAATTAGATATTTAATTAGTTTATAAACAAGACCACCTATTGCTGCTCCTCCTGCTAATATTAATGCTGGATGTTCAAGAGCAAATTGAGCAACAGTTTTAACAGCTAAACTTATATGAAAATAAGCGCCTTCTACATTAGTAAATTCATGATATAACTGTAAATACTCATATGATGGTAATTGTCCTTCAGGAGCTACTGCAACACCCATATATGGACAGAAAAATGTTTTAAAGAAATAATCAGAACCTGCTTGAGTAGTATATTGTGTAGCTAATGCTCTTAATGCATCTACACCATAACCAATAACTGGTACTTTTGATATAAACTCAGGTACTTTATCTGCAATTGTTGCAAGTAATAATACTGTTAATCGATAAATGTTTACTGGTAATTTCTTTAATACCATTAAAACTTTACTTTTTTCTATTTTAAAACCATTTGTTTTTTCATTAACAATCAAGTCTTTATTAACATTTAAAACCTCTATATCATCATTAACAGGTTGTTTTAATTCTTCCATAAACCCTCCTAAATATTATCTTTGATTTTATTAAATACATCAAAGACCATTTTTAATTCATTATCATCAACTACTGGATAAAAGTCATTTGATACTTCGTTTATTTCAATATCATTTCCAGTATAATTAATATAATAAGCTGTTATATTTAATTCATTATTATTACTTCTAGTATTATCTGTCATAATATAATAAATCTTTTTATTTGTTTTATGTTTAAAAGTAGCAATTATTTCATATTCAATATCTTTACCAAATTCATCAGTGAATACTATTTTATACATATCACGTGATTTAGCTTCTTTTTTTATACTACTTTCAAAATTATTTAATTTATTTTCCATATCCTATTCCTATTCTAAATAAATAGTACCATAGTTATATATAAAAGTCAAAAAAAAGATGCCTACGCATCTAATTTTTCCATTAATTTAGTATTAGCTACACTTGGATTAATTTTACCTTTAGCTTCTTTCATAACTAATCCCATAAGTGCTTTAGCAACTCTTTCATTACCATTTTTGTAATCAGTAACTAAATTACTATTTTCTTCTAATACTTTGTTAATAATTTCATCTACTAAAGAATCATCTTGAACTAAGTTTAATCCTTTTTCATCAAGTATTTCTGTTATTGTATTATCTCTTTCCATAACATCAACTAATATATCTTTAAATATCTTATTAGTAATATCACCTTTATCAAGTTTATTAACTAATTCTCTAAATTTATCATTAGTTAACTTAGTTTCATTTAATTCTTTATTGTTTTTATTAAGATAAGCTTCTACATCACCTAATAAAAGGTTTGATGCAATAACTAAATTAATATCTAAAAAATTCTCTAAATAATCAGAAATAGATTTATTAGCAATAATCTTTTCAATATTAATTGGTAAAATACCAGCTTTAGTATATGTTTCTCTTCTTTCATCAGGCATTCTAGTTAAACTAGATAAACTATTATTAATAAATTCATCAGTTAAATGAACAAATGGAATATCTGGTTCTGGGAAATATCTATAATCATTACCAGTTTCTTTAACTCTCATAAGAATAGTTGATTTAGTTTTATCATCAAATCTTCTTGTTTGTTCTTTTAAAGTTTCACCTTTTTCTAATATTTCTTTTTGTCTATTAACTTCATATTTAATAGCTTCTCCAACATTAGCAATAGAACCAATATTCTTAACTTCTACTTTAGTACCTAATTTCTCTGTTTTAGATATTGATATATTAGGTTCACATCTCATAGAACCTTCTTCTATCTTACAATCAGATACATTTGCATATAAAAGTAGTTCTTTTAACTTTTCAAGATATTTAACAGCTTCTTCTGCACTATTAATACATGGTTTAGTAACTATTTCTATTAATGGTACTCCAGCTCTATTAAAATCTAATAAACTAGATTTCTCACCATGAACACTTTTACATGTATCTTCTTCAATATGCATCTCTTCTATTTCTATTTTCTTTTTATTTCCATTTATTTCTATTTCTACATAACCATTTGTTCCAATAGGAGTTTCTTTTTGAGTTATTTGGAAATTCTTTGGATTATCTGCATAGAAATAATTTTTTCTATCAAAATGCATATCACGAGTAATATTTAAATTTAATACACGACATGCTCTTATAGCATATTCTAATACTTCAGGATTAAGTTGAGGAAGAGATCCTGGATAACCTAAATCAATAACATTAGTATTAGTATTTGCCATACTACCATAAGCTGAGATACTTGGTGAAAATATTTTATTATTAGTCTTTAGTTCACAGTGAACTTCAACACCAATTGTTATTTTATAATCCATTACGCACCTCACTAAAGTCATCATTTATCTTACTTTCAATAAAACTTGCTAATTGATAAATAGTAGCTTCATCACGTAAATTACCAATTATTTGTAATCCAATTGGTAAATGTTCACTATTAAATCCAACTGGCATAGAAAGTGATGGAAATCCTCCCATATTAGCATGCATAACTAATATATCATCCATAAAGCTTTTTACTGGATCATCACCTTTAATACCAAGATCATAAGCACATCTTGCCGCAGTTGGTCCAATAATTAAATTATATTCACTAAATACTTTCTTAAAGTTCTTTTGTAAATCATCTCTAATTCTCATAGCTTTATTATAATAGATTTTAGCATTTTCTCCAGATAATATATAACTACCTACCATAATTCTTCTTTTAACTTCATTACCAAAACCAAATCTTCTAGTTTTATTATATAAGTCATCTAAAGAAGTTGGATTAGGATAACTATAACCATATCTTAAACCATCAAATCTAGCTAAGTTACTACTAGCTTCTCCCATAGCAATTATTTGATATAAAGTAACAGTTTTATCAATATGTTTAATATCAACAATATCTACTTTAACACCATTATCTTCAAGTAATTTCTTAATATCAAATATTTTATTTTTAATTTCTTCATCAACAAAATCACTAATAAAATAACTTGGTATTGCTACTTTAAAATCATTTAATGGTTCATTAATCTTTCTAGTAAAATCTTCATTAGTTTCAAAACTAGTTAAATCACGATAATCTTTTTTACATATTGCATTTAATAATATAGCATTTTCATAAACATTTCTAGCCATAGTTCCTATTTGATCAAGACTAGATCCAAAAGCTACTAAACCATATCTAGATACTCTACCATAAGTTGGTTTCATACCAACAATACCAGTAAATGCAGAAGGTTGTCTTACACTACCACCAGTATCACTACCTAAAGCTATTGGAACAAGTCCAGCTGCTACTGCACAAGCAGAACCACCACTAGAACCACCTGTAACTTTAGTTTTATTCCAAGGATTAAGTGGAGCACCAAAATAACTTGTTTCACTAGTTGAACCCATTGCAAATTCATCCATATTAGTTTTACCAATAATTATCATATTATGTTCTTTTACTAAATCAATAGCACCAGCATCATATATAGAAATATAATTCTCTAATATTTTTGATGCACAAGTACATTTTAATCCATTAACATTTATATTATCTTTAATAGCTATTGGTATAGCAAATAACAAGTCATCAGTCACTTCTATATTTTCAAGTTCTTTTGCACGTTTTATAGCTCCTTCTTTATCAAGAGTAATAAAAGCATTTAAGTCACTCTTCTCTATTTTTTCAAAACATTCATTTACTAAATCTATTGGTTTAATTTCTTTATTTTTTAATAATTCATGAATTTCTTTTATACTTAAATTTAGATATTTACTCATTAACCATCACCGGAGCTTCTACGAAGTTTCCTTTCTTTTTAGGTACATTAAGAAGTAAATTATCTTTATCAACTTCATGCATATTACTATTAATATCAAAACTATTTTCACAAGGAGAAATCATAATATCTTCATCAAAATCATCTAAATCTTTTATTTTATCTATTTCATCGAATAATATTTTTAAATCTTTTTGATATTTTTCAAGTTCTTCTTCTGTAATCTCTATTCTTGCTAAATGTGCAACATGAAGTACTTCTTCTTTATCTAACATAATATCCCTCTTTCCTTTTATTATTATATAATAAAAAGCAACTTTATAAAAGATAAAATTGCTTTTTTTAATTACTTATTATATTCTTTTAATTTATCAAATACTTTACGAACTTCAAGATCATACATAATCATATCAAGTCCGCCAAATTCTTTTAATAAATCTTCTTTCTTCATATTATATTTAGCTGCTAATTTATCAGCTTCAGCTTCACCATCTTCAAGTGTTACTTCTACTTTTTCTAACTTAACTAACTCTTCTAAGATTAAACGATAAAGTACATTCTTCTTAGCTTCACCTTCCATTTGTTTATGTAAGTCTTCATGAGTAGTTTTTGTAAACTCATAATAAAGGTCTAGTGAAACACCTTGCATACGAAGTTGTTCTTCAAAACGATGAATTAATCTATGTATTTCTTCATCAATCATTTCTTCTGGAATATCAACTTCAGTATTTTCACCAATCTTAGCTAGTAAATCATCAACATACTTATTTTCTGCATCTGCTTCTTTTCTAGCTTTGATTGTTTCTTTAATTTCTTTTTCAAGTGATTCTTTAGAATCTACTCCATCCATTCCTAAATCTTCAAAGAAATCTTTATCTAATTCACGAGTAACTTTTTCTTTAATTTCATTAACTTTTACTTTGAATACTACTGGTGCACCAGCTAGTGATTTTTCACCATAATCTTCTGGGAAAGTAACATTAATATCTTTTTCTTCACCTGTTTTCATACCAATAACTGCATCTTCAAATCCAGGTATAAAAGTATTACTTCCAATTTCTAGTGAATAATTTTCTCCTTTACCACCTTCAAATGCTTTACCATCTTTAAATCCTTCAAAGTCAATAACAGCAATATTACCTTTTTCAACTTTACCTTTTTCTTTAGTAACTAATTCAGTATATCTATCTAATAGATGTTCTATTTCATGATTAATTTCTTCTTTAGTTACTTTAACTTCTTCTTTCTTAACTCCAAGTTTTTTGTATTTTTTAATCTTAACTTCTGGTTTAGTAATTACAGTAAATATATATTCAATACCAGTTTCATCAATACTTTTAATATCAACTTTTGGTTCTACTACAGGTACTACTTTTTCTTTCTCTAACATTTTAGAGTAAGCAACATTTAATAAACTATCTGCAGCATCAAAATATAAACTTTCTTTTCCATAATGTTTGATAAATACATCTTTTGGAGCTTTACCTGGTCTAAAACCAGCTATTTTAGCATTTTTATTTCTTTTTTGGAAAGCAACATCTTGGGCTTTTTCCCATTCTTCCCCATCAATCTTAATTGTAAATTCGTGTTTATTCTTCATTTTTCCTCCATCACCATGATATTATATCTAATATTTTAATATTCTTCAAGACTTATATAAAAAAAAGAGAGATTATCTCTTATCCTGTAAAATAATACATATTCAGACTTTTATTATCTAATTTCATAAAAAAACTTATTTCTTATATGAATTAGTATTCATACTTTTTAAGAAAGCTTCCTTTCCTAAATACATTTTTATTCTACCATAAACATTACGGAAATATATTTCATCATCAGTTAATAAATGATAAATATCTCCTAGTTCAAAGTATCTATCAGAATCTACTTGTTTTACAGCTATTATTGAATTATATATTTCAATAAGATCTCTTTTAACTTTTTCTTCTTCATCTGCTTTAATTAATTTACTTCCAAGTGGCTCTTTAATTTTATTTATTTCACTTTGTACATCATTATAGTCTAAAATCCAGAATGAATATTCATCACATGCTAGTAAACATATTGTATCATTAGCACATTGTTGTACCATATCTGGCATTTTAACTCTCCAACCTTTTCCTACTTGTACACGAGCAATAATATTCTGCATATTACTATTTTCTACGTACATTTCTATACCCCCTTAAAAACGCCAATATTATACCATATTTTAGTGTTTTAGTCAATAAAAAAGAAGATTGCTCTTCTTATTTACAAGTAACTGCTCCTTTTGTTTCTTCTTGCATTGCTTTTTTAAATTCTTCTTTTGTCATACCAATCATCTTGTCTTCTTCATCATCAGCCATATTTTCGTATCCTTTAATTGTTACTTTACTTCCAGAACAACTAATATCAACTCCTGAATCTGCTGGCATAAATGCTTTGAATAAAGCACACATTTGATTAGCTTTTTCTTTGTCACCTAAGTCTTCAGTTACAGTTACACCAGTAAGCTTATCGTTACTATCAAAATCAGCAACCATTTCAGCTTTAACTTCTACTCCTTCTTCAGACATAGTACCAGTACATACAACTTGGTTCTTGTTACCACATCCAGTAACTACAAACAAAAGAAATGCACAGAATACAACTAAGAAATATTTCTTCATTACTCCTCCTTAAGTTAATTGTATCATTTTAAAAA
>JAEEGL013696885.1_pt1 | contig 11718 bp, 8 predicted proteins | sample 9134231 | NCBI WGS metagenome assembly JAEEGL01 (sample SAMN16246548, study PRJNA631951) | gut metagenome | biome: gut microbiome; feature: rumen; material: fiber-attached | host: Bos | place: Iran: Karaj | collected 2018-10
ATTGCTCTGGATATAGTCGTCCCAAGGCTTGCCAACATTGCAAAGGTCATAGTGATAGATGGGCCTGCCGTCAAAATAAAAGGCATGTCCTTTTGTTTCTGTGGTGAAGGAGGGCACTCCACCTCTATAGGCTCATGGCTCAACGATTTTCTGATCCTGGGAGTTCTCACATAAAGAGAACCAACACCTTTATCGATCGGAGCAAGTGTTGACACCTCCTGGCAAAAATCAATTGCATTAGTCTTTATGTTTGAAGGTAAAACAATGAACTCACCGAAAAATGCAATGGTGGTTCCCATTATAAAAATTCGATCCCCAATTTTTAACTCTTGCGAAGAAACCCTTTCTCCGTTTACATATACGCCCGTTTTACCGGAAATATCATCCACAAAGGCCTTTCCGTCTTTGTCTGTTCGAATGGAGGCATGTTTTCTTGACACGCCTGCCGATGTGTCTACAACTATATTCATCTCCGGATCACGTCCAATAAAATAAACGCTTTCCGGCTTTATGGAATACATAGACGAAAAAAGCGAACACTTCTCATCGGAAATGATCAAAAACGCCAATGATAATTCATCATTCGACGCACTGATATAATCTCCATGGTTAAGTGCTCGCTTATGTTCTAAAGCTTCTCCATTTACATAAAAAGTCCAATTTGAACTTCTGTTTTCTATAAAGTACTGTTTTCCATCGGAAATAATGGGCATATAATATCTTATGCCCAAAAAAGCCATTTCCTCATTCACAGTCCCATTAAATGAGTTAGCCAGAATTTCTTTTAGATCATACTGAAAGAACTGGTTCCCGCCAAAGACTACTACCCGAAAATCCATAAAATTGTTCACTCCCACGTGCGCAATTAAGTGAGAATAGTGTACACTTTTACCCCCCCATGTCAAGTTTTTTCAGATAATTGCAGCAAAAATATTAGGACCTAAGTCTCCTTATGATGTGATAGCCACTGTCGATCAGATCCGCTTTACAGAGCCATTTTAAATCCTCTTGTTCTGAATCCAACCGATTGGAATTCCATACGGTTAAAAATCCGTATTACGCTTTTTCACGGATAGCCAAACCACTGTATATCATTGATATATAGACGAAATTATTTCAACTTTTCTCAAAAAACCGCCCCTCATCGGCTCTTTCCTTGCTTATATTTCCTTAAATACGGAAATTTTGGAAATTTCAGAAAAGTATTGACTTTTTAGAGTAGTTTGGCTATATTTGAATACAAGTACGGTGAGTTTTTGTACAATAATTGACTTATCGATGGGATGTCATGAAGATATGTTTACTCTGTACGGACAATTAACAGAGTTGCATATAAAAAAAATTTGGAGGTATTATTATGAAGTATTGTCAGAATTGTGGGGCCGAACTAGCTGATGAAGCGGTTACGTGCCCGAAATGCGGAGCCGCTTTAGGTGGAGCCAACGTAGCATATGGTTCGGCTCCTGCCAACAGGCTTAAGACCAACAGGTCATTGCTGGTATTCATTCTTCTGAACGCCATTACATTAGGCATTTACGGCCTTATCGCAATGTCAAATGTCGGAGAATCGCTGAACTGCGCTGCAAGCAAGTATGACGGCAAGAAAACCATGCATTACTGCCTGTTATTCTTCATCGTAGGTCCGTTAACACTAGAGATCGGTTCTTTAGTATGGTTCCATAACATGAGCAGTCGTGTAGGTAACGAGCTCAAAAGAAGAGGGATCGACTATAGCTTTGGTGCCGGCACATTCTGGGGATGGAATGTTCTTGGACTTTTGATCCTCGTTGGACCTCTTGTTTATACGCATAAGCTCTTCAAGGCTATGAACCTTATCTGCGAAGATTACAATGTAAAAGGCTAAACACTTTTGACAAGCGGGTTTCTCTTCAGGAACCAACTTCAAATTATCGACAAAATAAGCCCCGTCATTTCGACGGGGCTTGGTCTTTTATCAATCTTATGCATTAAACATGATCTTCTCTGAGCAGAAGGACTTTGTAACAGATACGGTGCAAAGAACCGCAAGAACAAGGTTACCTGCTACGGAGTAGAGGAATTCTACAACTCCGAGGCTGTTTGTCATGATCTTCTGAACGGAAAGAGCTGTTCCGTATACAGGAATGGCATGCATCAAAGGAGCCACTTCTCTGGAGCCTGTGAACATTGTCATGAGAGCTGCCACCATGATCACGATGTACAAAGGTGAAACATAGGTGGATGCTGTCTTAACGTCCTTGGCACGGATGGAAAGGGCGGAGATCAGTGCTACATAGAGGTAAGCAAGGATCACAAGGAGAACAACAAGTTCCAGGAGCTGACCTGCGCGGAAGTTGATGGCAAAACCCACAGTGCTGCCGCCGGTCATGGTCTTCATCATCATGGGCATTGCAAGTGCCATGGAAACGGCATATACAATGGCTGAGATAATGGAAAGGCCTGAGAGGGAAACAAGTTTGCCGAAAGCCAGGTGGCTTCTCTTGACGGGTGTCATGAGGAGTCTTGCCATGGTTCCCCTTTCCTTCTCACCTGCAATGGCATCGGTCACGATACCCATTGCGCTGGCGAAGATAAGGAATGTGATGAGGTAAGGGATGAGCATCGCAAGGAACTGTCCGTTCTTTTCGTCTTCCTTGACGATCTCTTCGTTAACGGTCTTGAAAACCGTAAGCTTCTCGGCACCGCCGATCCTCTCGGCAATGACAGCCTGGCTGTATGTGTTGGCGATCACCTGATTGAAGGTGGAATATGCGTTCTGGGAGTAGTCCTTCGCGCTGTTATATCCGATGGTAACACTGGGTGTCTTAAAATTCTTTACGTCTTCGGAGAAATTTTTTTCAAAGATCACAAGAAGCTCTGCGTCGCCGTTCAGTATGTCGTCCTTGATCTCGTCGACATTGGAAGCATTATCCTGAAGATAGGTGATCTTTGCGAGCTTGTCATATCCCGTGGTCTTGATGAGGGACTTGATCTCTTCGGGAACATTCTGAATGTATACGGTGGATACATGTTCCTTAATGTCCTTGGACATGCTTCCCGCAAGGCTTCCGATGAGGGAGTAAAGACCGATCATCAAAACCGCAGGAAGGATAAAGAGTGAAAATACGAGTTTTCTGTCTTTGAATACTCGTGCAAATTCCTTTGAAATAATGTATTTAACGCCGTTCATGCCTATTCCTCCTCCTTATGATTGTCACGATAAAGGACAAAGAAAGCATCCTCAAGATCATTTGTTCCGCATTTTCCGACGATATCGGAGATGGTGCCTTCGGTAACAAGCTTACCGTCGATGATGACACCGATCTTATCGCAGAGCTTTTCAGCTTCCGACATGATGTGGGTCGAAACGATGATGGTCTTTCCGTCCTTCTTCAATTTTGCAAGGAAGTCGGTAACACTCTTGGCTGTGATAACATCAAGGCCGCTGGTGGGTTCGTCGAAAATGACCACCTTGGGGTCCTGAACAAGGCTGACTGCAATGGCAGCCTTCTGTTTCATACCTGTGGAAAGTTCTTCGATCTTTTTGTCTTCGAAAGCATCGATACCGAAGTAGCCGAAAAGTTCTTTTCTTCTGGCTTCGATAGCTTCTTCGCTGAGTCCGTGAAGATGGCCGAAGAAATCAAAAAGATATCTGGGTGAGAAGAAAGGATCGAGTTTGATCTCATTTGTAAGGAAACAGATGTCTTCTCTCACTGCTTCCCCTTCCTTTACTGTGTCATGACCGCAAACCTTTACTTCTCCCTCTGTAGGTGTAAGCAATGTTGCGATGCAACGGAGCGTGGTTGTTTTTCCTGCGCCGTTGGGTCCCAGCAAACCGTAAATCTCCCCGGGCTTTGCGGTAAATGTAATGCCCGAAGCCGCACACTTTATGTTTTTCTTGGTCTTGCGCTTCGCCATTTCATTTTTGCTGAGCTTGTAAACCTTTGTCAGGTTGTTTACTTCAATCATGAAGAGCCTCCTTATAAATTCTTTCATATTCCGACGGTCCGCTGTCCGGTGCTTTTTTGCGCTACCGTGTCACTGAACCATCAAAAACACTTAAATCTTATCATATCACCCTGTTCACTGCAACTGTCAAATGAGTAAAATAGGGTGTCCTAATACGCTGTTACAGCGAAGATATCTCCATCTTGTCCCAAACTGCATGATTGATAAGTACTTCCGTTTCCTCATGCCACTTTTCGTAAAGATTCTCAAATGCCTGTTCCTGCCGCTCACGGATGATCTCTTCCTTCTTTTCCTGAGTGGCATCCACGTCAAACTCCGTCAGGCAATAAAAAACGTAATAGTAATCCCCGTCCTCGATGATGTCGGTGAAACCGCCTGTCCTCATGCCCATGAGAACATTCTCCAGACTGCTGCCATCAAGGTCTCCCCGGCCTATTACCATGTCCAGCCTTGTCAGGTCTTCCGTTTTCGTTTTGGCATATGAATACAGATCCTTCGCCTCCATCCAGCCTTCTTTCAGCTTCCCCAGCTGTTCCCTGGCCGCCGCCTTTTCCTCTTCGGTAAATTCCAGGATCTCGCCTCCGACGCCCACTTTCTTTTTCCCCACCGCTATGGAATAGAAATGATGCTGTTTGGCATATTCATTCGGGATGTTGGTGTCAACGTTCAGTGTAGCCTGTTCGAAAACCTTTCTTGCAAGGCTGTTGTCGCTGTATATGCGGCGGAGAACATTTTCATTCACACCCATTTCCAGAATGCGACTGCCCTCAAGGGTCTTCATGTACTCGTCGGCTCTTTTGTCCGCTTCCCGAAGTTCGTCCTCCGTTAGACAGACGTTCATTTCATCGGCTTTTGAGCACACGATCTTCAGATAGACCATGGAGTCCAGGACCTCGGCTTTCACCGCATTTCCCAGAAGAAGGCCCTTGTCGTTGATCTTGTAGTCCCATATGCCGGTGCCGTAGTAGCGCTCGTACTCCCTGCGGGTGGCATCAAGGTACACCAGGCCTTCACGGTAGTCGATCTGCAGGTCGCCCACCTTCAGCATGGCGCCCTCGATCCATTCCGTCTCTTCCTTATTCTCTTCCCGTTTTAAAGCTCCGCATCCACCCGGCAGCAGCATCAGCACAAGCAGCATCAGCGCCGGCAAGAGAGCAATTGTCCGTTTCACCTTAAACAAGCTCCTTCATAAGGATCAGGAAATCTTTCAGTTTTTCAAGCATAAGGCTTTCCTCATCCTTCACACTCATCTTTTTCATGCCCTTCTTAATGTTCAGCGTAAAGTAGGGTGCATCGCTGTTGCCTTTAAGCTCCGTCCCGGGATGGTTCTTTATGAAATCATCCAGCAGTTCCGTTTTAAGGGGTGCTTCATTGTACATGCCCAGCCTCAGTTTGATGCAGTTCGCCTCGGCGGGCAGCAACGATACCGACGTGATGAACACCCTGTGGCACATGGCCTTGATCTGCGCCACCGTCAGGAGAGCATCCACCGCTGCCGGAATGTCTCCGTAACGGTCCGTAAGCTCGTCTATCACGTCCAGTTTTTCCTCTTCGGTCTCGATCATGGCTATACGCTTGTACATGTCGAGCTTCTGGGTCTCGTTCTTTATGTAATCCGTAGGGATGTAAGCATCGATGGGAAGTTTGATCATGGTCTCGAAGTCGTCGGACACCACTTCTTCTCCCTTTGCTTTCTTAATGGCATTGTCCAGAAGTTTGCAATAGAGGTCATATCCCACCTCTTCCATGTGTCCGCTCTGCTCTGCTCCCAGCACGTTTCCCGCGCCTCTGATCTCCAGATCCCTCATGGCAATCTTAAAGCCGGAGCCCAGATCCGAGAACTCGCGGATGGCCTGAAGCCTCTTTTCCGCGATCTCTTTAAGCGCCTGACCCTTCTTGTACATAAGAAAGGCATAGGCAGTGCGGGAGGATCTTCCCACACGTCCGCGAAGCTGATAGAGCTGGGAAAGCCCCATCTTGTCCGCATCATCTATGATCATGGTGTTTACGTTTGAAATGTCCAGTCCCGTCTCGATGATGGTGGTGGCCACCAGAACGTCGATCTCCCCGCTGATGAAGGCATACATGATCTTTTCCAGTTCACGTTCCGACATCTGCCCGTGGGCAAAGGCCACATTTGCATCGGGAACCAGTTTCTGTACCAGCGCCGCCTTCTCTTCGATGCCGTTCACGCGATTGGAAACATAGTAAACCTGACCGCCTCTTGCGATCTCTCGGTTCACTGCTTCACGGATGATCTCATCGTTGTGCTCCATTACAAAGGTCTGGATGGGAAGGCGATCAACGGGAGGCTCTTCCAGCACAGACATCTCCCTGATCCCCGCAAGGCTCATATGCAGTGTTCTTGGGATGGGAGTGGCTGTCAAGGTGAGAACATCCACATCTTTTTTAAGTTCCTTGATCCTTTCCTTGTGAGTGACTCCGAAGCGCTGTTCCTCATCCACCACAAGAAGTCCCAGATTCTTGAAGGTCACGTCCTTGGACAGGACTCTGTGGGTTCCCACTATGATGTCAACGGAACCGTCCGCAAGGCCTTTAAGAGCAGCCTTCTGCTGAGCGGGCGTCCTGAATCGGGACAGCATCTCCACCGTAACAGGATAGTTTATGAGTCTGCTTGAAAATGTATTGTAATGCTGCTGCGCCAGAATGGTGGTGGGTACAAGGACCACCACCTGCTTTCCGTCCTGAACGGCCTTAAACGCCGCACGAAGAGCCACTTCCGTCTTTCCGTAGCCCACATCTCCGCAGATGAGTCGGTCCATGATCCTGCTGCTTTCCATGTCCCGCTTCGTATCCTCTATGGCTTTAAGCTGATCCTCCGTTTCCTCGTAGGGGAAGAGTTCCTCGAACTCCTTCTGCCAAACGGTGTCGGGCGTAAAGGCAAAGCCGGGACGGGATGAACGTATGGCATAGAGGTTCACCAGCTGATCCGCTATGTCTGCCACAGCCTTCTTTACTCTGTCCTTGGTCTTCCTCCATTCGTTGGAGTTCAGCTTGTTGATCCTGGGCTTCTTATCCGCGTCCGCGGAAGCATATTTCTGTATGGATTCCAGGTTCGTGGCGGGAATGTAGAGTTCGCCGTCGCCGTATTCTATCTTTACGTAATCCTGCTCAGTCTTGTTGTTCTCAAGTTTTTCTATACCGCGGTAGATGCCCAGACCGTTCCGTTCATGAACGATGTAATCGCCGTAGGTGAGTTCATGCAGGGAATGAATGGTGTTTCCCGCCTCGGAGAACTTTCTCTTGTGCTTCTTTCTTGCCGCTCCGAAGGTATCACCTTCCACCAGCACCGCCACGTTTGCCAGAGGGTATTCAAAGCCCTTGTGAAGAGCGCCGTACATGATGACCACTTCACCGGGTTTGATCTCCCTGTTCCTGTCTTCGGTAAACACAGCGGGGATGTTGTATTCTTCCAGGCCCTCCGCCAGTCTCTGTCCCCTTGCGCTGGAACCTGTGACGATGACAGTCCTGTAATTCTTTTTACGATAGCTTTCCAAGTCACGGACCAGCATATCTATGCCTGAAACATAGGGATTGACGTTCTTTGCGGTAACGGCATATCTTTCCTTCACCTTAAGTTCCGCCGTGCCCATGTCAAGGGTGGAGAGCATCAAAAGCCGCTTATTCTGCCCCTTGGCAAGGATGAGCTTGTAATCGTATATGACGTCGGCCCGGGAAGCAAGGATGTATCCGCCTTCCAGCCGGCCTATCATGCTTTCTCTGAATTCCGCAAGGGATGTTTCTCCCTTTTCCTCAAGACGCATGGGTTCGTCAAAGATCACCAGATCGTCTTTTCCGAAATAATCCAGAAATGAAGCCGTCTCGTCATAGAAACTCGTGACAAAACCGTCCAGAGACGCCGTGCCTCTGGAGTACTCTATTGCTTCGATGGCCTCTTCGCAGGCTCTTTTAAGCCTGTGGGCTTCCTCATTCTTCATATCCTTCCTGAGGGAGGCCTCTCTCTTCTTTTCCTCTTCCCGGATCTTCTCAAAGCCCGCCTGCATCTCTTCATCCGTCAGGATGAATTCCGTAGCGGGGAAGACGGTAAGTTCTTCAATATTTCCGATGGTCCTTTGGGAATCCACATCAAAACTTCTGATGGAATCCACCTCATCACCGAAAAGCTCGATCCTGGCAGGATTTTCGTCATTAAGCGGGAAGATGTCTATGATGCCGCCCCTGACGGCAAATTCTCCGGGAGCGGAAACCTGAGATGTGCGCTCGTAGCCCAGAGCCACCAGCTTTTGTTCCAGTTCTGCGGAGTCCAGGCTTCCTTCCATTCCCACTTTGACAATAGAATTTTTCACTTTTTCAAGGGGAAGGATCTTGTCCAGAGCCGCATCTATGCTCATTACAACAGTAACGGGATCTCCCGACAGCATTTCCTTTATGGCCGCCGCTCTTTCCTTAACTATGGCGTTACCCTTGATGTCTGCCTGATAGAAGATGAGATCCTTGGCGGGGTAAAGTCTGGGGTTTGCTCCGAAAAGCTTAAGATCCTCGCAGATCTCCCTGGCTCTCAGTTCATTGTAGGTCACAATGACACGTACCTTATACTCATCAAAAAGAGACGCAACAAAATGACACTTTTGCGAGTCAACACAACCCGTCACATGGACGGGTGTTTTTCCTTGCTCAAGTGCCTTTTTTGTCTGCAGATATTCTGTTGATCCCTGTAAAAGAGAGGTAAAACTATTCATCCGGATTTGTTTTCTTGCGATTAAATGTATTCATGGCCTTGGGAACATCATCTATTACAAAGAGTTCCGCTGCCGTGACCGCATCCGAGAGCGCCGCCCTGATCTTCACTTCGTCTTCTTTGCTGAAGTGTCCCAGGACATAGTCCTTCAGATCCCATTCCTTGGGCTTTTCCCCCACACCGATCCTGATCCTGGGGAAAACCTCGCTTCCGAGATGCTGGATAATGTTCTTGATCCCGTTGTGTCCGCCGGCGCTTCCCCTTTCCCTGACTCTTATGGAGCCGGGCTCCAGGTTCACGTCATCATATATGATGCAGACATCCTTGGGTTCAACCTTGAAAAAATTTACTGCTTCAATAACCGCTTCTCCGCTCAGGTTCATATAGGTCAGGGGCTTCATGAGAACGACTTTCTCGCCGCAGATGGTGCCTTTTCCTATAAGAGCCTTGAACTTCTTTTCCGAAACGGATATCCCTGTTTTATCGGATATGGCCGTAATGGCGTCAAATCCGATGTTGTGCCTGGTTCCGGCATATTCTTTGTCCGGATTACCGAGTCCTGCTATTATCTTCATTACTACTTTGCATAATCCCTGTTATAATTTTTTGGAGTTGTTGTGGAATAGGAAACCTTTCCGTTCTCAAGTCTGATGCCCTTGTAATAGAAGAGTTCCGAAACCGTAACAAACTGATAGCCCTGGATCTCCAGCGTTGCCATGATCTCATTGGTAGCTTCCGCCGTGGATTCGTACAGGGAGTGCATCAGTATGATCTTTCCGTCTCCGCCGTGGGTGAGGACTTCATCGATAACTCTCTTTGTGATGTCGTCAACCTTGGCATTGTATGTTTCCTCTGAAACCTTGGTCTTGTCCACAACGCCCTTGTTCCAGTCTTCAGTGTCAAGATACCAGTTGATCATGGGCATGGGAAGATTCTTTGCCATATAGTCAAGGGTATCGTTTCCGCCGGGCATTCTGATGTATACCGGAGCATATCCCACTGTTTGGGCAAGAAGAAGGTTGTTCCTGTTGATCTGTGTCCAGAATTCCTTCTTGTCGCAGTCTTCCTTTCTGAAGGCAACGTGGCTGTAGGTGTGAGAAGCGATCTCGTGACCTGCGGCAGCCAGAGCCTGAATGGACCTCTTGCATGATTTGTAGTTGTCTATTCTTTCACCGAGAGTGAAGAAGGTGCACTTTGCATTGTATCTTTCAAAGATCTCCAGGAGCTGTGACTCAACCTTTTCATAAGGACCGTCGTCATAGGTGAAGGCGATCATGGGCCTGTTGACATCGAGATCCTGTCTCACCTGAAGTCCGACGGGATTAAAGTACAGATCCATGTACATGAAAGCTCTTGCTTCGGAAAGTTTTACTTCGTAAGTGAATTCCTTGTGCATAAGATCCGTAAGGGTGTCATTTCCGAAGATGAAAGTGACCTTATCGTTTGCTATATAGAAGCTGTCAAAATCATTGCGATTATAAACCTCGTCATAGGAAACAAAACTTGTCTTTCCGATGACGGGATCCTTTTCGGGAGCATAGGTCTGAAGCCTTTCCTTGAGGATAGCCAGATATGTTTCTCTGAAGACCATGTACGCACCAAGTCTTCTTCCAGTTTCTGTCTCGAAAACATATCCTGCCTGATGGATGACTTTTCCATCGGAAGTAAAGTTTGCAAGAACCGAAGTAAATGCGGGATACGCCCAGCATTCTACCGAAGCCTTGATGTCCTTTGCGTCGTTTCCGGCCCAGGCGGAAGACTTGCTGAATTCTTCGGAAACAAGATCGTCAACGGTTCCTCTGATCTTTTCGGACACCTGCATAAGATTTCCGATGGTTCCGATCACCGCCTCGGGAGTTGCCGTGGGCACAGGTGTGTTTGTGGGAACAGGTGTAGGTGTTGAAGTCGCCTTGGCGCCTGTTGTGGGCACTGTTGTTGGTGTATTGTTTGCCTTTACTTCCGGCGTCGCGGTTAAAAGAGCAACCGCCCGAGTGGGAGTAGGCGTTGTTTTTCCGTTATTGTTCCTGTTCTTGCCGCCTCTTCCGTTCAGAAACAGAAGGACTCCGACAAGTGCAAGAAGTATGATCACGATGGCGATCATAACAAACATGATGATCCTGGTTTTGTTGATTCTTCCGAATTTAGGCGTATTCATAAGTTTCTCTCCGAATAAAGATTACAATAATGATCAGCGTTCTGCCGTCTAAACATCATACAACATTTCCCATAAATAAACAAGTGCCGCGCATATATTAAAGCATGTTGCAAAACATTTTTCCCCCAAAAAAAGCCCGCTTCCGATAAACGGAAACGGGCAACCGCATTTTACTCCAATGTTCCTTCCGCAACAGCCTTTTCATAGGCTCCAAGGATCAGCTTCTGCATGCTGTCTCTGGTGGTTGAATTGATGGGATGTGCGATGTCTCTGTACTCACCTTCTCCTGTCTTACGACTGGGCATTGCGATGAAAAGTCCCTTTTCGCCGTCGATGATCTTGATGTCGTGAACGACAAACTCACCATCCAGTGTAATGGAAGCAACCGCTTTCATCTTGCCTTCTTTTTCAACCTTGCGAATTCTAATGTCTGTAATGTTCATAAACTGATCCTCCATACATTTTATAAGTTTTTACATCCCTAGCTGATCCTGTATCTGTCTTCCTTTACGACCACCACTTTGACTTTGCCGTTTTCTCCGATAAAGGTGGAATTGGGTCTGATGGTATCGCGACTCTCGACGATGCAGTTCTCGATGTATGTGTTGTCACCGATCCTCACATCGTTCAGGATAATGGAATTCTTAATAGTTACATTGTTTCCCACGTAGATCTTCTTAAACAGCACCGAATTCTCCACGACGCCGTTCAGGATGCATCCGCTGGAAACAAGCGAATTGCTGACTTTCGCACCCGGATTGTACTTTGCCGGCGGATTGTCGTCGATCTTTGAATAAACATCCGGATATTCCTTAAAGAAATAGTCATGTACGTCTTTCTTCAGGAAATCCATGTTGGTCTCGTAGTAGGACTCTACCGTGGAGATATTGTTCCA
>JAEEGL014379260.1_pt1 | contig 11718 bp, 10 predicted proteins | sample 9134231 | NCBI WGS metagenome assembly JAEEGL01 (sample SAMN16246548, study PRJNA631951) | gut metagenome | biome: gut microbiome; feature: rumen; material: fiber-attached | host: Bos | place: Iran: Karaj | collected 2018-10
AAAAACTCATTTATGATATAATCTTAGGATATGGACGGTCAAGAGAAAATCATTCAAATCGCTGGTTCTATTACGGTAGATGAGCTTTCAAAAGCCCTTGGCCTTTCTGTGACCGAATTAATTGGTACTCTATTTAAGAACGGTATCGTTGCTACCATTAATCAGCGTCTTGATTTTGAAACTGCCTCTATTATTATTGATGAGCTTGGTATGAAAGATGTGAAGCTTGAGCGCAAGAATACTGCTACCAAGACTTCCGATTTTCGTCATGAGCTTTCCGATAAGGCAATCGCTCGTCCACCAGTGGTGGCAGTGATGGGCCACGTTGATCATGGTAAGACTACGCTTCTCGATACTTTGCTTGGTAAAAAGACTGCTTCTCAGGAGGCAGGCGGCATTACTCAGCATATTTCCGCTTACCAATTAAAGCATGAAGATCGTTGGATTACTTTTCTCGATACGCCGGGGCATGAGGCTTTCGCCGCGATTCGTCAGCACGGTGCAATGCTTACCGATATTGTCGTGATTGTGGTGGCCGCTGATGATGGTGTGAAACCACAGACCGTTGAGGCAATTAAGTTCGCTCAGAGCGCAAACGCTAAGATTATTGTTGCTATTAATAAAATCGACCGTGAAGGGGCCGATGTACCTCGTACAATGGCTGATTTGTCTCAGCATGGTCTTCAGCCAGAGGAATGGGGTGGTGATATTACAATGGTGCCAATTTCTGCAAAGCTCGGCACAAATCTTGACCAGTTGCTCGACATGATTCTTCTTACTGCTGATATTGAAGAGCTCAAAGCTGACGTCGATATTCCAGCCGAAGGCCTCGTCATTGAGTCTCATATGGAGACTGGTCGTGGTTCCGTAGTGAACTTGCTCGTAACTGGCGGAGAACTAAAGGTTGGTGAGTTTATCGTGGCTGGTTCTACTTTTGGTAAGGTTCGTACAATGCTTGATTTTCAGGGTAAGCCAAAGGGGAAGGCCACGCCATCTGTTCCAGTGACTGTTACTGGTTTTAAGGAATTACCAAACTTTGGTGATCGCTTTGTTGAGGTTGCTGACGAAAAGACTGCTAGAAAGATGGCGCTTCTTAATGCTCAGTCACTCGCTGACGAGAGCGCATCTGCTAACGTCACTTCTTCCGATCTTCTTCGCATGATGAATGTGGCCGATAATTCAAAGGTCTTTAATGTAATTATTAAAGGCGATGTGCTTGGTTCTGTAACTTCCGTTGTTGACTCACTCAAATTGATTGATACTAAGGGCGAAGTTACACTTAACATTGTATCCTCCGGTGTAGGCGACATTAATGAAAACGATGTTTATATGGCTGCTGGTGGCAATACTGTAGTATATGGCTTTAACGTGTCTGTACCAATTAATATTTCCAAGATGGCTGCGCGTGACGGCGTGCCAATTCGCACCTACCGTGTGATTTATGAGTTGCTTGATGATGCAAAACATGAAATGGAAAACTTGCTTGATGCTGAGATTGTTGAGGAAGACCAAGGTGAGATGAAGATTAAAGGCGTGTTTCGTACTGAAAAGACTTCAATTATTGCTGGCGGCGAGATGTTAAAAGGCATTGTTCGCCCGGGTATGCTCGCGCGTGTAGTTCGTGATAAGACTTATATTGGTGAAGTTGAAGTTACTTCCGTTCAGAAGGAAAAGATGGACGTAAAAGAGCTCGCTGAAGGCGAAGTTGGTGGTCTTGCACTTAAGACTGAGCACAAGATTACTGTTGAGCTTGATGATAGATTGAAATTCTTTACAAGAGAAACAAAGAGACGTACATTGTAGAATTGCAGGATGATTGAGCTTATGCTATTATTAAGCATAAGGAGAAACATAAATGCAATTTGATGAAAACTTTTTGGCAGATGTCGGTCTTTCCGCAATGCCGGCAGAAGTAAAAAAAGAATTTTTGGAATTCGTACAAGAAGAACTAGAGATTCGTATTGGCGAGAGAATTTCTCGCGGCCTTTCTGAGGCGCAACTTTCTGAGTTTGACGCGATTACTGATCAAGCTGAAGCTGCTAAGTGGCTTGAGGTAAATCGCCCAGATTTTCGTGAAATCGTTGAGCGCACTATCGCTGAGATGAAAGACGAGATTCGTGAGAATCGCGCAAAATTGCTCGCCTAATTAATTATTTTTTTCTAATTATTTGGCGTAACCGTTGAGGAAGGACTTCACATCCATTGGTTTTTTGCCCGCTGGCTGGAGTCTTTTGATGCTTAAATATTTTCCATCTTTGCATTTAAGACTAATTGGGGTCTCGGTGTCTGAGACTTCTGATTCTAGAATAATACATTCTTTGTTGTAAAAATCATATTTACTTTTTGGGTAGCCGAGGAAGGCGACGACTTGACGATGAAGTTCGTCGGCGGTGTATTCTTTTGGTTTGAGTAGGGAAAGGGACTTATCGAATTTTACAGTGAAGGTAGCCTGATTATTGTCTTGCTCGGTTGGTTCTGGAAGGTTGCTGATATTTTGGGCTAGCCATTCTGCGCCAGTAGTGGCAAGGGCTTTGTAAATATCGTTTTTACAAAGCGGCAATGCTTTTAAAGTGGTTTGGTAGTAGATTGGGCCGGCATCCATGGCTTTTACGAGTTTCATAATGGAGACGGAAAAATCTTTGTCGCCATTTAAGATGGCCGATTCGATTGGGGAAGCGCCGCGGTATTTTGGTAGTTTTGAAGGGTGAATGTTAAGAATACCTTCTGGCTCGAAGAGGTCTAAAACATCGGATTTAATCAAGACGCCGAATGACGCGAGAACGCCGTGAGCTTCGGGATATTTTGCTTTTAATATTTTGACAGTTTCGAGATCTTCTTTGGTTTTGGCATGAAAAATGATGTCGAAATGTGGCTTTAAAGTTTCGAGAGTGTAGTCGGCGAGGGGGCCATTACCAAAAAAGATGATTTTTTCCATTTTAGTCCTCGTCTGGGAAGAGGTCTTTATTGTTTTTGATTTTGGTATCGTAATCGACTGGGTCGAGATCGCCTTTGTCGTTCATTTCGTAAAAAGCATCTTTGACGTCTTTGATGTGGTCGATAAAGAGAATACCATTGAGGTGGTCGATTTCGTGTAGAAGAACGCGAGCGAGATCGTCTTCGGCCTTGATGCGAACTTCGTTGCCGTCTTCGAGGAAGGCTTTGATCTTGACCTTGGTAGGGCGGGGAACCATGCCGTAGATTTTTGGCACAGAGAGACAACCTTCAAAATCACGCTTGACCTTGCCTTCGGCCTTGATGATCTCTGGATTAATGAGAGCGGTGAAGGTAGCTTTGCTTTTGTCTTCCATATCGTCGCGGATAATAATAATACGCTTGTTGGCACCCATTTGCGGGGCGGCCATAGCGGCAGAAATCTCGTAAGGATGCTCCTTTTCCCAGTCAATAGAAAGTTTGCGCATGGCAGCAATAGTATCAGCTTCGGCTGCAATGTCGCTTACCTTGGTAGACTTAATTCTTAGTCTTGGATCAGGAGTCGTAATAATTTTCATATCTTATATTTTACCATAATTATAGAGATAAAGCTAGCACATGCTTTATAGCAATGATGGTGGATCTAAGGTGATATGGAAAGATTTATCGAGTTTTTGAGATTTTAGAGCGTTTAGGATGGTGGCGCGAGATTTGGCGCGGAGAATGATTTGCCAGGTGAACCCGCGCGAGTTGTGCTCGTGGAAGGTTGGGGTTGGAACAGAGAGGAGAAGTTTGGGATTTTGGGAAAGGTTGCGGTAGGCTTGGCGGATTTTTTTGACGACGATAGCCTCAGTTTTCATGGTGACCTCGAGCTTAGCAACGTAAGTAAACGGCGGGAAATTGCTCTGTTTTTGCTTTTTTAGGAGATAATCTGAGAAACCGTCGTAGTCTGCGTGAATGGCGTAATCTATGATTGGGTGATCTGGGCGAAAAGTTTGGATGATGACTTCGGCTTTATCGATATGTCCGCGACCAACGCGGCCGATGACCTGGGTAAGGAGCTCAAAAGTGCGCTCTTCGGCGGCGTAATCTGGAAGGGAAAGGCCAGCATCGGCTTGGACTACGCCAACAGTGGCAAGTTTTGGTAAATCGAGACCTTTGGCGACGGTTTGAGTGCCAATAATAATATCATAATTGCCGTTTTTGACCTCGTCGTAGAGTGCGTCGAGAGTGTGACCTTTGTCGTTGTCGGCATCGAAACGGGCGATTTTTGCATCTTTGAAGAGTTTTTTGAGTTCTGACTCAAGGAGTTTGGTGCCAAAACCTTTGTGAATGATATTTGGGGAACCACAAGATGGACAAGAGTGAGGGACTTTGGCCTTGTGGCCGCAGGTGTGGCAGATTAATTCATAGGTGTCGGAATGAAGTGTAAGAGGCAGGAAACAGTTTGGGCAGAGAAGTTCGTTGCCACATTGTTCGCAGATGGTAAGAGGGGAAGAACCGCGGCGGTTGTGAAAAATAAGGGTGCCGGTGTGGTTTTTGATGTTTTGTTGAATAGATTCAATGAGGGCGTTGGAAAAATAGCGGTTTTTGCTGAAGTTATCGCGAGATTTGAAGTCGATTACCTTGATATTTGGGGCCTTGGCGGTATCTTTGGCTTTTTCGGTGAGAGTAATTAGGGAACCTCTGGTTTTGGCTAGATAATAGTCCTGGATTAACGGGGTAGCGGAGCCTTCGATGCAGTCGATTTTGAGGGTTTTGGCGATGAAACTGGCGAGTCGTAAGGTAGAATATTTTGGTGAATTTTCCTGGAAATAAGTGGATTCGTGGCACTCGTCGATAATGATAAGACCGAGGTTGTCTAGGGGTGCGAATAGGGCAGAACGGGGGCCTATTATAATATGAGGCTCAGTGTTGGTTGTAAGGAGCTGATTCCAGATGAGGTGGCGTTCGGCCTCGGTTTGACGAGAATGAATAAGGGTGATTTTTTGGTCAAAAGTATCAGAGAAAACCCGAACAAGTTGGCTAGTTAAAGCGATTTCCGGGACTAAAAGTATGGTAGATTTTTGCTGTTTTAACGCATTTTCGGCCATTTTGAGGTATATGTTGGTTTTTCCGCTACCGGTCACACCATGAAGCAGTTTTGTGGCTTCTGGAGCCTCCTGAAGGGCTAAAAGGGCATTTTTCTGGGCATTATTGAGCGGAATTTTGAGCTTTTCGGAAGGCTGTTCGGTTTTTGTGAGCTTGAGTTGCGTAGTGACAGGGAATTGTTCGGTTTTTGCGGATTCTAGGGCTTTTTGTTCGGTTTTTTTAGTTTGTTCGGGTTTTAAGGGGTGGCTGCGGCGCTTTTTCTCGATACCTTTTGGTAGTAACAGAGATACGGTTTGAGGGCGTGGTACTAGATAATAATCGTGCATGAAGTCGATTAGTTTTAGCAGATGGCTCGGCAGTGGCTTTGAATAAAAAACTTGAATGATGCTTTTGGTAGCAAAGCTTGGTTGCGCAACTTTTTTATGAATGATGCCGATGGCTTTGGTTCTGCCGATCGGGATTTGGACGATTTGGCCGGGCACTAGAGGGGAATCAAAACTATAGGTCAAGACGTCGGTATCTTGCCCGAGCATATGATTCGGTATCACCTCATAGAACATATCTATATTATAGCGTATCTTTGGCTGGTGTATTTCTCTAGTCTTGACTTTTTGATTTTTGGAAGATTCCGTTTAGGCTTAATTCTAAGTTGAATTTTACAGGGGTGACAAAACGCCTAGGCTTATTGTTTACGGTGGGGGTTGCAAAATGTTTTTACCAATGCTAAAAGGAAGGCAGGTTGGTGCAGATTAAGGTGCGGCAAAAGATATCTTTAGATCACAGGTTCAGGATTTAGAACGGTGGCTTTAGATTTCTCCTTAGAAACGATCGACCTAACGCTGATTTCTAGAGTCAGCAGATGGATAATGATTTCTAGAGTCTTTATCCATAAAACTATGTTGTAAATTTTACCTATTTTGCTTTTTCTATGCTACAATTGAGAGAATAAAGCGAGGTAAAATGTTAGACATATTTGTTACTTCCAGGGTGAGAAGGAAGATTATCGTAGTCTTTGCGAAGTATCCTGATTTTAAGACTCATGTAAGAGGACTTGCAAAGCTCATCAAAGAAGATCCGGGCAATATTCAGCGCGAACTCACTCGTATGACCGAGGGGCAGTTCTTGATTATGACCAAGAAGGGAAATACGCGTATTTATCAGACGAATAAGCAATTTCCAATTTTAAAGGAACTACAGAGTATTGTGATTAAAAGTCAAAAGGGAAGCAAGCCGAGCAAAATGATTGGCTAGTAGGGGGTTCAAAATGAATAAAATTTTTGAACAACTGCTAGAAAAACGTGGACTTGGTGAAGATTTTTTGCATCCAGTTTATGAGAAGTTAGAAGATCCGTTTTTGCTTCCTGATATGGAAAAGGCGATTTCGAGGATTGAATTGGCTGTTTCTAGGGGTGAAAAGGTGCTGGTTTATGGCGATTATGACGTTGATGGCGTGACGGCTAGCACTGTAATGAGGAATGCCTTGTCGCTAGCTGGAGTGGCCGATGTAGAAATAATGTTACCGAATCGTTTTACTGACGGTTATGGAATGAGTAAAAAAATTATCAATCGCGCGGTTGATGGTGGTTTTGCGTTGGTGGTGACTGTGGACTGTGGTTCGTCTAATGCGGACATTGTGGATGAGTTGAATAAGAACGGTGTCGACGTGATTGTGACCGACCATCATGAATGTCCAGATGTTTTGCCAAATGCTTTGGCGGTAGTGAACCCGAAGAGACCGGAGTATGCTGGCTTTTCGAATATTGCAGGGGTGGGGGTGACTTTCAAAGTGGCGCAAGCGTTAGTTTCTAGGGGGTTAATTCCGGTCGGGCAGGAAAAGTGGTTGCTTGATCTCGTGCTACTTGGGACGGTTTGTGATAGTATGCCGCTTTTAAAGGAGAACCGTATTCTTGGTTATTATGGTATGAAAGTACTTGCAAAAACCAAGCGTGTTGGTTTGACTCAATTGATGAAAACCGCAAGTATTAAGAAGATTGACTCTGGTTCGATTGGGTTCCAGATTGGGCCAAGACTAAATGCGGCGGGCAGGATTAAATCTCCAGACATTGCGCTTAATCTATTGAATACGAAATCTGGGGCTGAGGCGGCCAAATTGGCTTATGAGCTTGAAGGGCTCAATAGTGAACGCAAGCGTGTGCAAGTTGGTGCCGTAAAAGAGATTTCGGAGCGGGGGATTGGGGATGCGAAAGTGATTGTTGAATGTGGAGATTGGCATGAAGGCGTGTTAGGTATTATTGCGGGAAGGTTGGTGGAAGAATATAAACGACCGGCTTTTGTGCTTTCCGAGGTGGAAGAAGGTATTTTGAAGGGGTCTGGGCGTAGTTTTGGTGATTTTAATATTAAAATGGCCTTGGATAATTGTCGTGACACAATTATTGGTGGCGGCGGACACGCTGAGGCTTGCGGGGTGAAGCTCGAAAAAAGTAAACTGGCAGAGTTTACAGAGAAGGTAAATGACTATTATACTAGCTTGAAGCTGGTTGATCAGGAAAGATACTTGCAGCAAAAAGTGGATCTAGTTGTGAGAAACCTGGATGATTTTACGATTGATTTGATTGATGACTTGAAGTTGTTGGAGCCATTTGGAGAGGGGAATAGCGAGCCAGTTTTTAGGCTGGAAAATGCTGTTATTACGGAGCGGAAGAGAATGGGCGCGGAAGGGCAGCACCTTGCTTTGGTGGTAAAAGGTGATGGTGGGCGTGCACTCAAAATGCTAGCATTTTCGGCGCCGGAAAAATGGATGAGCTATATGGAAGATGATACTATTGATGTTACTTTTAGGCTTGTAGAAAACGAGTGGAATGGAGTACGCAGTGTCGAGGGGCAGATTCTTGAAATTGCAAGTAATTATTCCGAATAAAATATTTGTGGTTTTTTGGTTGTTTTATAAAGCCTATGCTATAATAAAGTTATGGTAAGAGGGAAGAAACTGAAAACATTTGGCGTGCTTTCTGTATTTCTTTTCTTTGTTTTTCTTACTGGTGGAGCTGTTGTTTTCAATGCTGGCGCACTTACGACCGTAAGCACTGATACTGAGATTAGATTAGATGTTGATCCGATTATTACCGTCTCATTTTCTACGCGCGCCGCCATCTTGAAGGCGAGTATGAAACCGGGGCAACTAGATGAGATTAAGGTAGGTGCCGAAATTCGTACGAATAGCCGAACCGGCTACAAGGCTTATCTTTCTACAGACAAGAGACGCAAAAGCAATACCGACCGGAGGGCGACTGGGCTCGTACATCTCAATAATGATATTGATATTATTCCTACACTTGAGACTAGTGTTGCTGCGGAGAATTTCCCGGTCAATCACTGGGGTTACTCGGTTGATGGAGGTGAGAATTATGCGGGGATGAGAGCGGCAAATGATGTGGATTTGGCCGATTTTGTTACTTCTAGCGCCTCGGAGCAGCGCAATATGGATCTTTATTTTGCGACCAAAATTGACAACAATCAGGCTGGCGGCTTTTATGAAAATACTATAATTGTGACCGCAGTCGCCAATTATGTAGCTCAGACGATTAATGATATTGAGTATATGCAGGATATTAATCCGGAGATTGCCCTAAGTATGGAAGAGGACCATCAATATCAACTTAAAGACAAGCGTGATAATAAGAAATACTGGATTTCGAGATTACGTGATGGAAATATTTGGATGACACAGAATTTGGATTTTTATAATATTGAAGACGGCAAGTTGAAGCTCACTCAGGAGCTTAGCGACGTTTGGAGCGATATTGATTATGCTGTGGTATTTGAGAACAGAGCAAGCAATACTACCGACTACAGTGTAAGGTATAATAACGGCGATGCTCCCGTGGTGCATTTTGCAAATAAACGTTTTCCTTCGTCATATGGTTCGCCTACGGCGTTAACTACTAATGAGATAAATAGCGACAATGAAAGTCTGAAGCACTACTATCTTGGCACAAAATATAGTGGCAATGTTCTCGCGTTGCGTACGATATATAATCAGACATTTAATACCGTTGGACATAATTCAGAGCCTGATGTAATGGTCCCTGAATTCGATGAATATGTCTTAAATCACCCGCAGTCTGTTTGTCCGAAGGGATGGAGGTATCCAAGAAAGGACGAGTTTAGGTTACTGCCTAAGCATTATGGAGTAATGGATTATGAGAATTGGACTAAGTACACTACTGATAATAATGCTTTTAAGACGGCGTTTTATCCCATGATGATGAGCGATTATTATAATTTTAGCATTATAACAGATGACTCTACGAAGAGCTCTGGTAACATTATCGGGATGATGATAAATAATAGTACTGTGGAAAATAACGAAAGGTTTTTCTATATTTCGTCCGGTAATAGTGATGCCTTTGTGCGCTGTGTGATGCGTTGGTAGCCCTTAGGTTTTAGGCGACGGCTGGTTTTACTCTGGTGAGGTAAGGATTTTTGTGTTATAATATGTAATATGAAAAAGATTATCGTAAAATGCAAAATTGATAGTCGTGATCAATTCGAAGATAAATTATCTGAAATTGACTTAGATTTTTCGCCGATTTATTGGCAGCACGATAGGGTATATGTGCCACGTGGATATAAGCAGGGCATGAATTTGCCACGTCTCGTAATGACTACGGAGGTGAAAGCCGTGGATCGTCCAGCAAATTACACTTTGGTTTTGCGTCGCCATATTGAAGATTCTGGTATTGATGTAGTGGAAGAGACTCCGGTTAAGGATTATGCTGGCATGGTAAATATTATTATGCAACTTGGTTTTAAGCAGCTTTCTGAATTCTCGATGCGTCGCCAGGAAATTCAAATGGACGATAAGACTGTTCTTTATCTTGATAGCATCGATAATGAAAAAGGTTATTATGTAAAGCTTGAGACTGAAGTGGCGGATGAAGATTCTATTAATGACACGAAGAGAGAATTGGTTAAGACTCTGGAATCGCTTGGTGCGAGCGACGTGGTTCGCTATTCTTATGGTGAACACGAATAGTTGATTTTAAAAAATCTACCTTGTTTGAGGTAGATTTTTGTTGGCTGGTGCTTTTTGTATATAATTTTAGGCTGCTTCACCACGTGGTGGTTCGCCATCTGGCTCGCCGAGAAGTTTTTTGGATTTGATCTCGTAGCGGCGGCCGTTGACTGGGGAAACGTAATAGTCTTCGTTCAATAGATTAACGAAGGTGGTAAGATCTTTGTCGTCCATGATGATGATGGAGCCGTCGTCGTCGGTCATGAGGTCGAGTTGCATGTCGTCGGCGTATTCGATGAGCTTGTCCTGAGACATTTCTTCTTCGATATTCATAGCCTGGACCTTTTTCAATGCCGGCTTTTTCTCTTGGAGAAGAGCATCAAGAGTAAGGCCTTCGGCAAAGGAGAGCTTGTATTTTTCGGTGAGCTCTTTGGCTTTGGCTTCGGCGATAACTTGGGATTTGTAATCGTATTGGAAGAGGTTTTCAAACTTGGATTGGTTGAAAACGATGATGTTTTTGTAGACGATGGCAACCTGGTTGTCGTCTGGCATCTTGAGTGCAACCTCGGCAGAGAACGGCTCGAAGCTTTCGCCGTTGATTTCCCAGCTGGATGCGCCTTTCAATGCGCCGGAGGCGGAAATGGCCTTGGCGATGTAGAAGGTCTTGGTACCGTCATCGCCACCTGGATAGGTGAATTTGGCGATGATGCCTTTGATTTTTCTAAATTCGTATTCGTTTTCTGAGAAGTAATCGATATCTTTGTATTCGTTTTCGATGAGATGAATCAAAGTCTCGGCGCGACCAACCTTCTCGAGCTTGGTGTGATAGATGACTTTTTCTTCACCGTCGGCTTTTTCGTATTCGCGGCATTCGAGACCCTTGTCGGCGCCTTCGATGATACACTTGATGGCCTCTTGCATGAAGATATTCTTGACGCTATTAGTTAGCTTGTCGGAATATTTGATCTTGTACGGGGTGTAGTTTTTGTTGAAGAGAAATAGCTCTGCTGAAACGTTGTTTTTGATTTCGTCAACTTCGTTTGCCCAGAGAAAGACGTCGAATTGGTTTTCCATGATTACTCCACTTAATTTGTTTTATTATAACACATGACTTCTGTTTAATAGAGAAGAAAATATTACTTTTATGAGCTGTTTCGCCTCACGCCGGGATATTTTTTGCCAATTTCTTAACGGAAATTTGCGCGTCTCACGCCGGCTGGGGGTTCGCTGCGACAAATTTCCTAAAATTAGCAAAAAATCTCTCGGGTTCGCTCAAGGCTCATAAAAATAACATTTTCTTCTCTGTAAAAAGGGAATCAAAGTTATAAAAAAGAGGCCAATTAGGTCTCATCTTCTAATTATAGCATAAGTGCAATGAAAAGTCAATAGGAGGGAAGCGTAAGGCTGTTCGGTTATTATGAAATAAAACATGAAACGAGTAAATAGGCATTTGTTCGGGAAAATAACAGAGAGTTTTCCACAATTGGTGGAAAACATAAGGGGATCGAAAAATCCAAAAAAAGTCCAAAAAAGCACTTGCATTTTTATGAAAAATGTCTTACACTTAGGTCAGTGGAAATCAATACAAAAACCACAAAATAAAAAAGCACATTTAAAACGTTTGAGATCGACCAACTAGGAGTTTCGGCGCGCGTTAAAACTTAGCAGGACGCGTCAAAGCAACTGTGTGCTCTTTCCTTAAAACACACCTCCCAATAAAA
>JAEEGL015344464.1_pt1 | contig 11718 bp, 10 predicted proteins | sample 9134231 | NCBI WGS metagenome assembly JAEEGL01 (sample SAMN16246548, study PRJNA631951) | gut metagenome | biome: gut microbiome; feature: rumen; material: fiber-attached | host: Bos | place: Iran: Karaj | collected 2018-10
CTGATCCCCCGGGGCGGGGCGGGCCTGATCCAGCGGGTGGTGCGGGAGTCCGCCGTGCCCGTGATCGAGACGGGAACGGGCAACTGCCACATCTTCGTGGACGAGACGGCAAAGCCCGAAATGGCCGTGGCCATCACCATCAACGCCAAGACCCAGCGCCCCTCCGTCTGCAACGCGGCGGAGACCCTGCTGATCCACGAGGCCTGGCCTGCGGCGTACCGGGACCGGCTGCTGAACGCCCTTTGGGACGCGGGCGTTACCCTCCACGGGGAAGAGCGCACCCGCGCCCTCTATCCGAAGATGCTCCCCGCCGGGGAGAAGGACTGGGCCGAGGAGTATCTGGACCTGGAAATGGCCGTGAAGCTGGTCTCCGGCGTGGAGGAAGCCGTGGAGCATATCACCCGCTACGGCACCCGCCACACCGAGACGATCCTGACCGAGAACGCGGACAACGCCGCCCTCTTCCAGCGGGCGGTGGACGCCGCCGTGGTGAATCACAACGTTTCCGGCCGCATGACGGACGGGGGCATGTTCGGCTTCGGCGCCGAGATCGGCATCAGCACCCAGAAGCTCCACGCCCGCGGCCCCATGGGGCTCCGGGAGATCTGCTCGTATAAGTACCTGGTGAGCGGGAACGGGCAGGTAAGAGAATAAGATAAAAGATAAGAGATACAGCCGGGGCAAGGCGAGAGTTGATGAGCTGGAGAGAATGACAGAATGGAGCATTATCACATTTATCACGATGAAATGCCGGATTGCCTGCGTGAGTGCATAGATCTGCCGATTATGCAAAGGCTCAAGTCCATTGGAATGAATTGCGGTTGTGAATATACTGCGTTTTCACGCTTTGCCGCTATAGAGCCATACTCACGTTATGACCACAGCATAGGAGCAGCCTTGATTATCTGGCATTTTACGCTTGACCGCAAACAAGCGATTGCCGGCCTTCTGCATGATGTTGCGACGCCGGTTTTTGCTCATGTAGTCGACTTCATGCATGGGGATTATTTAGCGCAGGAATCTACCGAAGACGGTACGGAAATGATGATAGCAGGCTCAGCAGAATTGCAGGCTGTTTTAAGAAAATACGAACTCACGACCAAGGACGTGTGTGACTATCACAGATATCCCATTGCGGACAACGATTCTCCGCTCTTGTCTGCCGATCGCCTGGAATACACGATCGGCAACAGCATCAATTACAAAATCTGTTCAATGGAAGATGCACGGTGCTTCTATCATGATCTTATAATCGGGACAAACGAATATGGAGCTGAGGAACTCATGTTCCAAAACGCAGCTGTTGCGGAAGCCTTCGCAAAAGCAGCGCTTGCGTGTTCAAAAATATACGTCTCGGACGAAGACCGTTATGCCATGCAATTGCTCTCTGAGCTTTTGAGGTATGCAATTGAGCGTCGGGTTATCCGGGAAGCGGATTTATACGCAACGGAACCGGAGGTTATCGGCAAACTCCTCTCCGATGAACGGACAGCTTCGTTATGGAGTAGCTTTTGCGCATACAGACAGATCACAAGCGCGCCGCAGCCAGGCGCCGCGGGATGCTGGCGAAGGATCATCGCCAAAAAACGATTTATTGATCCCATGGTGCGGGGGAAGGGCAGGATGAGCGCACTGTCCCCTGAATTTGCCGATTGTCTGAGTGAGTTTCGGAATCAGAGTCATGATTACTGGATATGCGGCCATCAATGACAATTCCGACATGGCGGTCAGATCATCCAATCTGATACCGCAAAGCGGGGGCGGTCACCGCGCAGTTGGAAAACAAGTGATACAAGCGGAAAAGAGGAATGTTTGATGAAGGATGAATGCCTGATCTGTAAAGCGCCGTTGGAATATCTTGAAACGGACACGCTTATGGAGTGCGAGATTTGCCATAAAAAAGAAAACAGCAAGACAAGATGTGTCAATGGGCACTACGTATGCAACGATTGCCATACGCAGGGGCTTGATACGATTATCGGCTTATGCAGGAAGGAAACGTCAAAGGACCCGATCGCCATTGTGGAAAAGATGATGGCCCTGCCATTCTGCCATATGCATGGGCCGGAACACCATGTGATGGTCGGGGCGGCGCTGCTGACTGCCTATAAAAACGCGGGCGGAGAGCTGGACCTTCCCGGCGCGCTGATGGAGATGATGAATCGGGGAAAGCGTGTTCCCGGCGGAGCCTGCGGCTTCTGGGGCGCCTGCGGAGCCGGAATCAGCTCGGGGATGTTTATCTCCATCATTTCAAAATCCACGCCCCTGGCCAAGGAGCCGTTTGCGCTGTCACACAAAATGACCGCAAAATCGCTGGAGCGGATCGGTGAGATCGGCGGGCCGCGCTGCTGCAAGCGGGATTCGTTTCTTTCGATCCTTTCCGCCGTTGATTTTGTCAGGGAGCACTTTGGCGTTGAAATGGAGCGGCCGGAGGTCGTCTGCCGCTTCTCCGCGCGGAATAATCAGTGTATCGGGAAGCGCTGTCCGTTCTCCCGGGCCGATCCTTGACCCCATTCCCATTTGAAGGAAAGCTTATCTGAAAACGAAAAACGATAAGCCAAAAACTGCTAAAGAGGTGCATTTCTATGCCAAGCTATACCCTCGCTTTTGTGGGCCACGGCTTTATGGCCGCGGCGATTTTGAAGGGAATACTGGATAACAAGCTCATCCCGCCGGAGAAGATTTTGGTGGTGAACGCCCATAATCCGGCGGGGGCCGAGGCCTTTGCCCGGGAGTGGGGCATCGCCGCCGGGCCCCCGGAGGCGCTGGGGGAGGCGGAGGCCGTGCTCCTGGCCTTCAAGCCCCAGCAGTTCACGGCCGCCATGCCCGTCTATGGGCCCCACATCGGGACCGGGCGGCTGGTGATCTCCATCCTGGCGGGCGTGGAGCTGCGAGACCTGGCCGCCGCCCTGCCCGGCGTACATCTGCTGCGGGCCATGCCGAACCTGGGCCTCTCCGTGGGCCTGGGCGCCACGGGCTATACCCCCGGCCCCGGCGTCACGCCGGAGCAGGAGGCCCTGGCGGCGCGGATCTTTTCCGCCGCGGGCGTGGCGAAAAAGGTGACGGAGGAGGGGCTTTCCGCCGTGACGGCCCTTTCCGGCAGCGGCCCCGCCTATTTCTTCTACCTGGCGGAGGCCATGATCGCCGCCGCTGTGGAGGCGGGCATGGACCGGGAGTCCGCCGAGGCCCTCTGCAAGCAGACCATGCGGGGCGCCGCCGCCCTCTGGGGGGCCGAGGAGGTCCCGCCCGAGACCCTGCGGGCCCGCGTCACCTCCAAAAAGGGCACCACGGACGCCGCCATCCGCACGATGGAGCGCGAGGGCCTTCCCGCCGCCGTGGCCGCCGGGATGGAAGCCTGCATGGCCCGCGGGAAAGAAATGCGGGAAGAGTTCCTGTCAACGGGCAATCAGCAATGAGTTTTGAGTTTTGAGAAAACATCGTTCCTTCGTCCCCTAATGCCTACTGCCTAATGCCTATTGCCTGATACGGAAAGGAGTCATTATGAACGCAAACGACGCTTTTGAGCTGATCCGCACGAGACGCAGTACGCGAAAATATCTGGACAAGCCCGTGGAGGAGGAAGCCCTGCGGCAGATCGTGGAGGCGGGGCGCTGCGCCCCCAGCGGCAGCAACAGCCAGACCACCCGCTTTTTCGTCATCACGGATCGGGCGCTGCTTGCAGAGCTGGCCGTGACGGTGAAGGAGGAATTCGCCAAAATGGAGGTCACGCCGGGGATGTACCGCAGCATGGCCGGGGCCATCCGCGCCGCCAAGGGGGAAAAGTACGTTTTCCACTATAACGCCCCGGCGCTGATCGTGACGGCCAATAAGAAGGACTACGGCAACAATATGGCAGACTGCGCCTGCGCCCTGGAGAACATGATGCTGATGGCCAACGCGCTGGACCTGGGCTCCTGCTGGATCAACCAGCTCCGCTGGCTCAATGAGAACGAGCGGCTGCTTTGCCGCTTCCGGGAGCTGGGGCTTGCGGAGGATGAGCGCATTTACGGGGCCGTGGCCGTAGGCTTGCCCGACACGGCGGACGGTCTCCCGCCCCGGGAGCCTCTGCCCCGCACGGGGAACCCGGTTTCCCGGCTCTGAGGCCCGGATTTGCCGGCCCAACGGCATGATATACGCGAAAAAGCGCCTTGAAGGGCGCTTTTTTTTGCATTTTCCCGTCTGATAAGCGAAATTTCATCTTGCTAAAAAACGGAAAAACATGTATAATATCTTTGGATAACTGTTTCTGTTTTCAGGTGGGGAAGGAAGGCGTTATGTATCAGATCGGCGAGGTCATCGTGCATCCCATGCACGGGGCCGGGTATATAGACGGGATCGAAAACGTGAAGATCGGCGGCGTAGTACGGCAGTACTACGTTTTTCGCCTGCCCGTAGGCGGCATGAATATGAAGATCCCCGTGGACAACAGCGAGGAGATCGGCATCCGGCCGCTGATCTCTCCCGAGGAGGCAGACGCGCTGATCGAGGCGATGAACGGCATCGAGGTGGAGATGACCTCCAACTGGAACAAGCGCTACCGGGAGAATATGCTCCGCATCAAGAGCGGGGACCTGCTGGAGGTGGCCCGGGTCATCAAGGGCCTCATGGAGCGGGATAATGAAAAGGGCCTTTCCACCGGCGAGCGGAAGATGCTCCGCAGCGCCAAGCAGATTCTGATCTCCGAGATCGTGATGAGCAAGCATTCGGATTACGAGGAGATCGAGCGCCGGGTGAACGAGGCCCTGGTGGGATAAGAAGGAATACGCATCGCTCCCCCTGCCTGCGGGCGGGGGGAGTTTTTTTGCCCCGGACCATGAATAGTGAAGAACGCCCGGGGAACACTTACCGCAGAGGGCCTCAAGGCCCGTTACTGTGGAAAGGGTGACGAAGAATGATCGAAGAGGATACCATCAGGCTGCTGCGGGAGTGCGACGCCGGGGTGAAGATGGGCGTGAGCGCCATCAACGAGGTGCTGGACAGCGTGGAGGCCCAGGGGCTGCGGAGCCTGCTGACGGAGAGCCGCGGCGCTCACGAGCAGCTCGGCACGGAGATCCGCGGCCGGCTGGACCGGTTTCGGGACCGGGGGAAGGACCCGAATCCCATCGCCCAGAGCATGAGCTGGGTAAAAAGCAGCGTGATGCTGGCCGTGCACGATTCCGACAGGACCATCGCGGATCTGATGACGGACGGGGCCAACATGGGGGTGAAATCCCTCAGCCGCTATCTGAACCAATACGCCGCGGCGGAGGAGTATTCCAAGGACGTGACGAAGCGGCTCATCAGCCTGGAGGAGAAGCTGTCAAAGGACATGCGGGGATTTCTGTAAGGCAGCGGGAGAAAACGGGGCTTCGGCCCCGTTTTTTCTGTGTGCGCGGCCGCCGAAAAAAGTGGCTTGCATTTCTGATAGGGCTTTGATAATATAAAAGCCGAAGATACATTATATAAAAAGTAGACGCGAAGGGGGCCTGCCAGATGAAAAAGGACAGCATGTCGGCGGAGATCCGCAGGAGCATGAAGGAGGTCATCCGGGAAAAGGGCTTCGGCTTCTGGTTCCGGGAGGTCTTCTGGTACCACTACGGCAAGCTGAGCATCGTGCTGCTGCTGGTGCTGGTGGTGGTGATCCTCGTGCTGGTGGAAAGCCTGCAGAAGGAGCGCTACGATTTCAGCATGGTCATGGCGGCGGACGCCCGCATGACCTACGCCTTCTCCGAAGAACTGGAGGCCACGGTGCAGAAGGCGGTGGGCGACCTGAACGGAGACGGGAAGGTGCAGATCAACCTGCAGATCATCGACCTGGGGGACCCGGAGCATCTGGAGGCCAACCAGAACATCCTGCAGGTGGCCTTCGCCCAGGCGGAAAACGCCCTCTGGATCATGGACGACCGCTACTCCGCCATCTACTGCCAGCGGGAATATTTCGACCCCGCGGCGGATTACGGCTTCACGCCCGACGAGAGCTATGACCGGCGCATCAGCCTGGAGGACGCGCCGCTGATCCAGCGGCTGGAATCCTACATCCCGGGCGACGTGACCCTTTACGCCTGCATCTGTGACTGGACGGTGGACGGCAAGGGCAAAAAGGAGTGGACGGACGCCGCCGTGCGCGCCCTCCGGGCGATTATGGACGCGGAGTAAGGCCGCAAGGCGGCAGTGAAGAGCGGCTGACGCCGCGCTAAGAGCGCCTGCGGCGCGTTAAGGGCGGCTTGCGCCGCGTTTACAGTGATGATGCCGCTGCGCGGCAGTTATGGAGTTTAAGTATTGGGAAAACGAGCGCGCAGCGCTCTCATAACTCGTGCGAAGCACGATCATAACTGTAAACTGTAAACTGAGTGGGGGGGCCGACGATGGAAGAGATCACGAGCAGAAAGAATCCCCTGATCCAGCATATCAAGCGGCTGGGGGCTGAGCGGAAGGCCCGGCGGGAGGCCGGGGAATACCTCTGCCTGGGCGACAAGCTCTATTTCGAGGCCCTGCGCTGGGATGCGCCCATCCGCACGGTCCTGTTCTGCGGCGAAGAGCCGGATGCGCCGGAGGGGGCCCGGCTGGTGCGCGTGCCGAAGGACCTGCTGGAAAGCGTGGCCCCCATGAAGAGCACGCCGGAGCTGCTTTTCACCTGCGCTCTGCCGGAACTGACGACGGAGCTGCTGCCGGGCCGCTGCCTGATCCTGGAGAATATGCAGGACCCCGGCAACGTGGGCACCGTCCTTCGCACGGCGGACGCGCTGCGCTGCTCCGCCGTGATCCTTGCCGGCGCCTGTGCCGACCCCTATTCCCCCAAGGCCGTGCGGGCCTCCATGGGGGCCGTGTTCCGCCGCCGGGTGCTGGAGCTGGATACGGACGCCCTGATCGAGGCCGCTGCGGAGCTGGATATGCCCATCTTCGCCGCGGCGCTGGACCCCTCTGCCCGGGATATCCGGGAGATCGAACTGCCCGCCTCCTGCGCCTTTGCCATCGGCAACGAGGGCGGAGGCCTTTCGGAAAAGCTGCTGGCCGCGGCGAGAGAGCGGGTCATCATCCCCATGGACGAGCGCTGTGAATCCCTGAACGCGGCGGCCGCCGCCACGGTGCTGCTGTGGGAAATGTTCCGAAGGGGATAAACCGAAAGAGAGAAAGAGAAAACTATGTCGGAGATCGTCTATTGGATATGGCTGAGCCAGCGCAGACAGCTTTCCACCGCCGCCGCTCACCGCTATCTGGAGCATTTCGGCTCGATCCTGCAGCTCTATGAGGCGGCGGAGGAGCTTTACCGCTTTGTGCCGGAGGCAAAGAGCGCCGAGATCCGCCAGCTCATGGACAAACGGCTGGACGGGGCAGAGCGCATCGCGGAGGACTGCCGCAGACAGGGCGTGCAGATCCTCTGCCTGAAGGACGCGGCCTATCCCGAAAAGCTGCGGAATATCTACGACGCGCCTCTCGTCCTCTACGTGAAGGGCCGCCTTCCGCTGGTGGACGACGAGCCCTGCATCGCCGTGGTGGGCACACGGAAGGCCACGCCCTACGGCCGCCGCTGCGCCCGCCGCTTCGGGGCGGACCTGGCCCGCAGCGGGGCCGTGGTGATCTCCGGTCTGGCCGAGGGCATCGACTCCGAGGCCATGAAGGCCGCGGTGGAGGCCGGGGGCACGGTGATCGGCGTGCTGGGTACGGGGACGGACGTGGTCTATCCCGCGTGGAACGGCGAGCTCCAGGCGGCTGCAGCCGCTCACGGGGCCCTGGTGAGCGAGTATCCGCCGGGCACGAAGGCGGCGAAGGCCAGCTTCCCCCGCCGCAACCGCATCATCAGCGGTCTTTCCGACGGGGTGGCGGTGATCGAGGCGCCGGAGAAAAGCGGTTCCCTTATCACGGCGGCCCGGGCCGCTGAGCAGGGGCGGGACGTTTATGCCGTTCCGGGGCCTATCGACGAAGCGAATTTCACAGGCTCCAACCTGCTGATCCGGGACGGGGCCGCCCTGGTGCAGACCGCCTGGGACGTGCTGAGCCCCTACCTCTGGCGTTACCCCAAAAAGATCCGCCGGGGCGGGAGCCTGCGGGGCCTTTTCCGCGGCGGACGGGAGCGGACGGAGGCTGTCGGCGGGGGCGGCGGCGCTCCGGAGCCGGAGATAAGCGCAAAAAAAGCAGTTGACAAGGCGGAGAGTGTGGATTATATTGACGTATCGGGCGGCGAGGCCCTTTCCGAAGAGGAGAGCGCCGTGCTGGCCGCGCTGGGAAACGAGCTGCTGCAGGCGGATGAGGTCATCCGCCGGGCCGGGCTCGATGCGGCGGAGGCCCTGAGCGCCCTGACGATGCTGGAGGTCCGCGGCCTGGTCCGCCGGGCCGAGGGCGAGTATCTGGAACGGGTCCGTTAGGCCGGGCCCGCCTTGGCGTACCCTGAAACGGGACGAATATCCTTTTGATTGGGAGCGAAAAAACCATGGCAAATGCAAACGCGGCGCTGGTGATCGTGGAGTCGCCGGCGAAGGCGAAGACCATAGAGAAATATCTGGGCAGGGATTATAAGGTCACGGCCTCTATGGGCCACCTGCGGGACCTGCCCAAGAGCAAGCTGGGCGTGGATATCGAGGGGGGCTTCATCCCCGATTATCAGCCTATCAAGGACCGGGAGGAAAAGATCGAGGAGCTGAAGGCCGCCGCCAAAAAGGCGAAGGTCGTCTATCTCGCCACCGACCCGGACCGGGAGGGCGAGGCCATTTCCTGGCATCTGAAGGAGCTTCTGGACCTGCCCGATGAGAAGACCCGCCGCGTCACCTTCAACGAGATCACGAAGCGGGTCGTCACCGAGAGCATCCAGAAGCCCCGCGGCATCGACATGGATCTGGTGGACGCGCAGCAGGCCCGCCGCATCCTGGACCGGATCGTGGGCTATCAGCTCAGCCCCATGCTCTGGACCAAGATCCGCCGCGGCCTTTCGGCAGGGCGGGTCCAGTCCGTCGCCACCCGCATGGTGGTGGACCGGGAGAATGAGATCCGCGCCTTCGTGCCGGAGGAATACTGGCTGTTGGACGCGCTGCTTTTCGTGGGCGAGAAGAAGGAGAGCTTCACCGCCCGCTATTACGGCTTCAACGGCAAGAAAAAGGAGCTGCACACGGAGGCGGAGACCCGCGCCGTGGAGGAGGCCGTGAAGGCCGCCCCCTTCGCCGTCGCCGCAGTCCGGCGGACGGACCGGCAGCGCAGCCCCTCCGCCCCCTTTATCACCTCCACCCTGCAGCAGGAGGCTTCGAGGCGGCTGAATATGACGCCGCGGCGCACCATGTCCGTCGCCCAGGCGCTCTACGAGGGCGTGAATCTGGCGGATCAGGGCTCCGTGGGTCTCATTACCTATATGCGTACCGATTCGCTGCGCATCTCCCAGGAGGCGCAGGCCGCGGCGAAGGAGTATATCCTGGGCCATTACGGGCGGGAATTTTATCCCTCCACCCCCCGGGTTTTCAAAACGAAGAAGGACGCGCAGGATGCGCACGAGGCCATCCGCCCCAGCAACGTGGAGCTGACGCCGGAGCTGGTGCGCAAGGACCTGACCCAGGAGCAGTATCGGCTCTACCGCCTGATCTGGAACCGCTTCATGGCCTCCCAGATGGCCAACGCGGTCTATGACAGCGTTTCCATCGACGCGGTCTCCGCCGGCCACATGTTCCGGGCCACGCATTCGGCGGTGAAATTCCCCGGCTTCACCAAGGTCTACGACTCCGGCGACGAGGAGCCCAACGTGCGCCAGCGGCCCCTGCCGCAGATGGAGCCGGGCCAGGAGCTGGGCCTGGAAAAGCTGGTGAGCGAGCAGAAATATACCCAGCCTCCCGCCCGCTATACCGAGGATACGCTGATCCGCGCCATGGAGGAGCAGGGCATTGGCCGCCCCAGCACCTACGCCCCCACCATGTCCACGATCCTGGACCGGGAGTACGTGGTGAAGGAGGGCAAGGCCCTCAAGCCCACCGCCCTGGGCGAGACCGTCACGCATTTTATGACGGATCATTTCAAGGACGTGGTGGACGTGGCCTTTACCGCCCGCATGGAGGGCGAGCTCGACGAGGTGGAAGAGGGCAAAAAGCCCTGGAAGAGCGTGCTGGAGGATTTCTACGCGGGCTTCGACCACTCCATGAAGCAGGCGGAGGAGGACCTCAAGGGCGTGCGCATCAAGGTGCCCGACGAGGTGACGGACGAGATCTGCGACGTCTGCGGGCGGCACATGGTCATCAAATCCGGGCGCTTCGGGCGCTTTCTGGCCTGCCCCGGCTTCCCCGAGTGCACGTTCACGAAGCCCATCGTGGTGGAAATGCCCGGCCAGTGCCCCAAGTGCGGCAGCCGCATCCTGAAAAAGACCAGCAAGCGCGGCTACGCCTACTACGCCTGCGAGCGGGGGGCGGACTGCGGCTTCATGACCTGGGACGTGCCGGTGAAGGAGACCTGTCCGGAGTGCGGCCACACCCTCTTCAAGAAATCCGGCAGGGGCTTCCGCAAGCCCTTCTGCATCAACGAGAACTGCCCCAACTTCGTGCCGGAGGATAAGCGGGGCTACCCGAAAAAGACGGCGCCTGCGGCGGCGGAGCCGGCGGCCGAGGCCCCGGCGGCGGAACAGCCCGCCGCGAAGCCCGCGGCGAAGAAGACGGGCGCCGCCAAAAAGACGGAGACCGCGAAAAAGCCCGCGGCCAAAAAGCCCGCGGCCAAAAAGACGGCGGCGAAAAAGACGAGCAGCGGCAAAAAGACGGCGGCGAAGAAAGCCGCCCCCGGGAAGAGCGAAGGGAAGGAGCCCTGAGCATGGAAAAAGTAACGGTAGTCGGCGCGGGGCTGGCAGGCAGCGAGGCGGCCTGGCAGCTTGTCAGGAGAGGCGTTCCCGTGCGGCTGATGGAAATGAAGCCCTTTAAGCGCAGCCCCGCCCACGTTTCCGATGATTTTGCCGAGCTGGTCTGCTCCAACTCCCTGAGGAGCGACGAGCTGGCCAACGCCGTGGGCCTCCTGAAAGAGGAAATGCGGCGCATCGGCTCCCTCATCATGGAGAGCGCGGACTTCAACCGCGTGGAGGCGGGTTCCGCCCTGGCGGTGGACCGGCTGGGCTTTGCCCGCACCATCACGGAGCGGCTGCGGCAGCACCCCCTGGTGGAGGTCGTGGAGGGCGAGGTGACGGAGATCCCGGAGGGCCGGGTCATCATCGCCACGGGTCCCCTGACCTCCGACGCCATGAGCGAGACCATCCGGGGTCTCTTCCCGCCGGAGAAGGCCTATATGAATTTCTACGACGCGGCGGCCCCCATCGTCACCTTTGAAAGCGTGGATATGGACAGCGCCTGGTTCGCCTCCCGCTACGACAAGGGCACGCCGGACTACGTCAACTGCCCCATGACGAAGGAGGAGTACGAGGCCTTCTGGACCGAGCTCTGCGCCGCCCGGGAGGCGGAGGTCCACGGCTTTGACGACGGCGGCGTTTTCGAGGGCTGCATGCCCGTGGAGGTCATGGCCCGCCGGGGGCTCGACACCCTGCGTTACGGGCCGCTCAAGCCCGTGGGCCTCTCCGATCCCAAGACGGGGAAGGAGCCCTACGCCGTGGTGCAGCTGCGCAAGGACAACCGGGAGGGCAGCCTCTACAACATCGTGGGCTTCCAAACCCATCTGGTCTTCGGGGAGCAGAAGCGGGTCTTCTCCATGATCCCGGCCCTGAAAAACGCGGAGTTCGTGCGCTACGGCGTGATGCACCGCAACACCTACATCGACTCGCCCGGCCTTCTGGAC
>JAEEGL015382475.1_pt1 | contig 11718 bp, 3 predicted proteins | sample 9134231 | NCBI WGS metagenome assembly JAEEGL01 (sample SAMN16246548, study PRJNA631951) | gut metagenome | biome: gut microbiome; feature: rumen; material: fiber-attached | host: Bos | place: Iran: Karaj | collected 2018-10
CATTCCATTGTTGGGCGGACGAGCCGTCCGCACTCCAATCTTACTGTACAATCACTCTGAACGTCATCTTCTTGCCGTCCACTACTGCCGTGCCGGTGTATTGTCCGGCGGGGAGGGTGACGTGGTTGATGGCGGAGGCGTTGTCGATGCGCTCAACGAGCATGCCACTGTGGTTGAAAATCATTATCGAAACGTTGCCGTCGATATTCTCGGCATCCACGATTTCCACGGTGAATTGCTGGTTGGCAGTGGCGGGGTTGGGATAAACCTGCACTGCGAGAGCAACCGCCGATTTGCTTACCGGCTTGGCGGCTCTGTACGGACAGGTAAGCACAACGTCGCCATTTATCGTTGCAATCTTGGCATAATATGTGGCACTCGGCACAAGACCGTTTTTCTCCTGATAATACTGACCAGTTTCGTTGAGTTTTGTGCCGTCCCTGTACCATTGAATCTGTTCCGCAACGAACTCTCGCTTGGCGTTGGAAACGTAAACCACGTCGTCCCATTTTTGCTTTACGATGGCATCTTCTGTGCCGTCTGCCAGACCGTCGATATAGAACGTGATAGGTTCAAAGTCCTTGGTTGTGCCAGTCTCAGAATTTTCGAGGTGGAGGGTCGCAGTATATTTGCCGTATGCAAAATTAGACGGGATTTCTACAACTATTTTGCCGTCGGCGGGATATTCGCCAGTGATGTCGGGAATCTGACCGTCAGAGAATGTAACCCTGAACGCTGACGGCATACCAGAGGACGCTGTTGTATTAAATACAATCTCGTCGCCAGCGCAGTAATGCTCAAAGTCGTCCAGACCAGTAACATCCGGATAATCGGCAGCCGTACTGTTGGATTGCTCCTTGTCGATTTCAAATGTAGCGACAATCGGCACAGTCTTGATTTCGCCTTGGACATCGGTGCTGCGCACAATATACTTGTTGGCGTCGTCGCCAGAAAGCGCGTATGTAACCTTGATACTATGCGTACCAGGCTTTGCGGCGGCAAACTCGGCGATGGCGGTTACAGTTACCTTGTCGCCATTGATAAGTTGCTGGTCTATCTGAGCCTGGATGTCAGCAGCAGAAGTGATTACCTTAGCAGCCGTCGTGCCGTCGTAATCCTTGGTCTTCTCCACCTCAACGCCGCTAACAATCAGCAGACGCTGACCAACCACAACATTGGTACTTGCCGTTGCCTCCTTGGTGGATTCGTCGTTGGGAGTGTAAGTGGCGGTGATGGTGTAATTGCCAGGAACAAGTACGCCGCTGACATCGTAGGTGATTTCGCCCTTGTAAACTTCCTCAACGACAGCCTTGATGTTTTTGCCAACGAGCGAATTGCCATATACCAAATCCTCATCTACGCTAAACTTAATCGCCGGTTTCATGGGCAGGATGGTAAACTCCTTGGACATCTCAAAGCCCTCATAGTTGCCGATGCCGGTAACATTCACCTTTGCCGTGCCGGGAACGACGTTGTTTTCGTAAGCAACCTCGTAATCGGTGTCGGCGAGGTTGGAAGTGCCGTCGCTAACAAAAATTTCGGGTTTGATTTCTTCGCCAGTCTCGATATAGAGGTCGCCGTCATAAAACTCTATGGAAGCCGTGCCGCTGATGTTGCGCGGGAGGATTCGGTAGTTGATAGGCTTAGTGCCGGAGAAATTGCCGATGCCCTGAGCGGTGATTTCGTAACGACCTGCGTTCACTTTGGATGTCGCGCCAGAAACAGTATAGTTGACATCACGTTGGAGGGCGTAGCCGTTGATTTTGAGGTCAAAATCGGGGATGATTTCCTCGCCGGTGTACTCAAACTCGCTGATGCCGTCCTTGAACTCTACCACCACAGTCTCGCGGCTAATGTCGTAAGGTTTGATGGTGTAGGTGGTGTTGATTTCACCAGTATAATTGCCAGTGCCAGCGAATTTTACCGTGTAAGTACCAGCATTGCCGTTGCCAGTGTTACCTTCCACGGTGTAGTCGGTATTGAGGACGAGGAGGTTGTCGTTAGCATCGGTGAGGGCGTATTTGGGCGAATATGCACCGCCGCCATATACGAATGTTGTCTTGTCGGCAGATACCATGTCGTCGGTCAAGGTGTACGCCTTGATTACATAATCGTTGGCAGGAAGCGCGAAACCTTCGTAATTGCCTTTGCCGTTGATTGTTACGTGTACCGTACCAGCGTTAACATTGTCGGAGAACACCACCTCGTAATCGGTGTCGCGCACCAAATCCTCGTCAACATATTTGACAGAGATTGTGGGTTCCTGCGCCTTGCCAGTGTAGGTGTAATCAGAGGGACCATACACGATGTTGATGTCGTCGATGTTCACCTGCTGCGGAGTGATGGTGTATTTGGTCGTAGCCTCGCCAGTGTAATGGCTGCCTTCCACAGCGGCAAATGTTACCGTGTATTCGCCGGCGTTGATGTTGCCATCGTTGCCAGTAATGGTAAATTCATCACCAGCCACAAGTACATGGCTATTTTGGTCGGTGAGGGTAAAGACGGGCTGCTGCGCCTGCTTGTTGTAGGGAAAATCGGTGGCAGACTGCGCAATCGTTACGTCGGCCATGTCAATCTTGTTGATAACGAATGTTTCCACCTTGCTGCCCTCGCCCGCGTACAGACCCATGCCGGTAATGGTAATAATCGCCGTGCCGGGTTCGTGGTTGTTGGTGTAAGAAATCTTGTAGTCGATGTCTTGACGGAGTTCCTTGCCGAGGTCAATAACCTTCTCCACGGGCTTGATGTCCGCGCCGGTGTAAGTCCACTCGGTTTTGCCGTCCTGATATACAATCTCCACATCCTCTATGCCACGCGGCTTGATGGTGTAATATTTTCCTATACTGCCTCCGTAGTTGCCGATGCCGGTATAGAAAATGGGATATTGGTCGCCAACTTCGATGTTGTTTGAGTAGTCGCCAACGGTGTAATCCGTGCCTTCTACGAGGGTGTTGCCATAAGTATCAGTAATGGTAACATCTGGCTTAACTCCGCTGCCTGTATAGGCAACTTTCCAATCGTCGTTGGCGGTGATAGTTACCTGAGAGAAATCGGCAGCGGTAATCTCAAACTGAGCCGTCATCGTTGCAACGCCAGAATAGTTGCCAATGCCTTTGACGGTGGCTGTTGCAGTGCCAACATTAATTGCGCCACCGCAATCCTCTACGTAATCCACGCCTTCTACAAGCGTCAGGTCGCCGTCCGTAACGGTAAGACTAATAGTCTGCTCCGAGCCGGTATAAACCTTTTTGTCTTCGTTGGCTACTACATTGACATCCGCGATGCTGCGTCCAGCGATGATGTAGTTGGCGTCAATAGAACCAGTGTAATTGCCAACGCCGTTGATTACAGCCGTGTATTCTCCGGCGGAGATATTATTAGAATAGTCGCCAAAAGCGTAGTCGTTTGCGGTGAGGACATTGCCGTAAGTGTCTGTAATGGTAAACGTGCCTACCTGCGCCGCGCCGTTATATACCACGGGGTCGCCTACAACGACTTCGGCATCGATGATGTTTAGCGGCAGGATGGTAAAGTTTTCTGTCTTCTTAGACTGGTCGTATTTGCCAATGCCGTTGATGATAACTTCCGCTTTGTCGCTTGCGTTGATGTTGTTGTTGTACTCCACATTGTAATCAGTACCGGCTACAAGCACCGTAACGCCATCTATAACAGTAACTTCGGGTTCGAATGCCTTGCCGTTGAAGGTAAACTCGTTGCCGTCCACAAAAGTTACCACAGCGTCCTCCAACGACTTCTCCACGATGCGGTATTCTGCGGTGATTTCGCCGGTATAATTGCCCGAACCGACAGCCTTGATGGTGTATGCGCCCATCTCGGTATTGCCCGGATTTTCGAGGGTGTAATCGGTGTTAGCAACGAGCGTGTTGCCAAACTCGTCCACTACCGAAACCACAGGTGTAATCAGCGAGCCAGTGTAGGGGAAGTTGGTCTTGTCGTTCTCAAAAACGATTTTTGCATGGTCGGAGAAGTCAAGTTTTGTGATGGAATACTTGGTGGTTGTAGAGTTCTTGTAGTTGCCAGGCTCCACAGCCGAGAAAATCACCGTGTATTCGCCAATGTCGGTCTTATTGAGTTCGCCGGTAATGGTATATTCGGTGGTTTTGAGGTTGTTGCCGTTGACGCTGAGCACAAAATCAGGATTCTGCGCAGTGCGGTTGTAAGGCAACTGGGCGTTTTGGGGCGATACGGTAACTTTCGTCATGTCGAGGGGGACAATGATGAAAGTCTTGTCGTCCAAAGTGCCGGTATAATTGCCCTTGCCGGTGATAGAAATCTTAGCCTCGCCCGCGTTGGTATTGTCGGCAAAAGTGATTTCGTAATCCTTGCCGGCGGTCAATACGTCGTCGCCGTCGCTAACAGTGGTAACAGGCTCCACCGCCGCGCCGTTGTACTCGTATTCGATATGGTCGGTAGCAACTTTTGCGACGGCAATATCACGCGGCGTGATAGAATATTCGGTGGTATTGGTGCCGGTGTAGTTGCCAGTGCCAGTAAATGTAACAGTGTAATTGTTTACGTCGATATTCTGGTCGGTGGGCGATGCGGTGTAATCTACGCCTTCCGCGAGGGTGAGTTCTCCGAATACAAGCACGTATGTAGGAGTCTGCGCCTGCTTGTTGTAAACAAGGTTTTTGTCGGAGGTAATTTCTACCGCCACTTCCTTGAGGTCGCGGGGAGCGATGGGGAAATGGAAGTCGAAAGTGCCGGCAAAATCGTCACCCCTGCCGCGTACCGCCACGTAAGGCTTGGTGTTGCTTGCGTTGATGTTTTCGTTGTAAGCGTCTATCGCAAAATCCTTGCCCTCTACGAGCGTGTAATCGCCGTATTTGAGGGTGAAAGCGGGCTTCTGAGCCTCGCCGTCGTAGATGGTCTTTGCAAGGTCAAACGACACCTGACAAGCCGCGATGTCCTTCTTCCAAGTAGCGTAGAAGGTGATGTTTTCGGATATTTGCACGCTACCCCTGTCGTCGTATGCCGTGCCTTTGCCGTCAGCCTCGGTGTTCCAAGAGATAAACACGAAGCCAGGATTGTTAAACTCGTTGCTTTTGAGCGTGATGGGCGCGGTGTTTGACTTCCTTACCGACTGGAACACCTGATTGTGAGCGGCGGTGTTGTCGTCGAAGGTGATGATGTTAACGTCGTCGTCGGTGAAGTAGCCCTTGCCGTTGACGCAGGTGTAGGGATAATCCTCGCCGTCGGCATACAGGCAGAACGAACCGTCGCCACCAATGCCCGCAAGTGCCTTGTCGCCAGCAAACATATTTTCAATTGTCGGGTTGGATCTGGTCCAGTTGGCAGACGAAGATGCAAGAATCTTGGCAAGCGAAGTACACTGGGCAAACATGCCGTTCATGTTGGCAACTTTGGCGGTATTGAAATTCTTGACGTTCAACTCCGTCAAAGCCGCGCAGCCGGAGAACATATTGCTCATGTCCTCTACATTGTTGGTAACGAGCGCGCTGAGGTCTATCGCGTCTATCGATTTGCAACCGGCAAACATATTTGCCATGCTCGTTACTTTGTCGGTATTGAGATTCTCAAAATCGATGAAGTTTTTGAGTTTTTCTGCACCAGCAAACCAATATGCCGTGGACACGGGATGCACGTCGGCAAAAGACTCCTTGAAATTGACAGTGGTAAGGCTGCCGAGGATTTCCGCCCAGGCAGGTTGTCCGTCCGCAGGCGATTTGGCGATGGCGTCGCCGCTCCAAACCTTCGTCACCTTGTGTCCGTCGAGGTACGAAACTCCGGGCTTGTAGCCGTTTTCGTCGAGGACGAAAGTGAGGGTGTTGTTGGTCTCTGTCCATACCGCGTATGCATTCTTGATGGCGTAGAAGGCGTAGTTGTAACCTTCGTAATTGCCCTTGCCCTCAATCTCCACCATGTATTCCTCGCCTTCGATGTTCTGGCTAACGTCGGTAATTATTTCGTAGTCAACATCTTTGGTGAGCGTGTTGCCGTGGCCGTCCTTCAATACAAATTCGGGGCATTGAGGCTCGCCGGTGTAGATAAAAACGGCGTTCTCCGGCTCGATGGCAACGTCAGAAAGGTCGTAAGGCGTGATTGCATATTTGGCGGAAATCTCGCCAGCGTAAACGCCCTTGCCAAACACCTGAACAGCATACTCGCCAACGTTGATGCAGTCGGAGGAATATTTGGTGGTGTAGTCAACGCCCGCACGGAGGGTCTTGTCGCCGTCCTTTACCACAAGGCGTCCGCCATTCTCGTGGGCATAGAGGGTTTTGCCGATGAAGGTGTAATAATACGGCTCGATGGTGGCGGTGCAAAGTTCGATGTCCCTACCCCACTGCGCATACATTACCATGTCGCTGCCAACGCGGATTTCCGCCTCGTCCTTGTAAGTGGTGCCAGTGCCGTCGGCGGCGGTGTTCCAAGATACAAAATTGTAAGCATCGTTGACGAAGGTGTTGGGAACGAGTTTCACGCTGGCGGTTACAGGCTTTGCGACCACCTGATATGCAAGTTGGTTGTCGATATTGTTGTTGTAGGTGATTACAAAAATGTTGTCGGGCGTAAAATAGCCGTTGCCTTCCGTGCAGGTATTGGCGGCTGTTTTGCCGTCCTCATACTTGCAGACAGAGCCGTCGGCACCAACGCCAACAAGCGCGTTGCAACCGGTGAACACATTTTCGGCGTTGGCAACATTGCTCCAATCTGTCAACGACTTGGCATGGATGGTGGTAAGCGACTTGCAGCCGCCAAACATAAGGCTAATGTCGGAGACTGTGGACACGTCAAATTTGCCAACGTTGAGTGCCTTGATGGAGGAGCAGCCGTAGAACATACTGTTCATTTCCAATGCTGCGGCGGTATTAAATCCGTCCACCTTCAATTCTGCAAGCGCGGCACAGCTCATAAACATCTTGGAGAAATCCTTGACACTGCCTGTATTAAAATTGGCAACGTCTATCTTAGTAAGATTTTGGCAATTATAGAACATGCCAGAGAGATTGGTTGCGTTGTCGGTCTTAAAGCCCGATACACTGAGCATACCCAAAGATTCGCAGCCATAGAACATATCTCCAAAATCGGTGGCTGCGCTTGTGTTGAAGCCAGAAACATCAAGCGAGGCAAGTTTGGAGCAGTCCTTGAACATATTGGCAAACGATGTTGCATTGCTGGTCTTAAAGCCTTTGACATTCAAGGCTGTAAGCGACGAACAATCCTCAAACATCGACACAAAGCCAAGACCCGACACATTGGCGGTATTGAATTTGGAGACGTCAACAGTTTTGAGAGCCGTGCAACCTCTGAACATCCCCTGCATATCGGCAACATTCTCGGTGCTGAAACCGTTAACAGCAGCCTCGGTGAGCGCGATACAGTTGGCAAACATACCTGCCATCGAGGTAACATTCTTGGTGTCGAAATTGTCGGTAGTAAGTTTCGTTACCTTGCTACAACCGTAAAACATATTCGCCATATCAGTACAAGACTCCGTGTAGAAGCCCGATACGTCAATCTTGGTAGCCTTGGAACATTCGTAGAACATGCTGTTCATGCAGGTAACCAAATCCGTATTAAACTTGCTTACGTCTATCAACGTGAGCGCGGAGCAATTGTTGAACGCGCCCTCCATCGAAGTTACAGCACTGGTATTGAGGTTTTTGATATTTTTGATTTGGATGAGCGTCTGAGCCGAATTGCCGCTGCCGTCCGAATTGTCGAACCAATAAGCAATCGACTTGGGGCTTGCCTCGGCAAAGGTGGCGTCAAAATTGACTATCTTCACCTTGCTGCTCACTGTGGAGTTCCACGCGGGAGCATTGTTCTGCGGCGATTTTAATACGTCGTCGCCAGTCCAGACTGCTGTTACGGTGCTACCGTTGTAGTTGCCGCCAATGGTGGGCGCGTCCTCAGACATCATAAAGGTCAAGGTGGCGTTGTCCTCAGTCCACACGGCGTATGCATTCTGCGCCGAGATGGTGTAAGTGGCGGTGGCAATGCCGGTGTAATTGCCTTTGCCGGTGAAAGAGACTGCATAATCGCCCACAGCAGAATTGCCGTCGCGACCGCTCACCTCGTAATCCTCGCCCTCCACGAGTTTGGTATCGCCGTTGCGGAGGATGTAAGTGGGACTCTGCGCCTCGCCGTTGTATGCAAGTATCTGACGCTGAGGAGTGATGGAAGCAACGCCGATGTTAACGGGCTTGATGGTGAAAGTCTTGATGATAGTGCCGGCATATTCCTTGATGCCACGGATGGTGATGGAAGCCTCGCCAGCATTGATATTGTTATCGTACACCACCTTATAATCGGTGTCGATGGTGAGTTTAGTGTAATTGTCTTCGAGGGTAACAGACGGCTTGCACTCCGCGCCGCTGTAAGTGAACGAAAGCGGGTTGATGGTAACGTCGCAAAGGTTGACGTCCCTGCCCCACTGCGAATACAGAATCATGTTGCCGGAGATTTCGATGGTCTCCTCGTCGTAATAAGACGTGCCGGAGCCGTCCTTCTCGGTGTTCCACGAGCCAAAAACCTTGTTGGCGACAGTAAACTCGTTTTTCTTCAGTTTTACAGTCTTTACGTCCTTGGCAATCATCTGGAAATCCTGCTCTATGGAAGTATATCCCACATAAGTAATCATGTAGCCCTCGATGGACGTAAAGTAGCCCTCGCCATTGGTGCAGACGAAGGGGAGATTTTTGCCGCTCTGATACTTGCAACTCGTGCCGTCTTTGCTCACAGCCAAAAGCCTTGAACAGCCGGAGAACATATTGCTGATGTCGGCGATGCTGCGCCAATCGGCACCCTCGGCAGCACGGATTGTGGCGAGTTCGCTGCACGATGCAAACATGTTGGCGGCAGAAGTTACTTTGCTGACATCAAAATTGGAAAGGTCTATCTCCTTGACGCCCGCACAGCCATTGAACATGTTGGCAAAGGTGGTAACATTCTTGGTGTCGAAACCGCTCACGTTAAGTTCTGACACCGTGCTACACTTATTGAACATGCTGCTCATGTCGGTAACATTACCAGTGTTGAAGCCCGAAACGTCCAACCCCATCAGACTCGTACACTGAGCAAACATATTGCTCATATTGAGTACGTTTTCGGTGTTGAACGACGCGAGGTCTATCTGCAACATGGTGTTGCACCCCATGAACATGTAACTCATGTCCGTTACATTGGCAGTATTAAACTTGCCAAGATTGACATACAGGAGCGATGCGCAACGGAAAAATGCGTAACACATGCTCGTTACCTTGCTCGTATTGAGGTGCTCGATGCCTTCAATCTTGGAGAGCGTGCCGGCAGATTCGGAGCGCGTGTCGCTATTGTCGAACCAATAGGCGATGGACGTAGGACGCGCGTCGTCAAACGAACTGTCAAACACAACCGTCTTGATTTTCTTTTTGATAGACGACCATCCCGGAGCCGCAGCCGCAGGGGTGTTAAGCACTTCGTCGCCACTCCACAGATTGGTAATCTGATAGCCACTTCGCGACTTGCCAACCTCATACACATTGTCGGTATAGAGGAACGTGAGGGTGGCGTTGCCCTCCGTCCAGAGCGCGTAAGCCGTCTTGCCTTGCGCATACAACGCCGACGGCAACAGCAGCAGTGCCGTCAGCAGCATCAACGCACGTAAAACCTTATGTTTCACGGCAAGAATACTCGTCATTGTTGTTAATCTCATGTTTAATATATTTTACGTTGTTAATTATTTCAAATCTTAATGTCGTCGTAAAAATACAAATTTTTGTTAACGCCATGCAAAAATCGGGCAAATTTTTTAACAAATTTTTCAATAAGTCAATTTTGCCAAAGATTTGCAGCCAGAAAACATGTCTTCCCTATCGCACCGGCGGGCCGTGTAGAAGTGCCGGGTGTCCACAAAAATCAAGTTGGTGCAGTCGGCAAACATGTTGTTCATGTCGGTAACATTGTGAGTGTCAAACTTTTTGACATCCAACACCGACAGACCCGAACAGCACGCAAACATCCAACTCATGTCCTCCACCATGCCCGTCCTAAACTCCGACACGTCTATCTTGTCGAGCGAATAGCAGAACGAAAACATGTTGCTCATGTCGGTAACGTTGGCCGTCTTGAACCCCGACACGTCCAGCAGCCGCAGATTGTTGCAATCGGAGAACATATAACTCATGTCGCAGACGTTGCCGGTATTAAATTTATCGACATCAAGCCACAAAACATTCCAGCATCCCTGGAACATGAAAGCCATGTTGACCACCATGGATGTCTCGAAGCGCGACACGTCCAGAATCCTCAGCCCACGGCATCCGGCAAACATCCAACTCATGTCGCTGACGTTGCGGGTGTCGAAGTGCGACACGTCGAGTTCCGACAGCCCCGAACAGCCATAAAACATACTGTACATGCTCGTTACCTCGCTCGTATTGAGGTACTCGATGCCATATATATGCTTGAGCGACGCGCCGTTGGCCTCCGCATCCTGCGAATCGCAGTAGTTCTCAAACCACCACGCGGTAGAACGTGGACGCGCCAAGGCAAACGAGGGGTCAAAAACCACCGTCTCCACCTTCGCCCGGATAGAGGAGCACCACGGCGCGGTATTGTCGGTAGGAGTGTTGAGCACTGCGTCACCCTTCCATAGTTTTGTAATGGTCTGATCGCCGTATCTGTCGCCGGGATAATAATTTAGCACCGAGACAAAGAACGTCAAAGTCTTACTCTCCTCGGACCAAACAGCGTATGCACCCGGTGTCTGCCCCACCACGCTTGCCGATACAAGCAATGCCAAGAGCAGCAACGCCAAATTAATTTTTTTCATTGTTAGGTGTATCGTATTTTATGTTTTAACTTGTACATTCGGGCGGTAAAGTTAGTTATGATTTTTGAAATTTCCACCATTTTTTCCCCGATAAAAAACGGCAAAAAAATCTGCAAAAATTTTACACGGTATAACTTGCTATTTTTCAATCACTTCCAAAATCTATGTAAAGCGCGCTGGACAAAAAAAAAAAAATGCTTGACATTTTTAGAATTTGTATTTACCTTTGCGGCGGAAAAAGGAAGATGGAGTCTTCTATTCGGATTTTTTCCAAAATACGCATCTTTTTGGCAACAATGGAAACATTATCGGCAACAACATGCGCCCCACATAGCGGCATCGCCGCGAGCACTTCTGCTAATAGAAGTGTCAATCCCGAAGGAGGAGACGCCAAAATCGGGAAGTCGGTAGAGTACGCCCTGTTGCCTAATGTGAAATACTGGTTTCCAATCCGCGCCACTCACCACCGCGCACAGAAGATTTACGACAAGATAGTGTCCCTGCGCAACGACTGTCTCGAACCTTACTTGCCAATCCTTCGACACATCGAATACACCAACGAGGATTTCAACAACCCTACACAATACATCGCAGACAAACCTTTGGATTCGGGCTTGTTGTTCCTGCGCTCAACTTTAAACGACTTCCGCGCCCTGCTCCAATACCAAAATATGTTTCCTGGCATGACACCTTTTTATAACCACTTCTACGTCAATTATCTTGGCAAGAATGATTTTCTCACCGTGCCAGACAGGCAGATGGAGAGTTTCAAGATTATCCTTAATTCCGAAGGTCTTATTTTTGTATAATTCAACAAATTTTATAAGGACGATTTTCAGACACAAACGAGCATAAGCAAAGTATATTTTACTTTTAATGAGTTATATGGGCAAAACTTCCCCCACCCAAATTTGGGA
>JAEEGL015427716.1_pt1 | contig 11718 bp, 9 predicted proteins | sample 9134231 | NCBI WGS metagenome assembly JAEEGL01 (sample SAMN16246548, study PRJNA631951) | gut metagenome | biome: gut microbiome; feature: rumen; material: fiber-attached | host: Bos | place: Iran: Karaj | collected 2018-10
CACTCGTGTATACGGAAAAAAACAAATCAGTCACATAATATGAGTCTTCCTTAAAATTACCAGGAGTAAGATAAGATTTTCCCGTTAAGTCGATGACGTCTCCCTGCGAAAAGTAACCGACAGAGTTTGAGTCAACATAGAAAACAGAGCAGAAATCCGGACTAACGTACTTTATATTCTGTATGATCCATTTTTGGATAGTCTTACCATCACCCTTTTCAAAAAGTTCCTCGTCATAAATTGAGTTGAGGGAGGTATTATAGTTTTCAAAGTAGTGCTGAAATCCGTTTGAATAGCCCTGAAGAACCTGCGAGCAGTTATCAAAATAACGTTTTTCCAAAAAACGCAATCCGTCTTTGAGCACGATGCCATTCAATATAAACAAAAGTGCCATTACAAAAACACTGACGACAGCTGAATAGAGAAGCTTTAATTTTTCAGGAGAGAGATAACTTTTTACTGATAAACCCATATAAATATGATAACTCACCTTACAAATAAAGAAAACAAATTTAAAAAGAGCGAAACAGGAGAAAAAAAAGGCTGCCCTTTTTAAGGACAGCCCATTAAGACTTACGCAAAATCACGCGTTTTTTTACTCAGCGTCACCCGTGTTATAAGAGTTGAACTGAGTTACGTTAGGATTTGCGATTACGGAGAACTTCTGATTCTTGCGGACACAAAGGATGAATGCGCCTGCAATAAAGATAGAAGAATAACATCCAGAAATCAAACCGACAGTGAGTGCCAGAGAGAAGTCATGAATTGTTCCAGTCGTAAAGAAGAACAATGACAAAACGGCAAACAATGTAGTAAGTGTCGTGATGATGGAACGGCTCAAAGTTGAAGTAAGAGCTGAATTCAAAATCTCACGGAATGTCTTTGCCTCAACAACCTTGATGTCACTTCGAACGCGGTCAAGGATAACAACGGTAGCGTTGATTGAGTAACCGATAATAGTAAGGATTGCAGCAAGTGTCGTTGTAGAGAACTCCATCTGAATGAAAGAGATGAAGGAAATCATTATCATTGAGTCGTGAATGATTGCAATTACAGCGGCAAGCGCAAAATCCCACTTAAAGCGGATTGCTGAATAAGCAAAAATCAAAACCAAAGTTGCAAGCACGAGAATTATTGAGTCACGGATCAAAGTTTTTGAGAACTGAGCGCCGATAAAGTCAGACTTTACGATTGTAACCTTGTCTTCGCCGAATTTACCTGCGAGAGCAGCGTTAGCCTGAGACTGAATTGTCTTTCCATTGTCTGCACCAGCTCCCATACGGATCTGGAAGCTTTCACTTCCCTCACTTCCGACGATTTTTACATCTACGTCAGAGAAATCCTTTAATGTTGCGCGAACTTCATCAGCAGAAATCTTTGCCGAAGAATCCTGAACATAAAGTCTCAAAGGTGTCTCGCCAAGAGTTGTTGAAACACTTGAACTTACAAAGAGACCTGATTCTGGAATTGACGCATCCTTGTGAACCAAAGCGTTAACACCGTTGATTTCGTTCAATTTTGAGGCAACTGCTGATATTTTTGAAGAAACAGCATAATCGATTGTGACGGTTCTGTTTTCTTCACCGACACCGCTTACTACAGCCTCAACGCTTGATTTTCCGACATTGAGGACAACCTTTGCAGTTCCTGAGTAAGAAACCTCAAGGACAGAATCTGCAATCTTTACTTCTTCGATAAGGCCAGGCTTAAAGTCAAGTCCGAAATTGATTCCGCGTGTAGCAACAGAAACAATTCCACAAACAATTACTGCTGCACTTAAAACGACGGCTACAGGGAAAAATCTGCTAAAATTAATTATCTTTTTCATTATTTTACTCCCCAGCCGATGCTGACTTTATTATGTCCAACGACATCGGTGTTGAAATCGAACATGAGTCGTGAAACTACAAGGGCTGTGAATACAGATGAACATACACCGATTGCAAGGGAAACAGCGAATCCCTGAATTGAGCCTGTTCCGAGTTTAGAAAGGAATGCAGCTGCAATAAATGTCGTGATGTTCGAGTCCATGATTGCCCAGAAAGCGTTGTCAAAACCAGCTGCGATTGCCGCTGCGCGGCTCTTTCCGTTTTTGAGCTCTTCCTTAATACGCTCGAAGATGATTACGTTTGCGTCTACAGACATACCGACGGTAAGAATCATACCGGCGATAGATGAGAGCGTAAGAGTGAGGTTGAATGCGCTCAAAACCGAGAACATTATGTACATATTAAGAATCTGAGCAACGACAGCGTTAAATCCTGCACCAAGATAGTAGATGATCATGAATGCAAGAACGGCAATAAGTCCCCATGAAAGGGCCTTGATTCCCTGCTTGATTGCAGCATCACCCAAAGATGCTCCTACAACCTGCTGACTTTCGACCTCAAGAGGAACTTCAAGCCATGCAGTCTGAAGGACTTTCTGAATGTTCTGAGCTTCCTCAACACTGAATCCGCCAGAAAGAGAAACCTGTCCTCCGCCGATTTTTGAGCGTATTGTTGCGGCAGACTTGATTTTATCGTCACTTACGATTGCAAGACGCTCACCAACGTGAGCACCCGTAAAGTCAGCAAAAATATCTGAGCCCTCTGAGTCAAGAACGAAGTTTACCTGAGGCTGATTTGTAGTCGGATCAGCAGAAACGATGGCAGATTTTACGTGCTTACCGTCAAGTGCAATTTCTTTTTTTACACAAAGATAACCGATTCGCTCATCAAGGCCGTAGGAATCTTTCTGATAAAATCCCATAACCTCGCAGTCTTCTGGAATAACTGAAGAATCGATGAGTTTCCCGTCTGAGTTGAAAATGCCTGCAGGATTTGAATTGTAATATGAGTTGAAAGCATTTGTAGCAGCATCATCAACAAGGCGGAAATTGAGGATTCCCTTACCCATGATGATTGTGTTTACGCTCTCTGAGTCAGCTGCACCTGGGATTTCGATGTAGATTCTGTCTTCACCCTGCTGGCGAACGACTGGAGAAGTAAGACCGAATTTATCGATGCGGCCTGTAAGAGTCTCAATAGCCTGAGCCATAGCGTCTTTTTTAAACTGAGCTGTATCACCGACCTTGTCTTCTTTTGACTGAGAAGCAAGGGCAGCGTCGAGATCTGCGTGAACGATGATATTCATACCGCCGCTCAAATCGAGACCGAGTTTTACAGAACTTTCGTATCGCTTTTTTGCAGCAAGAATCTGATCACGATATTTGCCTTCGATTACATCAAGCAGCTCTTTTTCTGCATTATAACCTGTGAAAGAATCAAGAATTGCAGAAACAGTAAGTGTTTTTGGCATTGCAGGAGCTTCTTTTCCAGCTTCCTTATATGCCTTTGCAAGTTTCTTATAATTCTTTTTTGCAGCCTTTGCAAGATAATTATAAGAAGAATCAAGAACTGCATCCGGATTTTCTTTTGCAATCTTGATGAGCTTGTCCTTGTCTTCCTTTGCTTTTACAACTGTGTAATCCTTGATTTTTTCCAAAGAACTGAGCGCAAGATTCTGCTCATCTTTTGGTGTCCGTGCATACCAGTTGATTGATGGCAAGAGGAATGCAAAACAGATTGCAAGGACTACCAGAATAATGGTAAAACGACTTCGTTTGTTCATTTTATATTATACTCCGGTACTTTTTTTATTTTGTTTCTGTTTTTTCGATTTTCTCTGCTTTTTCAGCAGTTTCTGCAGGCTTGCTGTTGAGTACGCCAGCGATTGCAGAACGGTTGAATTCAATTTTTACGTCGTCGTCAACTTTGACAATTACAGTCTTTTCTTTTGTTGAAGCTACAACTCCGTGAATTCCACCGACAGTAACAACCTTATCGCCTTTTTTGAGGGCATTGATCATTTTTTCAGTTTCTTTCTGTTTTTTATTCTGTGGACGAATAATGAAAAAATAAAAAATAATGATGATCAAAACAAAAGGAGCTACGCTCATAAGTGTGTTTGGGCTGGTGGCACCTGCCGCCTGAAGCAATGTTACAAGAGACATTATATTTTCCTTCCTTATTTTTTTTTGGCATTATAGATTATCATTTTACTTTCTTAACGGCAATATCAAAAAAGCGACATATAATTGTCATATTGAAGAATATGGCAGGCGAAAGAAAATCCACCTGCATTTTTGAGAAGAAATTCATGGAATTTTATTATGTTTACTATAAACAGGTGTTTTTTACTTGAGAAGCTTCTCAAGATTTTGATTCAAGACAAGAAGATTCTCGTCATTTGGAGAGAGTGAGACGACTTGCTTAAGATAGTACTGGGCTTTTCTGTATTCCTTTTTATTGAAATAAATCGTATAGAGGCGGAACAGGGAATCTTTGTTGCGCGGATTTGAAGTCAGGCTTGAGCGCAAGTCCGTAAGGATTGCAGCCTCAGTTGACTCGAGAAAGCTTTTTTCGTAGTAAAGGAAACTCTTCACTTTTGAAGAAGCCGACGGAAGAAGCTGCGCTATGAGCCTTGAAGCCTCCGCTCCCCTTCCAGTCGAAACAAGCACGTGAATATAAGAGTGGATGAAATCCTCGTCGTTTTTATTTTCAGCATATAGAGAAGATGCTATTTTCCAGGCCTCGTCTTTTTTCCCGCATTCAAGGCAGATGTTTATGTGATTGAAGAGGATTCCCCTGTCGATTCCCTTTTGAGAGGCCAACGGAGAACTTATGGCATAAGCCTCCTTCCAAAGCCGCTTTTGCATCATCGAGGAAATTTTTATCTTCAAGGCTTCGATATTTGAGCCGTCCTTTTCAAGAATCAAATCCGCAAGCTCCTCACCGGTTTTTCCTCCGACAGTACTTCCGCTTTCAGAGGCAACGCCTGCGGCAAGGATTATCACTTCCTCATCATCAGGATAAAGCGAAAGAGCAGTCTCAATTGTTGACGTGGCGGCCATAACATTTCTGTTCCACTCTTTCTGAACTTTAAAGCGCAGCACAAGATAATCGCGCGAAGTCGTATCAATTCTTGCATAAGCATCAAGCAAAGATGCGGCACGGATATACTCACCTTTTTGAATGAGGAGTCTGGCTCGAAACAAAACAAAGTAACGGTTTTCAGGCTCAATCTGGAGGACGCGGTTCACAAAAGACTCACATTCCTCATAATTACCCGAATAATATTTTATTTCCGCGCAAAGCTTTAAAAGCTGGCGGTTCTGTCCATAAGTTTCGAGAAGTGAATTTGCGAGAGAGGAAGCCTTTTCGTAATCTTTAGAGACGAAGGCAAGCCTTGCATGAGAAAAATTAATCTCAAAATTATCCGGAGCGATTTTTCCTGCAAAATCAAAAAAGGAAGCCGCTTTTTTTAAGTCACCGGTCTTTTCAGAAAGGACTCCTGCAATATAGTTCACAAAAACTGATGACGAATACATCGAAAGTGCCTTGCTGACAGACGCAGTCGCATCCTCATAAAAATCAGGCTTTGAATCAGAAAGGAGAATGACCATTGGCGGAAGTGCATAGGCAAAAAAATCCGTCGAGCTTGAGTTGCTGTCGTAAATTCCACTGTTTACTGATTCGATGATTCCGACATAATCGTTGGCGGAAGAAATTTCAACCAAAGGCTCCGTATAGTTCTCAGACTGCCAGCAGATTTTCATGATGCTTTGGGCAATGTATAAAAGGACTTTCTCAGCCTCAGAAGCAGAATCTCCCTTTTTCCGAAGATACGAAATCGCCTCGTGCAATGACTGAGGAGAACCAAGCTGAACTTTTTTTACGACGTCAGAATCCACCGACGAAAAAAAAGCCCTCGCCTTTCGCTCAGGAAGCGCAATCCTTACGGCCTGCGACTCATCCGCAACGAATTCTTCCTCCTTGACCGGAGGAGAAGGCTTTTTCTTTTTGGCTTCAGACGGAGAGAGAATAAAACAGAATGTAAGGATCAGGGCAGAAATCTTTCTGCATCCGGACTTCATTAGACATTCGCTCCGGTAAAAGGATCCTCATCATCAGTTGAATCGGAAAGCTCATCCTTGTCAAAAGGAAAATGATTTATCGCTTTTTTTTGATAGAAGAAAATTGCCACCAGAAATCCGCCGAGCAAAATCAAAATCAGCGGAAAACACTGCGACATAAAAACCGTAAATGAGATTCTGATTACGTTGAGGGAAAACAGTAGGAAGAAGCAGCCCAAAAAAACGAGGATTGACGACGGAAAAAGATAGACTCCGCGGATACGGCGGTGCTTGAAAAGGCAGGTCAGTATGAGACAGATTCCGCACCAGCACAAATCCATCGGCCACAACACGTCGATTCCATACGGAAAGATTTTTGCTGAAATCAGCATGGAAGTTAAGCCCATGAAAAAGAGGCATAGTCCTGCAAAAAAGAAACTCGCCCAATGAAAAAACACCATTGAAAAATAGAAGATTACAGCACCCAAAACCATGACGAAAGCCGCGGTCGGAGAAACCGGAGTATTTATCTCAGAAGAAAAAATGGAAAGCAGGAAAAGCCCCGCAAGGATACACACAAGTCCAAAAGCAAGCATAAAGTTCAGCACAGGAACAGTTATCTTTTTCATTTTTGCCCATTTACTCCTATCCTGACAGAATACTATATAAAATAACAAATTGGAACTACTTTAAAACACCACTGATTTGTGATATTTTTTTACGAAATGAAGCGAAACACACTCTTAAATTGTACCATACTTTTTCTCACTGTTTTATGCCTGTCATGCAAGTCTCCTTCCTCGCAAAAAAGCGACTCAACTCTCATGGAGCTTAAACAGCTTCTGACCGACACTTCCCTTTCGGCTCAGTCCAGACATGCAGTCATCAACAGGATCGCAAACCAGTACTACTCACAGGGCAAAAGTGACGAAATGGTTCTTTTTCTTACAGACTGGACGGAAAATCATCCGTCTGACATATACAACGCCTACTATCTCTACATGATTGCCATGAACTATGTAAAATCAGGTTCTGAGCCGCTTGCTGAGTATTACTTTGAGCGGGTCCTCAACAATTTTTCTGACTTAACTCTTGGTGGCCAGTCGATTCATTTTTCATGCCTGCAGAACCTCATCAACATAACGAAGAGTTCCGCAAACAGAATCGCTTACTTCAACCGACTCATAAACACTTTTCCTCAAAACATAAGCATCACCGAAATGTATGTAAGGCTTGCCATGGAGTACGAAAAAGAAGGTGAATGGGATCAGGCACTCAAATCATACGAGCTTTTTCTTGAGCAGCCGGATTCTTCAGCAATACAGATTGCAGGAATTCCAGAGGCATACGCAAAAGCAAGGCAGATGGTCAATTTCTCAAAATCCCAAAAGGACTGGACTTTTGAGAGCCTTGAAGATCTTGAAAAGGCCGTAAAAACAGCAATCTCAAAATACGACTGGCGCTCTCTGGACAGATACCGCACGAGAGTCAATTTCTTTGCGATGAGCTGGAAGTCAAGCGAGTCAGACGCAAACGCCCTGGAAAACTTCTCCATGCACAACTTCATGCTCGGAAACAAAATCCGCTACAACGAGCAGCTGGACGAATCATCAACTCCAACAGAAGCCTATCTTAAGACATGGGGATGGAGTCAGTACATAAACGTCTGGTACCTTTATTTCAGAAAGGTAAATTTTCCGACAGATCCTGAAATCCACGGAAACTGGGAATGGGCTGGCATTTATTTTGGCGAAAAACTCTAGGAAGTTTTTCTCATTCCTTCTCCTTAAAGACAATTTTCCTCTTCCTGTCAGTTTTTCTTTTTGGATTTAAAGTTTTTCCTCTTGAGGACTTTTTCCAGGAAGAAAAAACACACCTTTTAAAGCAGAAATCCGAAAACATCCAGGACAAACAAGAAAACCTTGAAAAAATCGATGAAGATGAGCTTGAGCCATACTACATTGATGCAAAAGCCACTGATTTAGTGCTTCACCTTCTTGATGATGACATAATCGAAAAGGAACTTGAGGCCGAAAGCAAAACAAAGAGTCTGGAAGAGCGTTCAGCAAAAATCATAACTGAGGCCGGAAACCTTCCTGTAAGCGAAAGTTCCTATGCGCAGTCAATGATTCAAAAATACATAAGGCAGTTTACGACCAGCTATGGGAAAAAAGCCCTGACTTCAATTCTTGATGACGGGGAAGTCTACCGCCTGTACGTGCGGCAGGAACTCAAAAAAAGAAACATGCCGAAAATCCTTGAATACCTTCCCGTAGTTGAAAGCGAATACAAGGTAAAGGCCGTTTCAAAGAGTGGAGCTACGGGACTGTGGCAGTTCATGGAAAACTCGATGTATCCTTTTCTTGAAAAAAGCGACTTTGTTGATGAAAGGCTTGATCCCTGGAAAAGCACGGATGCAGCCCTGTCAAAACTTCAGGACAATTACAGAGTTTTTAACGACTGGTTTCTTGCAATTGCAGCATACAACTGCGGAAGCGGAGCCATGCAGAGGATTTTGAGCGGAGCAAGACATAAAGATTTCTGGTACATAGCGGAAAAAGGACTTTTGCGGGATGAAAGCATAAACTACATACCGAAGCTCATCGCAATAAGCGAACTTTCCGAGCATGGAGAAGAATACGCAATAGAGCTTCCTGAGATAACAAAATCAACTCGGTACGCGGAATTCGATTACATAACGACAAGAAAAAGCATCTCGCTTAAGCGTCTTGCAGGCGAGTTGAGGATTGATTACGAAATACTCAGGCAGCTGAACACCGCCTTAGTAAAAGAAAGAACTCCAGAAAAAGAAGAATACGAAATCAGGCTTCCTCTGGGAATGGAAAAATCAGCAATGCATGCCCTTTCTGAAATCTTAAAGGACGAGCAGTAACTTTCTGATGCGCACATAAAATCAAGGCGCACGCACTACGGCATCAGTTTTTTAACGTTTTTCAAGGTTTTGAAAAGTGAACGAATAAGGGATATAATATTCCTAACTTTTAAGGGGTTTTTTGCCGATATTAACAGAGAGGTATCAGATTTTGAAAAAATTACTACTATCATCATTTATCTTGTACGCCTCTCTTGCAGTTTTTGCGGCGGATAAAAAGTCTTACATATCCTCAACAAGTACAGTTGACTGGTCAAAATCACGCTTTATTTCCAACGTGAATCTGGACACGGAAAAAGCCGGCATCAGCATGCCTTCTCAAAAAAAAGCCGCATCAAACATGATTGACACTCAGCTTCCGATTCTCGTAAAGGATTCTTTGCTCTCACTGAATGTAAATTCAACCCAGCAGCTGATTGATTTGGTACTCGATCAGACAATCACACTTGAGCAGCTGACACAGATAATCGACGACGGAAAAAAGACACCGGGGTACTTTAAGAACGGAACCCTCACTCTGTCCATACAGCATTTCATAAACATCTCAGAGATTTCCTCACTGATGATAAAGCATCACTTTCCATACAAGAACCCGAAGCCGATTGAGACAATTCCATCACGCGCATACACAGGAATAATAATCGATGCCCGCGGAAAGCTTAACGTTCACGGAGAATTCGTAAAGGATGAAGTTGAGCCTTGCTTTTTTCCGCAGATTTGGGATGAAAACATGAACCTCATTTACGAGCGGAACATGGGAAATCCGGAATCAGAAAGCAAAAACGGAGTGATCCGCTATGAATGGTCTGATGATGAATCTTTATATCAGGACAGAATCGGCCTCGACCCAATGCGAATCAGGGCACGAGAGGTTTACGGTGAAATCAGGACTGACCCTGTAATCACCAGGGAAGACGCATTGAAAATTCTTACGGTTCCTGAGAACCTTGAACTTTTGCAGCAGGGAAAAGTCGTAATTCTTCTGGACAAGGAAAACCTCATCTATACGACAAAACCGACTGAAAAAACAGACGGATATTATGCGACTTACCGCGAAATCAAGCAGTATTTCCTTAAGAATGAAGAGCCTCCAATCATTCAGCCGACAAAAGAAGGAGTCCAGCTTTTGTACGACCTCAAATTTGTGGCTGATCAGGCACAGCTTCTTGACTCGGAGCTTCCAAAAATCAAGACTCTCTCTGAAATCCTCAAGAAGTTAAACGAGGACAATGCGTTCACGATTCTTGTGGAAGGACACACGGCAGATGTCAACAAACCGGAAGGACAGATGAACCTTTCGATTCAAAGGACTCAGACCATCATAAATGAACTTGTGAAAAACGGACTTCCGCGTTCAATTTTCAGTTACAAGGGATACGGCGGAACACACCCGATTGCATCGAACGACACAGCTGAAGGCAGGGCACTCAACAGGCGCGTAATCATAACGGCCCGCCCAAAAGCCACATATATTCAGCGAAGGTAGGGAAAAATGAAAAGATTACTGGCAATTGCCTTGACGGCAGCAATAAGTTCCTCTGCATTTGCTCTCAGCTTTAATTTTAATCAGGGGCTCATGGCAACAATGACGGATACCAGCAAATCTGCATTTACGCCTGCAGCGCAGCTGGACGGATTTTTCTCAGGTCAGGTAAACTTTGGAAAGAAAGTTACCGTCAGGGGAGAATTTTCATTCAGGACAGACTATTTTGGAAAAGACCCTGAGCCGGTTGATGATATAGACGCGAAATTCAACATAAACGAAATCTCCATAAACTTCATAACGCCTTTTTCAGGCGCAATACATTCCCTGAGTGCATTCGCAGGAACCTTTGAGCCTGTCGGCTCCGGGCTTCTGCTCCAGCGTCAGTTTGGAGTAAAACCGTATTCATCCCGCCTTACAGAAAGCTACCTCGGCCAGAAAAGCGGAAACATCTATGACTTTTTCGGATATGGCGGAGCCTATACTGCAAGATTTTCATTTTTCCCGCTCTGCGTTGGAGCCGTAATCTGCGCAAACGACAAGAATCTCGGTGACAATGACCAGCTCACAGGTGATTTAAGGGCAGGCCTTTCACTCCGATACCTTCAGCTCGAAGCATCATGTGGAGTCGGAATGTACGTGGACAACAAGGATTCTTCAGGAAATAAATGTATCGTCTACGTCGACACATGCTATCTTCACGCAGGAGTAGACATGCTGCTCGGTGACCCGGACAGCCTTTCACTGCTTTTGCAGGGCGGATTTGATTCATACCCGCTCAAAGAAGGAAAAAAAATCACAAGCAAGTATGGAGAAACTGATTTTGACATCGAAGACTGCTACATCCTCATCGAGCCTCGCATAAAACACAAGATCGTGAACTTGAGCACGACCGTATTCAACATTCCAGACTCAAAACGCGATAAACTATATCTGATTGAAAATTCAGCAGGAATTGCACAGAAAATTGAATTCAACAAATTATCACTTCTTGGAAACAACATAAACCTCGGCGTAATCGGAATGCTTTCCTTTTCCGGAAAAGACATCACGGATTTTAAATACCTTGTAAACGGCGGTTACACTGATGAATTAAAGGATTACGCCTATTTTAAGATTTGTCCTTACATCGACATAAATTTTGCAAAAGGAAATTTAAAAACTGTTTGCCAGATAAACGCGACAAAAATAAAAGAGCACGATGCACAGTCAGTGAAAATCAATTTGGGATACTCTTTCCACCTGTAACATTTATAAAAAAGCTCATCCGCTTTTTAGTGGATGAGCTTTTTTTTATATAATTACTTTACTTTAAAGTGAGAAAGAAGAAAGTCTTCTGCAAGCCTCTTCGATATCTGAGCGATGACCAAATGAGCTGAAGCGGATGAAACTTTCTCCAGAAGGACCAAAACCAGAGCCAGGGGTCGTAACAACGTGGCACTTGTC
>JAEEGL016809232.1_pt1 | contig 11718 bp, 10 predicted proteins | sample 9134231 | NCBI WGS metagenome assembly JAEEGL01 (sample SAMN16246548, study PRJNA631951) | gut metagenome | biome: gut microbiome; feature: rumen; material: fiber-attached | host: Bos | place: Iran: Karaj | collected 2018-10
CCCGGAGATGTTGCAACCTGCTATTCAAACGCAGACAAGGCTAAGAAGGAGCTTGACTGGACTGCTGAGAACGGAATCAGGGAGATGTGCGCAGATTCCTGGAGATGGCAGAGTCAGAACCCCAACGGATACGAGGATTAAGGATAAATAATGTTTAGATTATGGGTTAAACTCATTGAAGACAATCATCTCCTTAGAGATACAGTGATTTGTGATGACACGAATGACACAAGAACACATAAGGTGATGAATGCAATTGAAAAGGCATGCTATGAAATGGATCTTCCCAAGCCGATATGGCTCGACAGCGCGGTGAAGGACTTCCAGATCCACTCAAAATGCAGGTTTACAAAGGACGCTTTCATTGAAAGCGTTCCTTTTGACTATATGGAGATATACGTCATAGAGGAAGATTCTTAATTTTTATATAATAATTAAAACACAATTCCGACACAAAGTACTTTTATACTGAGTTCATAAAACAAAGGAAGAGGTGAAATACCATGAACGAAGAGAACAAAAGTGAACAGATGAATGGTGTGGGAAATGAAACTACTTCTTCAAGCAGCTTCAAGGGGTACGATGTAGGACAGAACAGTCAGCCATATGCTGGTGGAGCATATAGCGGACAGAGCGTATCGACTCCGCAGAGCACGACTACTCCTCAGAGTACAACAACTCCGCAGAGCACGTACGGAAGCCATGGCGCATACGGTAGCCAGAATGCCTATGGCAGCCAGAACACTTATGGAAGCCAGAATGCTTATGGCAGCCAGAATACTTATGGCAACCAGAACACATATGGCAGCCAGAATACTTATGGAAGCCAGAACAGCTATGGCAGTCAGAATACTTATGGCAGCCAGAACACTTATGGCAGCCAGAATACTTATGGCAGTCAGAATACTTATGGCAGTCAGAGCACTTACCAGGGACAGACAACAGGACAGACTACCGGTCAGACCTATGGCGGATATGCTAATTACAGCAGACAGTATACCTACGATCAGGTAACGGGAGCTCCCAAGAGCACAACCCAGACCTACGGAACTTATCAGTATGCAGGCTCTTCTACTGATAACACAACAGATCAGCAGACCAAGGCACCTAAAAAGAAGGATACGCTTAAGATCGTTATCGCAGCTGTTGCAGCTGTTGCTCTTATCGTAACCGGTGTCGGAGCAGCTTACTATAATTACAACAACAGATTGGTTGCAGAAAATCAGCAGGCTCAGATCGAAGATAAGACTTCAAACAGCATTGGAAGTTCTACAGTAGATAACAGCCAGTCAACTGAGGATAAGACAGTTCAAAAGACTGAGACAAGCAAGGTTACAACAACCAATTCAACAGGCGAGATCAAGGCGGTTGTAACTGATGTTACAGAAGTTGTTGAAGAGGTTATGCCTGCTCTCGTAATTATTCATAACAACTTTACCGTATCCAGCAACTATTTCGGATATGTATATGAGAATGAGGCAACTGCTTCAGGCAGCGGAATCATTGTAGGACAGAATGATTCAGAGCTTCTTATAGCTACTAACTACCATGTAATCGAGGGTGCTGATACTCTTGAGGTTATCTTCTCAGATGATACAACCATCGAAGCAGTGGTAAAGGGAACAGAGTCAGATATGGATCTTGCAGTTATCGCTGTAAACCTTAGCTCAATTTCTTCTGACACACTTGACACAATAAAGATCGCAACTCTTGGTGACAGTGAAAGTCTTGCACTTGGTGAGCCTTGCGTAGCAATTGGAAATGCTCTTGGTTATGGCCAGTCAGTAACAACAGGTGTTATCTCAGCTCTTAATCGTGAGATCGAGGTTGATGACGGCGTTTACAGAACCTTTATCCAGACTGATGCAGCTATTAACCCGGGTAACTCAGGCGGAGCACTTCTTAACCTTAAGGGCGAAGTAATCGGAATCAATTCCAACAAGCTCGGTGGTGATGAGGTTGACTCAATGGGCTTTGCTATTCCTATTTCAGCAGCACAGCCTATCATTGAGAAGCTTATGAATGAGCAGACCAGAATCAAGGTTGCAGAAGCTGACAGAGGCTATGTCGGAATTTCAGGTGTCAGCGTAACATCAGATGTTTCAGCAGTTTACGGACTTCCTCAGGGAGTTTACATCGCAGATACTTTAAGTGGTGGCGGTGCAGAAGCAGCAGGTATTCAGAAGGGTGACGTTATCGTAGAATTCGACGGCGAAGAGATAACCTCCATGGAAGACCTTCAGAACAGACTTCAGTACTATGCAGCAGGCACAACAGTTTCCATCACTGTAGAGCGCAACGTTGGAAATGAGTATGTTGAACAGACCTACGAAGTAACACTTGGTTCTTCATCAAGCTCCAATTCTTCCGGTTCAGACGGCGGACAGGATAGCAACGGAACAAGCGGACAGTACGATGGTTACCAGATGCCCGGAATGCCCAAGGACCGCAACGGCGGATCAAACAGCCAGGGCGGCGGACACTAAGCAAACGGAGAAAATATGACAGACAACAGAAATGATGATTTTGATTTCAGGGAAATCACCGATGATAAGAGCGTGGATATAGAAGACAGACCTGTTGAGGGCTCCGGCTCTGACAGTTCTTCTGACAGCTCTAAAACTAATGACAATAACAATACCTCCTCTTCAAATGAATCACCTTATGAGGATGTGTGTTTTGTCTGCAGACGTCCGGAGAGCAAGGCGGGAAAGATGTTCCATCTTCCCAACAATATCTGCATCTGTGATGACTGTATGCATAAGACTATGGATGCTGTCAGCCAGTTTGATTATCAGAACATGCTGAACAATCCTACTCTGATGAACGAGCTGAACAAGAATACAGGCGGATTCCCGGGGATGAATTTCTTCGATATGGGTAATATTCCCGGCGGCTTTAATATGGGCGGCGGAATTCCCAACTCTCAGAAGATCAAGAAAAAGAGTGAGAGCACGGTGAAGCCGGCTTTCGATATAAAGAATATTCCGGCTCCTCATAAGATCAAGGCTAAACTTGACGATTATGTAATCGGTCAGGATCAGGCAAAAAAAGTCATGTCTGTTGCTGTTTATAATCATTACAAGAGAGTTGCTACAGATACGATGGATGATATAGAGATCGAGAAATCCAACATTCTCCTTCTTGGACCTACAGGAAGCGGAAAAACCTATCTGGTAAAAACTCTTGCAAAGCTTCTTGATGTGCCTCTTGCTATTGCAGATGCAACATCACTTACAGAGGCCGGATACATTGGCGATGATATCGAGAGCGTAGTAAGTAAGCTCCTTGCAGCTGCCGGTAATGATGTGGAAAAAACTGAGCATGGTATTATCTTCATCGACGAGATAGATAATATTGCCAAGAAAAAGAACACCACTTCAAGAGATGTCAGTGGTGAGTCAGTTCAGCAGGGAATGCTCAAGCTCCTTGAGGGCTCAAATGTAGAGGTTCCTGTTGGCGCAGGCAGCAAGAACGCGATGGTTCCTCTTGCTACAGTAAATACAAGAAATATCCTTTTCATCTGCGGAGGTGCTTTCCCCGACCTTGAGGAGATCATCACCCAGAGACTTAATAAACAGACCTCCATCGGCTTTGATGCAGATCTTAAGGACAAATATGAGGATGATCCAAATCTTCTGACCAACGTTACTGTCGAGGACCTGAAGAAATTCGGAATGATCCCGGAGTTCCTTGGAAGACTTCCTATCATCTGCACACTGCAGGCTCTTACCAAGGACATGCTCATCAAGATCCTCAAAGAGCCCAAGAACGCCATTCTCAAACAGTACCAGAAGCTCCTTGCTCTGGATGAGGTTGATCTTCAGTTTGACGACGGAGCTCTTGAAGCTATCGCAGAGAAGGCTATGGAAAAAGAGACAGGAGCAAGAGCTCTTCGTGCAATCATAGAGGAATTCATGCTCGACATCATGTATGAGATTCCGAAGGATGACAATATCGGAAGAGTTACAATTACAAGAGAATACATTGATGGAAAGGCTTCTCCTCTTATCGAGGTAAGAAGCGAGGGTATGCTTCCAAAGCTTCCTGTTTTCAACACAGAGCAGGCGACAAGCGTATAAACTGGCAGAGATAAAGAAAATAGAGATAAAGAAAACGGCGATCCGCTATATAAGCGGGTCGCCGTATTTAAGTTCTTAATAATCATTTAGCAGTAATAAGTGTTCCTGACTTGCCCTTTAATGCATCCTCTACAGAAGAAAGAGAAGTGATAAGAACTGAGCCTTCAGGATTGGCTGTAAGGAATTCGATCGCTGCTTCGATCTTAGGAAGCATATCAACCTTTCCGAACTCACCGGCTTCGATATACTTCTGAGCTTCGAAGAGGTTCATATTAAGAATGGGTTCCTGATCTTCCTTCTCAAAGTTCTTGTAAACATAAGGTACTGAAGTCAGGATGATAAGTCTGTCTGACATAAGGTCTGCTGCGAGCTTGCCTGCGATAGCATCCTTTTCAATTACAGCGGATGCTCCCTTGAGAACATGTCCCTGTCTGATTACGGGGATTCCTCCGCCTCCGCAGGCGATGACCTCCTGGCCTGCATCAACCAGTGCCTTGATGGCGTCAATCTCAACGATATCTATAGGCTTGGGGGCTGCAATAATTCTTCTGTAGCCGTTTCCGGGTTCTTCTCTTACAAAGTTACCCTTTTTAATCTCAACGTCGGCATCTTCTCTGGACATGTTTCGTCCGATGGCCTTGGTAGGCGCGTAGAAAGCTTCATCATAGGGGTCAACCGTAACCTGTGTAAGAATTGTGCTGACAGGCTTGGAAATGCCGCGGCCTGTGAGCTCTGCCTTAAGTGAATTCTGAATGTCGTAGCCTACATAGCCCTGACTCATAGCGCTGCAAACGCACATAGGAGCTGCTGTGTAGTCGATGTAAATCCTGTGAAGCTCGGTCATGGCCTTGTGGATCATGCTGACCTGAGGGCCGTTGCTGTGGGTGATAACAAGCTGATAGCCGGCTTCAATAAGATCTGCCAGAGCCTTGGCTGTTATCTTTGTTGCGTCCTTTTGCTCATTTGTGGTCACACCAAGTGCTTCATGGCCAAGAGAAACTACTGCTTTTATATTTTCCATATTCTCCTCACTCCAAAGGCGCTTGCCAGCAAAGATTCACACTGTAGCAGCCTTTCTAAATATAAGATAAAGTAATTGTACCCTATTTAATTTCAAAATAAAAGCAATATGTTGGTCACTTCTTTTTGCCAAGAAAGTGCATCTGACCGCTCATGCCGACTTGAAAGTTTGCGTGGGGATTGTAGTAGCTGGTGAGAATGTCCTTTTTAACCTCTTCTTCGTTTTTGTCCGGAGCGTAAAGGTTCAGCTCTTCACTGAGAGACGTGATCTGATATTGCATAACATTCATGGTGCGAGCCATATTTTTCATGATCTGGAGAACGGTAGCCTGGTTATCCTTGATGAAATTGCCCATGCGCTCCTGGGTAACTCTGATGGCATAAACGTCCGTATAAGCGATCAGCGTGTAATTTGACGGAGCCTCCAAAAGAAGTCCCATCTCGCCAAAACACGTGCCCGGGCCGATGATCCTAAGAAGTATCTCGTTCTCGGTTCCGTAGCCGATGTACATCTCAGCTTTTCCCTGAATGATCTTGTACATATCGAGGTTAACTTCGCCCTCTTTAAGGATCATGCTTTCAGCGGGAAAAGTCACAATGGCTTTTCCACCAACATTGTTATCGCTAATGGTGTTATTCTGATCATTATCGCCCATGAAGTACCTCCTAAATCATACTGTCATAATAATATTATGGCCGTAAACAGGATGGTGTGCAATGTTTAATAAATGAAAAAACGATTAATACATTTCGACTTGTCCGCTGAAAATCTTCTTCAGTCTGTTCCGGACGATGATAAAGGCCGGAATCAGGAATGCGTCAGCCAGGATCCAAGCTACAGGGCTTGCAAGGCAGATAGCGGTAAATCCGATGACAGGAACAAGGAAAACAGCGACCAGTGTTCTTCCGATCATTTCCATTACACCTGCAAGGACTGCAAACATTGAAAAGCCCATGCCCTGAATGAGGAATCTTACGATATTTACGAGAGCCAGCGGAATATAGAAGGCTGAATTGAGGATCAGGAATTTGTGTGCGTCGTTAAGGCAGGCAACCTCGTCGGCGCTCAGGAAGATCATTGAGAAGTTCCTTCCGAAGAAAAACAGTATCACAAAGGCCAGAATCGCGTATCCACAGCCCAGCTTAACTGCAGCCACAAGGCCCTGGGATAAGTGATTCAGCTCTTTTGCACCAACATTCTGTCCGCCGTAGGTAGCCATGGTGGATCCGAGGGCATCGAAAGGAATGCAGAAGAACATTCCCACTTTTCCTGCTGTGGTAACAGCTGCAGCTGCATCGGTTCCAAGGCCGTTGATGGCGGTCTGGAGGATTACGCTACCAATAGCTGTTATTGAGTACTGAAGGCCCATGGGAACGCCCATGTTGAAAAGGATAAGGAAGTGAGACTTATCAAGCCTGAAGTCCTCTTTCTTAAGGTGCAGAATGTCGATCTTCTTAATGATGAAGATAAGGCACATAAGCCCTGAGATGAACTGCGAAATGACAGTAGCCAGGGCTGCGCCTGTAATGCCCATGTTAAGGGGCAGGATAAACAGAAGGTCCAAAAGAATATTGATGATCGAGGCGATGATAAGGAACTGAACAGGGTGTTTGCTGTCACCCAGAGCTCTGATAACGCCGGATAAAAGGTTGTACATATAGGTTACGGGGATTCCAAGGAAGATAACAATGATGTACTGGTAAGCATACTCAAGGACATCGCTGGGAGTCTTCATGGCAACCAGAATCTGTCTGCAGAAGATGCTGACAAAAAAGGTCATGACAACTGCGAAAATACTGCAGAGAATGATGGCATGGGAAACGAATTTTCTCATGCTCTTGTAGTCCTTTGCACCGAATCTCTGGGCAACAGGAATGGCAAAACCATTGCACACGCCCATGCAAAAGCCCATGATAAGGAAGTTTACAGCACCTGTAGTGCCCATTCCTGTGTAGGCCTCTTTTCCCAGAAACCAGGAAACGATGGCTGTGTCGATGATATTGTAGAGCTGCTGGAAAAGCATTCCCCAGAAAAGAGAGAGGGCAAATCCGAAGATCAGCTTCATAGGATTGCCAACAGTAAGGTCTTTGATATTGGTAGTTTGTCTATTTGTGCTCATATTTCTCCTGATAACAATCATAAAAAACATGTGAAATTACAAAATTAGTGACACTTAATAGTACTACTTTTTATCAAAATATCAATATAAAATTTTCATAGTTTAATCAATGATAATCCCAAAGGCGTAGGCAAAAATTACCATATCAGATCATCAGGTCCGGATTTATCTTGGTTATCCTTCTGTCGTAGGTCATAAGTCCGTTGACCTCTTCCTCCACGTCGCTTACCTGAGTGTATACAGCTCCGGAAAGCCCCTTCGGAATAAGAGGCTTAAGGCTTGCGTTGATCAGGTTGTAGTAGGCAACTCCCAAGTTATCCAGATTGTCATACTTTTTGTAGCCATAGACCCTGTCAACGCTGGAATGACCATCAATGTGGCAGGCAAATCCGCCGTACTCAGAGATCACAAAAGCGCGATCTGCCTTGTCATTTTCTACAGTAAGAGGACGGAAATAGTTGTGGACACTTCTAAAGCTGCCTGATCCTTCGTCGAACCAGCCGCTTGCCTGATCGATGGGCCTTGTGTCATCGAGCTCTTTTGCCATGATGGTTGCTCCTGCGGCGTTAAACTGGCCCCAGCCCTCGTTGAACAGAACCCAGGTTGCGATGCTGGGCACATTGTAGAGGTAGTGGATCGTGTTTTTCATTTCATAGATCCACTCGCTGCGACCTTCAGCTGAGCTCCTGGAAAAGGTCTTGTAGTAGGCCGGTCCGTCAGGCATTCTTCCGAATACCTTGGGGAAAATGGTGGGAAGATAGCTGACAACAGGCTTTGCGTAGGAGCTTCCTCCGCTGACCATGTCCTGCCATACGATCATTCCGATCCTGTCGCAGTGGTAATACCATCTGGCGGATTCGATCTTTATATGCTTTCTCATCATATTGAAGCGAAGTCGCTTCATCTCTTTGATATCAAATATAAGTGCCTCGTCGGAAGGGGCGGTGTAAAGCCCGTCCGGCCAGTAGCCCTGGTCAAGGACTCCCATAAGGAAGTAGGGCTTGTGGTTAAGGCAGAATCTGGTTATGCCCGCTTCATCTTTTTCAGTAGAATAATACCTCATGGCAAAATAGGAGCGCACGCTGTCCTGCCCGGCATCTATCTGAAGCGGATAGAGGTAAGGATCCTCGGGGCTCCACAGGTGTGGATTATTCAGAGATAATTTGAACTGGTAATAGCAGTGTTTTTCAGAAGTAGTATTCTCCCCTGCACTTGGATATGTATCCGAGGAGAAGGAAGGATCTTCACTGAAGCTGCTCTGATGAGAATCCTTGGAGGAAGGTGATTTTACAAGCTCCCGCCCCGGGATTCTTAAGGTTACCATGCATGGAAGGTTCGTGGAAACCTCTACGGATACGGTCTTAAGGTCCTCTTCGGGTCTTATCCTTATGGCTCTTACATAGGTGGCCGGTACTTCTTCAATCCAGACAGTCTGCCAGATTCCGCTCTGACAGGTGTAGTACATTCCGCCTCTGTGCAGAGTCTGTTTTCCCCTGCTGTGGTAGGAGGAATCGCTGGTATCGCGCACTCTGACAGCCAGCACGTTCTCTAAGGAAGAGCTGCCGTCGTCTGTAAAGCTTAGGGAGTCTGTTATATCAAGGGTAAAAGGAAGATAGCCGCCGCTGTGGGAGCCGATAAGGCTACCATTCACATAAATGTCGGCGAACTGATCCACTGCTCCGAAGTGGAGTAGAAATCTAGAGTTTTCGAATTTTCTTTTTAGTACCGGAAGCTTTGTTTTGTACCAGAGAGTATCTGTGGGCTCCAGCCTTTTTTCAACGCCGGAGAGCATGGCCTCCGGTGAAAAGGGCACGAGGATCTTGCCCTCCATTTTGTCGTCTGAGGGAATCTCCTTACTGTCTGTTCCTTTGACAAAGCAGTAATCCCAGAAACCATTCAGGTTGACATAACCGTCCCTTACAAACTGAGGACGTGGGTATTCCTTTAAAACATGCGTCTTATCCAGCTTTTCACCCCAGGGAGTGATCAGTTTGTTGAGCACATCGTCATCGTGTGCTTTGTCAATCGCTTTGATAGCATCAATTAAGTCCATCTGCAGTTTCCTCCCTTGGCGCTGCGGCGCTTGAGATAAGATCCTGATAAAAGGCAGCCATTGTTGCATATACGTAAACGTTGATCCACAGAAGCGGAACAAAAAGTGTAATTATTCCCAGAAGATAAAGCGGAAGGAAGCTGATGTTAAGGTACAGGTACTTGAGCTTCTTTCCTTTCATCAGATGAATGCTGGTGGAAAGGATCTTTTTTACCGACCAGTCAGGAAAATCGTGGAGCAGGAAAAAGACCTGGGAAAAGACTATCTTGACGTAGTAATTAAGGATAAAACCAACTCCGGCGATGGCAAGAGCAAGGGAAATAAGCGTAAAATCAAGCTCTCCTGCTGAGGTCAGAAGATTTATAGCAACTGCCATGGGCAGAGTCATCAGCGTTGAAACGACAACAAGTATACCCTGTAGCCAGACAGCTTTCTGAGGCTGCTGCTTGAATCCAAAGAATATGTCCGATACGTTGATTGTCTGGGAATAGATCAGATTCATATAAAGGTATGCTTCACCTGAGATGAAGATACCCATAAGAATTGTAACTATAAGCGTTATTAGTCTGCCAAGTATAAAAGTGGCGCTGCTTCCTGAACCGGAAACGAAAGAAGAAGTTATCGACAGGACAAAGATCCTGATGATGCCGAGAATAACACTTGCACCCACAAGTGTTCCGTATTTCCCCAAAGACCTTTCCTTTGCTATGGCCTTAAGCTCTGCACTGCTTTTTAAGTTGTACATTTGTTACGCACCCCCGACCTTAGCCGGCAAGGTCAACGTTTGCTCCTAACAGTCCCTGCTTATCAAGGGATTTTCTGGCCTGCTGGTAAGGATTTTTTTCATCTGAATATTTAATCTTGGTTGCGGTCTCCCCACCGCTGACATAGGTGCGTCCACACTCCGGGCACACTGCTGTCTTTATTGAAACGGAAGCCTGAAGGACCTTGCCGTTGTTCTGTGCTGCGTCCTTGTAGGCGTTGCTTACATGTTCTGCTTCGTGGCCTCTTACTCTGGCGCCTGCAGCCTGTGGGCTTATATGTTGCGCAGTTTTAAAAGAAACCATCTCGTCTGAGCCGTCCTGATATTTGCGCTCCTTGCAGGTCTGACATTCCGCAGGAGAGGACTTCTTTCCGGGCTGAACCTGAGTTGACTCGGAAGGATTAAGTATAGGCTTGGAGCCTTCTGCCTGAGCGCTTCCCTGAGATCCAAAGAAGCCTAAAGCTCCGTATCCACTGTTCACAGCACCGATAATACTCATAGGTACCTTCTTTCTGCATGGATAAGGAAATCAGTCATCAAGAGGAATACCGAGATCCTTAAGCATGTCATCAAAGCTTTCACCATAGAGCTGCTCTGTCATGGTGTTCATCTCCTGCCTTACTTCTGGATTGGTGATCACCGTGTACATGCTGGATATAGCAACTGAATATCCAATGACAATTCCTATGGTTCCGTAAATGATGCCCTTTTTTGCCTGAGGCAGCAGCTTTTTGGCTGTGCCCTTGGAAAGAATGGCCATTACAATCGCTATACCACCCAGAATGATTCCTGAGTTAAAAAAGAAACAGAAAGGAATCGATAAAAGTCCGGTCACAAGGGCGATAGTAGCTGTATTTACGTGATGATCAAGCTCGTTATGGGCCTGATTGTAATTATAGTTGTTGTAGTAGTAATTGTTGTCCCCGTTGTCTCCCATAAAACTAACCCTCGACATACTTTGTTACTTTAGATTCTACAATAAATGCGGCTTTTTTACAATGTTTGAGGGCTTTTGTAAAGTCTTGAAAAGAAACGCAAAGGCTTGATATAATAAGTAAGTGCGTGCTGTTTATGAAAAGTTAAGCAAAAAATCAGGCTTTTTTTCGCAGGCAGCAATAGACAGTTTATTTATTTCAAGTGAGGATAGTATGGACATAGTATTAAAGATCAAAGAGGAACTTAATGTTGAGAAGTGGCAGGTCGAGGCAGCCATAAAGCTTATCGACGAGGGTAATACAATCCCTTTCATTTCCCGATATCGTAAGGAAGTGACAGGCTCCCTTAATGACGAGCAGCTTCGTGACCTGGACGAGAGACTTAAGTACTTAAGAGGTCTTGAGGAGAGAAGAGAACAGGTACTTGCTTCTATCGAGGAGCAGGGCAAGATGACAGACGAGCTTAAGGCAAAGATCATGGCAGCTGAGACCATGGTTGCGATTGAGGACCTTTACCTTCCCTATCGTCCAAAGAGAAAGACAAGAGCAAGCGTTGCAAGAGAAAAGGGACTTGAGCCACTGGCACAGATCCTTCTTGCACAGGAGACAACAAAGCCTCTTCAGGAGGAGGCAGCAGCCTTCGTTGATGAGGAAAAAGGTGTTAATGACGCTGCAGAGGCTCTTCAGGGAGCCATGGACATCATCGCTGAGGATGTTTCAGACAATGCAGATTTCCGTACATATA
>JAEEGL016942155.1_pt1 | contig 11718 bp, 6 predicted proteins | sample 9134231 | NCBI WGS metagenome assembly JAEEGL01 (sample SAMN16246548, study PRJNA631951) | gut metagenome | biome: gut microbiome; feature: rumen; material: fiber-attached | host: Bos | place: Iran: Karaj | collected 2018-10
ACCGATTTCTGGCTTCAGGGAACCCTTGCATTTTTCTGGATTATGGCATTTTCAAGTGCCACTCACGACATAGCAGCCGACGGATATTACATGTTGGCCCTTGACGGCCATGAGCAGTCCTGGTTTGTAGGCATACGAAGCACTTTCTACCGTCTCGCCATGATAGTTGGACAAGGAGTCTTGATAATGATAGCGGGAACCCTTGAAATCATCTTCCGCGACCAGATAGCCTATTCATGGAGTCTGCTCTTCTACGGCTGCTGCGGCCTGTTCATAGCTATTTGGCTATGGCATTTATACATACTCCCCCGCCCTACCGAAGATGGTATTCGCGAAGGAGTAACTGCCAGCACCATCCTTGCAGATTTCAAACATACAATAAAGACCTTCTTCCAGAAAGAACAGGTTCTGGTGGGCATTCTCTTCATGCTACTCTACCGCATGCCGGAGGGACTGCTCGTAAAGGTATCCACTCTCTTCCTCATAGACTCTGAAGGCAACGGAGGTCTGGGGCTTTCTCCTCAGGAGTTGGGATTTGTTCAGGGTACTGTCGGAGTAATAGGCCTTACACTGGGAGGCATCCTGGGCGGTATAGTAGCCAGCAATGACGGACTTAAGAAATGGCTGTGGCCAATGGTTTGCGCTATAACGCTTCCAGATATCGTCTATGTCTTCATGGCATATGCCCTTCCTACCAACCTGCTTACCATAAATATCTGCGTTTTCATCGAACAGTTTGGCTATGGATTCGGTTTTACGGCTTATATGCTTTACCTCATATACTACAGCCGGGGAGAATTCAAGACATCACACTATGCTCTGTGTACGGCCTTCATGGCTTTGAGTATGATGATACCAGGTCTTTTCGCAGGTGCTCTTCAAGAGGCTGTCGGATACCTCACCTTCTTCATCATAGTGATGGCATCATGTAGTGTAACGTTCATTATGGCATCATTCTTAAAAATCGATCCGTCTTTCGGACGCAAAGAGCCACAAGGCGACACACAGCAATAATAATCACATACATCAATACTGTCTGCCATACTGACAACCTGATTTCCAGGCTGGAGTATGGCAGATTTGTTATCCACTGCAGGGAAGCACTCATCTTCTGTACTACCGCAGACAATGGGGCCTGCAACGGAATACCCACAAGTAGTCCTGCTGCCAGGATTATAATAAGGAATGCCGCAGGAGTAACAATGAAGTTGGTAAGAAGGAAATATGTCGGAAAATTCCCGAAGTAGTGTGCTACCAATGGTGCTACTCCCAGTTGAGCAGTAATAGATATTACTACCATTCCCACAACGCAGTTATAGCACGCCCTGAAGAATATCACCAAAATGGAAGGGGGAAGGTCATCCTCTCTTCTGTATGTCAGGAATCTGTATATTGGTCCATACAGCATCAATATGCCAGTCATTGCAGCAAACGACATCTGGAATCCCACATCAAACAACCACTGAGGGGATATCACGAGCAGCAGCATGGCAGAGAAGAGAAGTACATCCATGCTCTTTGTATTTCTCGACATCATACGTGCCACGCAATACACTGTAAGCATGACGGCAGCCCTGGTGACAGAAGGATGAAAGCCCACCAACATTACAAATGCCCATACAGCAATCATCTCCGCTGCTACAGACAGTTTTGGGAATCTCCTTGTGGGCAAGAGGAACGAAACCAGCATGAACAGAATACTCAGATGCATTCCCGACAATGCCAGTATATGCGCTCCTCCGCTGGTAGAAAAGACCTTTCTCGTTTCCTTGTCTATGCCTTTTTTCTCGCCCAGCGTCATTGCGGCAACGATATCATAAGTCTCGCCTTCAAGTCCATACTCCGCATATCTCGCAGCGAGGTCTTTCCTTATTTCCCCCATCTTTACCGTTACTTTGTCAATATACGGCACATACCTGCCGGAGGAGCCTTCACTGCTTTTCATAAGGAAAACGCCCAGCACAAAGAGCGCTACTATAACAAAAGCCGACGCCACCCTTTCCCATCGCCTCAGTAAGGCCGCAAGAAAGAGTAGCGACAGTAGCAGGTAAACTATTTGGATATTGCTGACAGGCAGTTCCAAATACTTGCCAGCGACAAGACCCAATATTATCATTATCAGTGCGCTACGCACTTCAGTCCGTTTTGAATAAACACTCCGCTGTTTGGCTTCTTCTTCAGGCGGATTCCCTGCAAGTTGTATATTGCATCATCCTCCCTTGTTTTCTGCTCCTCTGAAAGGTGTGAGGTAATACCTGTTGTAGAAGGGTTGTAAGAACTTCCGAACACATACGACTCAGCACCGGGGAAATCAGCACTGTAACCAAACAATCCGTATGGCGTTCCGCCTGGAACTCTCCAAGTGCCGTCAGTCTTGTAGAAACCTACACCTCTGTCACCATTGCGGAACTCATATACATACTTGTATGCAGCCTGTGTAGCCGCAACAACAACGGTGGAATCGCTATAATATCCCTTTATGTATGTTGTTGAAGGATTAGCATTCGTTGTCTTTGCTGAAGGAACGAATACTGGATTCTTCACAGTTGAGTTGAATACAAAGCCCTTGTTTCCTGAGATTATCTTGCCGGCAGGAATTTCTGTAACCTTGAGGGTGTCGTATCCTTCCTTGTATTCATAATTGGTAACAGATAATATTGTCACTCCCTCTGGAACGATTACCGGATATGACGTGTATATAGCGCCCCAGTATTTTCCATATTTCTCAGGTGTTCCCTCCACCTCTATTGTCTCAGCAGTAATTTTCTTCGACTCTCTGAGGTTATATCCCAAATGAGGAGGCTGGTTGTAGCAGCAGTTCTGCTCTATCAGCTGTGCACGGTAGTCCAGATCATCCATCAGATGCGGAACAATATAGTTCGTTGTATGGTTCGTAGCATTCACAACAAGCTGATAGCCAGATGTTCCGCCTGTCGTCCAGCATATCACTTCTTCGCGCCAGTCGCCGAAAACGTCGCCTATAAGACAAGCATTGTTCTTTGAGGAATTATTCGTATTGCCGTATGTATAATTTCCTCCATTGACACATCCTGTAAGGCGTGAGAAACTGTTATAAGCAGGATCCCAGGTCTCTAGAACTCCCTTACCCCAGAAGTCATCGCCCAACGTACCTGTCCAGTACAGACGGTCTTGGGGAGATGCTCCACCGCCCCAAGTCTTTGAATCAATAACGCTGTTGCCTTCACCATCGAAGATATTACCCCAAGCAGAAGCCTGCCACAGCGGACCCTCACGTTCCGGGTCGAAGTTTGCCATGAAGCCGCGACCTGTATCGCCTGATGCTGTATTGTGTATTATAAATTCGCCAGTAGTACCGTCACGATAGTCCATACCATAAGGTTTCTCCTCGTGTACCATGAAAACCTCCAGTCCTGGGCGTGAGGGGTCAAAGTCGCTCACATGCAGGGCATCACCGTGACCAAGTCCCGTACGATACAATGTCGTGCCGTCAGATTTCAAAGAACCGGAACCAAAGATTATCTCCTGTTTGCCGTCAAGATTGACATCAGCGCTTGAGAACCAGTGACAGCCTTCACCATAGACAGTCTTTGAAAGCGTCTTCTTTGTTCCGTTGGCATATTTAACCTCACCACTGCTGGCAGTTAAAGCCCTGTGCAGCCAACGCAAAGTAAGGTTTGTGCCGTCCCAGTCATAGGCTCCGATAAAGGCACCGTTGTAGTAACCGCGAGAGAATACCGCACTCGGATTACCACTTTCGCCATCAAGCCATGCAATGCCACCAAGGTAACGCTCTGAGCGGTTCTGCTTGCTGTCTCCCCAGTATGCAGATCCGGCAGAATAGTTGGTATGATAGTTTATCGTCTTCAGCTCAGCACCAGTGCGTCCGTCGAAGACTGTTATCCATTCTTCGCCACTTTCCTGCTTGCCCCTTGAATTAAGGTAGTTGCCATTTGGATTCTTATCTACGCTGAGGTAGTTTCCTAGGCCGTCTATTGCTCCGTGACCGGTTTTTATCATAAATTCACCGAATCCATCGCCATCGAGGTCCCATGCCACGAAAGGAGAAGTGTGTGCAGAAGAGAACATATTCGGTCCGCCGGTAAGTATCCAAAGGCGCTTGCCGCTCATCTTGTAGCACGCATAGTATTCAGGCGATGTAGTACCCGTAGAAGCTGCATCCTTCTCGTTTGAAGGACTCCATTTCAGGATTATCTCGTATTCACCGTCACCGTCCATATCACAAATGGAGGCATCATTCGGACTGTATGTCGCTCCACGTCCCCAGATGTCAGTAGGAGCACCTCCCTCAAGGTCTATGTAATTCACCTGCGACTCCCACGCCTTACAAGTGTCCCTCTCCACTATCTCACCATTACCGTTATATACCTCAACACGATAGTATGACGAAGCCGTGCCGTTAGGATCTGTGAAGTTCGTCCTGCCGTCTATGAAGTTTCCACCGTTAATCTTGGTATTAATGAACTTGGCACTGGTACCTCTGTACAACTTGAACTTGGTGCCCCTGTCGTCAGTCTTTCTTGAACGCCAGGAAACAAGGGCGCCAGAACTGCCCGACTGTGAAAGGTTCACCGCCACCAAACCTCTCTTCAAAGGTGTTGCCTTTTGGGCATAAGCCAGAGCCGGTACTAGGGCTAAGAGAAATAATAGAGTCTTTTTCATATTGCTAATTTTAGTAATAATTACTTTTCAAAATGCTGATAATCTTTCAATGTACGCCATTCTCCACCCCATCTGAAGCCATGCTGCTTGAATAGGCGGTATATCATGCTGCCTTTCTTTATTTGCGGATTCTTGGCATATTTCCTTCCTGCTTCAGGCTTTACTATATTGCCTTTCACATACGGATTATAGAGTGGATTAATATCTATAGCAAGCCCAAGGGCATGTTTTGAAAGTTTTTTCTTGGAGCCGGTCATCACACGATAGTTGTAGCAGGATGTATTATTTGCCTCCATCATCTTATCATCATCACCACCATATTCGCTCGCAGGCCGCATGCTCTCTATGCGATATCTCGCCTTGTATAACTCCGCAAAAATCTCTTGCAGGTCTTTGGCAATGCTCTTGTTACATTCCAATGTTCCCGTCACCGGCTTTCCATCCTTGTCATAATGAGGTATCTGCAAGGTTACTATGTCAGAAGCAGCCTCCCCCTGTGCAAAAGTGACAAGTGAAGAGTGAAGAGTGAAGAATAATATGAAGAAAACCAAGCGCATCATAATTCTTTAACCTTTAACCGCTAACCGCTAACCCTTAACCGATAACCAACTATTTCACCATTTCCAGAAGTTCTTCTCCAGTAAGCCTGTAACTCATATCCGTAGCCTTAAGCACATTGTCAACAAGTTTCTGCTTGCGGCTGTGGAGACGCTGTATCTTCTCTTCTATAGTACCTTCGGAAATGAGGTGATAAACTGTCACAGCCTGCTTCTGTCCTATACGGTGGGCACGGTCAGTAGCCTGCGACTCTATAGCTGGATTCCACCACGGATCCATGTGTATCACATAGTTTGCCTTCGTAAGATTAAGTCCCAAACCGCCTGCCTTCAGAGAGATGAGGAATACGGGACATTCTCCATTCTGGAAACTCTCCACAAGCTGCTGACGTTCCTTTATCGGCGTAGCACCATCTATGTAGATATAATGTATATGAGCCTCATCAAGGGCATGTTTAATCTGACTAAGGTATGTCGTAAACTGAGAGAATACCAAAGAACTTCCTCCACCCTCCATAATGGTCATCAGCAGTTCTGTCAAGGCCACAATCTTTGACTTGCAGCATGCGCAAAGCCTCAACTTCGTAATTTCAGCCAAAGCATTGAAGGAAACATTGTTTGAATTATTATTCCTAATTTCTTCCTCTATGAGGGCCTTTGTCTTCTGCCTCATGGCCTCATACTTCAGTATTTCCTCTTCCGACAGCGAAACATGATGATATATTTCCTCCTTGTCCGGCAGTTCCTTCGCCACCTTATCCTTTGTCCTACGGAGCATAAAGGGTTTTATGAGGTGGTCAAGATTCTCCTGCGCCATCTTGTCGTGAAGCTGTTCTATCGGTTGTATGAAGCGTTTGTTGAAACTCTCGAAACTACCGAGCAAACCGGGATTTACGAATTGGAAGAGGTTCCACAATTCCCCAAGATGATTCTGTACCGGCGTACCCGTCAGCATCACACGATAGTCACTCTTCAGTTTCATTGCCACCGCCGATGTCTTGGCACCGCGATTCTTTATGATATGCGCTTCGTCCAGACATATCGTCTTCCACTGCTTCTTGACGACATAATCCTTTACACTTAACAGCAGCATATACGACATTACCACCACATCTCCTGCCGCAGCCTTCTCTATGGCCTCAGCGCGGTTCTGCTCATAATTGAGCATTGTGATGTTAAGGCTTGGGGCGAAACGTGCAAATTCCGTATTCCAGTTAGGTGTTACCGAAGCCGGTGCTATCACGAGCGCCGGACCTTCTTCTGCCCTTGCAAGCAGCAGGGTTATGGTCTGTATGGTCTTTCCCAAACCCATATCGTCTGCCAGAAGCGCTCCTGCTCCCCATTTGTTCAGTCGCATCATCCACTGATAGCCGTCTTTCTGATACTGTCGCAGCGTTGCCTTCAATGTCTTCGGCACATGTGGACGGTATGTTCCGGCTTCCCTTATGCGCTGGCGTATCTGCTCCAGTTCCTCGTCGCCTTCAAGCATCAGTTCACCGTCAAGCATATCGTTACTGAGCAGAGCCGCAGAGAATGGTGACATCTGCAGACGTGAGTGATGACGCGATGCTATGGTAGCAAGCCTGTTCAGCTGCTGACGCAGTTTCTCTGACAATGCCAAGAACTCGCCGTCACTGAGGCGGATATATCTTCCGTGACTTTGCGCCGAAAGTTCCAGCAACTGAGCCATCGAGAGTACCTTCTCCTGATCAACGTTGATGCTGCCCTCTATATCGAACCACCCATTTTCGTTGCGCCTTATACTACCGCTCCAGATGCTCGACTGACTCTTGTTCCTTATCGTCAGCGACATTCCTTCCGGCCATTCGCATATTATATTGTCCTGATGCTGCTGAGCATATTCCAGAATCGGCAACAGATCAAAAATGCTCAGTTCCATCGTTGTCTGACCAAGCATGCAGGTGGCTTCGTTATAGTCACTGAAAATCTGCTGCTCAAGTTCCAGGTTCCTTCTTATACGTGTACGCTTCTCGCCTAAACCGTCTATTACGACCAGCTTTCCTTTTCCCGGAGTCAGTCTCAACTTTCCTCCTTCTATCGGACGTATGAATATGTCAACGGAATATTTCTGTTTCTCCTTCTTGCGTATCTGCATCACCATCTTGGTATCTGCATCACAGATGGGCAGTGTCGAACCTCCTTCGAGCAGATCGCTGTGTATTTCCAGGCGTGAGCCGTCGGCAAAGCGCTGCATGCTGGCCTTGACAAGGAAATTGCGCAGTTTCTCTTCCATCGACAGAGGGAAAATCTTCTCTACAAGGCGGTCATAGTATTTCCGTTGTCTTTCTCCTATGCGTATGAAATCTATAGACGTTCTGCCGCGATGGCTGATAAAAATTCCCTGTTCTATAGCCTCGCGGGGCACATTGCTGTCAACGGTAAATCCCTTGGGAGTACGCGTCACATACATATACGGCATCTCCTCATTCACCTCAATGATATAGTGAGGTGAATACCTGCCTCCGTACAACGGCGTACCCTCCAGCACCTCAACGAGCACATCCTCTATCATCTTGGTCTGTCCGGCCATACGCTTGCCGGCTCCCCATTTGCCGTTCTTCAAAAGGGGCTGCATGCGCATCTCCACATTCCTCACACGTGTGCTGGTCATGAAATAGGCTTTTCGCGTCGGCGGAACATATTCCTCTTCTACGCCGTTCTCTTGCGGCATATTCATCAGAAGGGCGTTTTCATTCAGAATGCTCCATTGTATGCGTGTATCAGAAAACTCCTTAATCTGCGGTTCCACCGACTTTATCCCGATATACTGGCACATCATTTTTGCCAACATCCTGTCAATAGGCTTCTTGCTTGTCAGAAGTTCCATAAGGTCCTTCTTCTGCTGTTTTTCCGAAGAGGCACCGAACAGAATAGCATACAACAGTTTGGCAGCACGTGTCACATTGTCCTCCATAACCCTGCTTATGCCAAAAGCCTTCTTGCGCCCTTCCTCTGTGAAAGTACGCTTTGCTATGGTCACAAGATAGAAATTGGCTACATCCAGCGGCAGATACGGTTTTGAAAGAGAATAACCATTTTCCCTGTTATTCAGCGACAATGCCTTCTTGAAATGCTCCAAGCCTTTCTTGTCGTTTCCGTGCAGGGCTTCATATATGCCGGCGATGATACGATGGTCTCGGTTTGAAGACATCAGGTAGTCGGGCATCTTTCTGTAAGCCAGGAAAGCATACAGATCCAGGGTACATTGCAGAACCTCCTTCTGCTGGGCTATATCCGTATTCTGGTAGTTCTTTATCAGGAGCGTCAGGTGGTATATATCTGCCAGTTCTCCCGTTGTGAAGAGATTGTTAAGAGTCTTTTCGATGAGACCGAAGAAATTGGCCTTGTTCAGGAGCATCAGCAACGGAGCGAAATGATAATCCATAACGGCAGGAACAAGGATATCGAGGTTTCTGCCTATGGCGTAATCATCAATCTTCTCAATGCTTATCTTCTGGTATGAACTGCTGATAAACTCCCACAGCATCTTCTGCATGACGGTAGGCTGCAGTTCCGACCCCACAGCGTTCAGCACCTCCACTGTCTCCTGCGGCGCCTTATCCACCAAGTACTGCATCACTTTGACAAGCAAATGCGGTTTTACGCAATGGTCATAGGTATCAGTGCGCCAGTTGAAGGAATATTCGTCAACCAACCCCATCGAAAGCAGAGTTCTGATAAGATGCTTCAGGTCAGTACACGGCTCACCCGGCAGACTGTTCAGTATGGGCAATACCTTGTTAGCCTGCGAGCCCTCTGTATTGAAAAGGGCATAAATAGCGAGCAGCTGCAGCTGTTGTCTATTAAGTGCTGAAAGCAAGAGCGTATGCTTTTATGCGTTTTACCATAGCGAGCAGTCCGTTGGAACGGGTAGGAGAAAGATGTTCTTTCAGACCTATTGCCTCCATGAAATAGAGGTCGGCATTAAGAATTTCCTTTGCCGGCTGGTCGTTGATGACACGTATCAGCAATGCAATGATACCCTTTACAATCAAGGCATCACTGTCAGCCTGGAAATGCAGGATCTTTCCTTCCGCTTCCTCCTTTGCATCGCACTGTATCCACACGCGACTCTGGCATCCGTCGATAAGATTCTGTTCCGTCTTGTATTTCTCGTCCAGGGCGTCCTGTTCACTGCCAAGGTCAATGAGCAACTGGTATTTGTCCATCCAGTCGTCAAGGTCGTTAAACTCCTCTATTATCTCGTCCTGTCTCTCGTTTATGGTCATATATCTCGTATGTTAATTGTAGTTTCTATACTTTCTCCAGAATAAACAGTTTGTCGTTAGGCCTTACCTTGTCGGGCACAGCGATGCTTATTCTCTGTCCTTTCTTTGCGGTTTCAACGGGCTTGAGGTCATATCTTATCTCCTTTACCTCATCGATATACAGGGCTCCCGTCGTAGGGCCGGTTATCAGGAGTTTGTCACCTACGCTGATGTCGTGAGCCTCAACCTGAAACTCTGCCACGCCAATCTTCGAAAAGTATTTGATGGTCTTGGCGGCATACACTTTCTTTTCCGTAGCCTTCGAGCCGTATGCCTCGTTCCATTCGCCCAGCGTCTGTCCCTGATAGTATCCGTCCCAGAAACCTCTGTTGAAAACTCTCGCCAGCCTCTCGTCCCATGCGTCCTTGGCTGCCTCAGTGAATTTCTTTTCGCTGCCTTCGGGTGCGTTCTTGTCGGCAAGCACCGCATTCACGGCTTCCCTGTAGCATCTCACCACCGTATCGACATATTCCGGTCCACGTGCCCTGCCCTCTATCTTGAACACTTCCACGCCCGCATCAATCATCCTGTCGATGAAACGGATGGTTTTAAGGTCTTTTGGCGACATGATGTATTTATTGTCAACCAGCAGTTGGTTGCCTGTCTCAACATCAGTCACCTCGTAGCCTCGGCGGCATATCTGCACGCACTCGCCCCTGTTGGCACTTCTGTTGGCATTGTGCAGCGACAGATAACACTTTCCTGATATTGCCATACACAACGCTCCGTGGCAGAACATCTCTATGCGTATCGGATTGCCCGACGGGCCGCAGATATTTTCCTTCAGGGCCTGCTCGTGTATCGCCTTAACCTGCTCCATGTTCAGCTCGCGGGCCAATACTACGACATCCGCAAACTGGGCATAGAAGCGCAAAGCCTCTATGTTCGAGATATTCAGCTGTGTGGAAAGGTGTACCTCCTGCCCCACTTGGCGGCAGTACATCATCACGGCGATGTCCGATGCTATCACGGCACTTATCTTTGCCTCCTTCGCCGCATCGATGATTTCGTGCATCTGCGGTATGTCCTCGCCGTATATGATGGTGTTGACGGTGAGATATGACTTTATGCCGTGCTCCTCACACAGGGCGGCAATCTCCCGCAGGTCGTCTATGGTGAATGCCGATGCCGAATGGGCACGCATATTCAGCTTTCCTATGCCGAAGTATATGCTGTCTGCTCCGGCATTGACTGCTGCGGCCAAGGATTCCCTCGACCCTACGGGGGCCATTATCTCTAGATTTCCCATATTGCTCCGTCAGGAGTGTCCTTGATGATGATTCCTGCTTCGTTCAGGTCGTCGCGTATCTTGTCTGATGTTGCCCAATCCTTGTCAGCCTTTGCCTTGGCGCGGATGTCGAGCACCATTTTCATAACCTTGTCGAGGGCCTTGTTGTCGCCGGCATTGTCGGTAGTATTGACAAGTCCCAGTATCTCCTCTATCCACAGATGCATGGTCTGTGAGAGTGTCTCAAGGTCATCGGCACCTATCTTGAACTTCCTGTCCACAAGCAGGTTCACCTGGTGGCAGGCCTCAAACAGCTCACTGATGACCACAGGTGTCTGCATATCGTCGTTCATAGCAGAGTACAGCTTGTCGCTCAGACCCTTTACGTAAGCCGCTATCTCCGGACTTGAACCCTTTGCCGGCTGTATGCGCTTCAGGTCCTTCAGACCGCCCATCAGGCGTGCCAGACCCTTTTCTGCTGCCTCCAGAGCTTCTGACGAGAAATCGACAGTTCCCCTATAGTGGGCTGAGAGAATGAAGAAACGTATCGTCATAGGGCTGAACGGCTTTGTCAGCAGTTCGTGATCTCCCTTGAAGAACTGATCCAGGGTGATGAAGTTATTATATGACTTACCCATCTTCTGTCCGTTGATGGTAATCATATTGTTGTGCATCCAGTATCTCACTGCCTGATGTCCCATCGAAGCCTGTGCCTGAGCTATCTCACACTCATGATGCGGGAACACGAGATCCATACCGCCGCCGTGAATGTCGAATTCATCTCCCAGATATTTCCTGCCCATAGCGGTACATTCGCAATGCCAGCCTGGGAAACCGTCACTCCAGGGTGATGGCCAGCGCATGATGTGCTCAGGCAGTGCCTTCTTCCACAAGGCGAAGTCAGCCTGGTTATGCTTCTCCCCTACGCCGTCGAGTTCGCGCGAGGCATCCTTGATGTTCTCCAACGAACGGCCGGAGAGGA
>JAEEGL010255472.1_pt1 | contig 11717 bp, 12 predicted proteins | sample 9134231 | NCBI WGS metagenome assembly JAEEGL01 (sample SAMN16246548, study PRJNA631951) | gut metagenome | biome: gut microbiome; feature: rumen; material: fiber-attached | host: Bos | place: Iran: Karaj | collected 2018-10
CTCGATGCATTTCTTCGCGTATTCCAAGGCGTCGCGGTAGGTTACAATAGTGTCCACCAAGTCATCTGGAATCGGCTTGATAGCGGCGAATGTCGTACAGGTCGATACCCTAAAGGTTTTTCCTTTCACTTTCTCATAGAATTTCCATGCCTCCATGTCGTGGATATAGAACTTGCTTCCATCAAGGAACTTGATTGTGGGAGCAATGAGGTCATCGATATCCTGATTGATATGTACCTGGGAAAGTTGCGAGAACCACATCAACCAATCAGGGCAATCATTGATCTCATATTCCTGGTTGTTCATTCCGTCGTTGGTGACCTTAGTGAATCTAACCTTATCACCGTCCTCCATGAAACGTCGCTTATCGCTGTGATAAACTCGATGTTGTCCAGCCATGTAAAAAATTGCCTTTGATTTCTGTTCTTCAGTCATAATTTCTAAGAATTTAAAAAGTTTGAAAATATTTGAACTGTTTTTGATTCTTAATGACAAAATCGGCAAAAAGGTAAACTCATCGGTTGGCCTTTTCATTGGTCCGACAAGTTTACCTTCGCTCTACCTCGTTTGTCCCAGCATTTAAGTGAAAAACTTGTGATGCTCGCGGCCTGCTTCTCTGTCACATTTTTCCACCCATTTATCAAGCAATTTTGAGATGTGGTCACAAAGCCAATCTTGCACTTTACTTTCTCTTGGTATTCCGTTAATGTGGCGAGATATTTTTTTATCAATATAGTTACAGATCTTAAAGCATTTGAAAGCGAGCCATGAATCATAATCCAGCCTGAAAGCGCGAAATATCCAGATATAGATATAAATCTTCAACGGAGCATGATAGGGATCAGGAAAATGATTTTGCATTACATAATTGTCATCGATAACCGAATCAATGAACTTACACTTCTTTTTAAAAACCTTCTTCATAATCATATCATTTATCAAGTAAAAAATGGAATATACTCTTCACCAATCCTCATATAATAGGCTTTTACCAATCATCCTGAATTTTTGTACTATATTTTAAGAGCTTATTAAAAAGCACCTCTTTCCTATCAATAAGATTAAATACATCTCCAACAAACCCTGTTGTCTGAGCTTTTTCAATTAGCCAACCAGTTATAAAAATCATCAAAGGAGCCTCATATAAATCAGGAAAGAATTCCATTTCATAATCATCTTTTATTAGCCAATCAATAATTTTTATTCCTATTAAAAAGATTCTAAGCTCTAATCTAAGTTTTATATTATTAAACATATTAGAATTTTTTTATTAATAATTAGTACTCATTAATGCAAAACTTGGCAACAGGTAAACGGGCGCGATAATCTGTTTTTAAAAACGGCAGCGGTAGCCCAGCACTCAGAGCCACCACTGCCAGCATCACGCCATCTTTTTATTTTTAATCGATTGTACAACTTTATTCATTAGCATCATCGACTTCCTTTTTCCAATCTTCAATTAACTGCGGAAGATTTTCGCTCAGCCAACCGTAGAATTCATAAGGATTAAAAAAGTTGGAAACAAATTTTTCTATTTCTTCGTCCCAGTTATCAAACATCCAGATAAGCAACCATAACATTGCTGGTGCTCCATACTTACCAGGAAATTCTTGCAAAGACCAATCGCCAGATGCAATGCGATCAATAAATTTCATTTTCATTTCTAATGCAGTCATACCAATATAATTTAATCATTCAACAAAAAACTATCCTCTCTTAATGACATAATGGGTCAAAAGGTAAATGGAACCCCATTTTTTTAATTACTGAACCTGACGGACGCCCCACGCCCCATAGCGGGCGCAGGGCACATTCTCCTCATCACGTTAGCGATTGCCCTTCTTGATGTAGATGTACTTGGGATAGCGGCCCAGGACGAACAAGGTAACGGGACAGAGCCAGATTTCGCGGTCAAAACCGGGCAAATCAGTCACTGTGTAGGTCGAACCGCCGGTCAGCGAGTGCTCTCCCTGCACCAGGCAGGCATAGCCCGGCATCTCAAGGCGCCTATTGCTGGGCACCACATCAACGTAGGCAAACCTGTCATCATCGCTGAGGAAGGCACACAAGTCGTCGGCACCGGCTACCATCATCAGATTGTGATGATCAAAGGGCCATCCAGGAAAATTCACATACCAGCAACCGTCCTCCTCATGATTGAACTGGAGATTGTACTCACGACGACGTCCGAAAACACTACTTGCCATCACCTGCGCTCCATTGAGCAAATCATTAACACTGTAATTCATAATCAAAACAAATTTAAAGTTAGCGTTCTATTAATGACAAAAAACGCAAAAGGTAAATGCCCAAAAATCATTTGCCTGATAATGAACAAATTGCCTGCTAAGTCAAAATCAATTGGCTCAACAGGCAAATCCTCGATAATTCTGATATGTGTGGTTATTTCTTGAGTTTCTTGAGCAGGGCCGTGGCGCGCTTGACCAAGTCCTCATTGCTGCCATGCTCTTTCAGGTTGTTCAGCTCCCTGATGGCGCTGTCTTTATCTCCCTTCTTGAGGAATGCGAGAGCTTTGTACCAATGGGTGCAGTCGTTGTGCATTTGTTGCATCTCTTTAATGACTTCGGCGTTCTCGGCACCCATTGCGCCTTCATTGTATGTGGGCGCCTGGATCTTGTCGATGTCATAGACAACGGCCATCATGTCCTTGGCTTCCTCGTTCTGAATCTGCTGCCTAATGGCTACAAACTTATCGGGCTCACCAGCGATGGGCTTGTTATACTCTTTGGCGAGACTGGCCAGCGTAGGTTGCTTTATCGTTATAGGCGATTCAATTTCTATAGCTGTATCACATGCCACTTCATATGCAACATCAGATGGCTGCTGGTTTGTGGTGGGATTTATCAGAAACAGACCTACCACTAAGGCTATCGAGGCTGCCAACCCAGAAATCCACCAGAATTGTGACTTTGACCTCTTTGGGGCATCTGGGGCATCTAGGTCTATTGGAGTATCTATGGTCATATCCGCACTTTCCGCATAGGGCAGTGACTCTCCCATTGTCGCCTCCTCGAACTCCTCGGGGCTCATCTGGCTGATGGTATCGAGTTGGTATTGGCCCTCACGGTTCATGCCCTCTTCAATGATGCCCTGCACAAGCAGCGATGTGGATACCAGCCGCTCACGCAGTTCCTCATTGCCGTCGACCTCTTGCTCAAAGGCCTTGCGCTCATCGTCGCCCATCAGACCACGCAGATAGCGGTTGATGCGCTCATCATATTCTATATTTCTTTGTTCTAGTTTCATCTCTTCATTCTATTGAACGTTTCTGCCAATTTAATCTTCACCTTTGACAAGCAATGGCTCTTCTTAGACTTTGCCACATCGGCGTTTTTGTAGTTCATCTTCTCGGCAATCTCTTTCATGTTATTGCCTCCCCAATAATAGGACCACAGAATCGTCTTGCAGGGGTCGTCCATGTTGACGACAATGTCGTGTGCGGCCTGTTGCAACTCCGCGTGCTCTTGTTCGGTGTCATCAGCTAGCCACCGCTTGATGGCCTCCTGGGCTATACCCAGGTCCACAGGTGTGAGCACATTATCATCATCGTCCTCGCCAGTCGGGAGGTTGGTCCCTGTTAAGTGACTCGCATCGCGCTGCTGCTCACGAGCCACGTTTTTCAAGACGTTGATCACATAGGTCTTGAAGTTGCAGGTAATCCTCTTGAGATTACCACTCTTGATCTTCTCAAACACCCTGGTCAGCGCCTCTTGGGTCAAATCCTCGGGAGATAAATCGGATTTGCCGTAGTGTTTACGGGCATATTGCAGCACCGCCTCACGGACCTTCCCAAGAAATTTATTATCTGTAAATGGAACTATTGCCATAACTATCATTATTTGTCAAGGCAAAAGTAACATTTATTTCCAATAAAACATGCTATCTTTATGAAAACTTTAATTCATTCCCCCTACCTTATCAAACTCTAATCATGTCACCAGATCGTGATGCGGTTATCGGGGTCAAGCCACATTTCATCTCCAGGTTGGATATTGAAAGCCTCAACGAATTCATGCAGATTCCTCAATGGCGTGTTTACGCGATAGCGGCTTAAGGGATGGCATTGTTTTTTCATGTGTGATTGATATACTTCTTCATTCACTACCTCAGCGGATTGCTGACCGTAACTGATGAAGAAACGTTGCACAGGCGTGAAACCATCAATCTTTTCCCCTTCCCTGTATTGCCGAGTTTGGGTAAAGGCGTCCAATGCGACATTAATGCCTCCCAAATCTGCAATATTTTCAGTTAAGGTCAATTCTCCGTCAACATGCAACTCTTCGGTGATGGCAATCTGGTTGTATTGATTGACCAATTTCTCTGCAGCTGCCTTGAACGCCTGGTTGTCCTCTTCTGTCCACCAGTCCATCAAGTCGCCGTGCTGGTCATATTGCCTGGACTTGTCGTCAAAGGCATGAATCAACTCATGACCGATGATGACACCGATAGCGCCATAGTTGACCGCATCATCAGCATCAGGATTATAAAACGGAGGTTGCAGGATGCCAGCCAAGACACAAATCTCATTTTTCCTGGGCATATAGCATGCATTAATCCGATGAGCAGGCCTGGGCCAATCACCTTGATGTCGATCTTGATGATTATAATCCGTGACCATATTGTCACGGTGGAATCTGTACACTTCGGTGACATTCTCAAACAAGCTCCTATTGGGATCTATGACGAGATTACTGAAGTCCATCCACTGATCAGGATATCCGACCTTGATGTCAAGTGCGTTAAGCTTGACAAGGGCTTTGATCTTTGTCTCATTGCTCATCCATTTTCTGGAACTAATGCGTGCTGCCAGTGCTGTGCGAATAGAACGGACCATATTGTAAACCCTTACCTTGTCCTTATGAGAGAAGAAATGCTTCACATAAATTTGCCCAAGAGGGAAACTAAATAGAGCTTCAATCGTGCTCATTGCCGTTTCTTCTCGAGGCTTTCTTATATCCATTCCAGTCAACACGTTTCCAACGAATTCCAAATGGGCATCACTTATTTCCTCGCTAAGAATCCCAGCACTGAATGAAATATAAAGGCCGCTTATATAATCATGGATCTCTTGAGTCGTCATGTCTCTCATCAAGCCGATGACAAATGATATTATCTCAGGATTATTCACAACAACAGATTGAAGAGAAGTGAAACCTTGGATTTCAAAGTATGTCTTCCAATCAATAGTGGGGAACCCTTTTTGCAGCCGTTCAATAGAGAACACGTTATCAGTGGGAACATCTTTTCGGTTCTTATTAATCTCTTCGCCGGCTTCTATTATTCTGAGCTGGACGCCATATATTGTATTGCACATGCGTTGAGCGACACGTTTGCTGTAACCTGCCAGCATGAATGACTTGGTCATGAAATCACGGTAGCCCTGACGAATTCTCAAGTTATTATCGGTGTCCTTTGTGAGGATGTCTGAATCAAACAGAATGCCTGCATATGTAAAAAGATGAACCACAAGACGCTCGCTGTCAATATCATCAACGGCCACATGATAACAAAAGAACGGGTCAGCAGGTATTGGATGGTTATGATGCAAATCCGCAATAAACTGAGTGAGGTTTTGCTTTTTGTTATACGACTTTATCTTTTTCAAGACTGCAGCCAATGGGCTAGCTCCTTCACGATTTAACCTGTCAACATCAAGTGCCAGTTTGTACAAATCAGTTATCTTCTGCTCGATTGTGCCAAATTCCTGCTTAGCCTCACACAGTTTGTGAATGATTCCATGAAGGCGTTGTTGGTTCTGATCACTCAACTCCGTAAAACGGTTGAACATGAAACGATTGGGCCTCTCACTCAAGGGATGTCCCTTAATCCATCCGCCACAGGCATACTGATAGAATTCATCACATGGCCTCACGCTCTGATCCATGTCCATGAGGTTGATACCACAACCGGATTGAACCAGATCTTTCTTTGCTTCTTTGTTCTTATTATCCATATCCACCAATTCAGCGTTACATTGTTCTCTGACTCTTAATGCCAAATCGGGGTATAAGGTAAACGATGAAATAAAAAAACAAAGGTATGAGATGCTTGTGAATCATGCCACATTAGGTAGTGCCTTTTCTTGAATTAAAGACTTGCACTCAAGCATTTTCTTAATGAAGTTCTTACGCCTATCAATATCTAAGTTAATACATGATATTTCTTTGCTGATGTTGCTACGATTATTACATAAGTCTTTGTAATCACTGTGGTTATTTAAATACTCTTCTTCGACATTTCGTGATAAAAGAATTAATGTAACACCATCAACAACCCCTTTTTCTTTTTTTCGTTGCTCAACAATTTTGTTGATTACCTCTTTGTGAGGAGCTATCATTCCATCAACTTTGTCCAATTCATTTTTTTGCACTTGTTTTTTTCTCTCTGAAATTTGTGTTTCATCTTCTATTATTTGAGCTCGTTCGTCAATCTCGGGAATGAGGTTTAGGTTCATTTCAATAAGTTCGTCAATAAAATTTTGGAACTCAGGAAAATATTCAGTGCGGAATCTCATATTCTCTAAAAAGTTTAATGCTCCAGAAGTTTTCTCGCAACGTTTTGTAAAGGAAAATTCATCTGGATAAATACTAAAAACTTCTTTGTTATAATTATCCGCATCGACCACATATAAGAGATCATTTCCGTTGTGTTCTCTTTGCATGAGGTTTTCACAAAAGCATCTTGCATCCTTATTTAATTCCTTCAGTTTTTCAATCATTGTTTTGCACTCTCCAACAATATATTTCTGAATGAACGATGTTGGATCACTGGATATGTTTGCAGCATCCGCTATATAGCCCATTGCTGTCTCCCAATTATCTCGGGATGGTGAATAATTTTGTGTACACCGAATAAGCTCAATCATGTGAGCGTAATAGTAATTTACAATATGAGTATAAGGAATAATATCTATTCCTTTATATTGCAGTTTTAGTGTAAAGTATGAAGAAGAGCCATATCCAAAGTTTGTTCGCACAATGGCCTTAATGTCATCGTTTATGTTAAAGTTGAATTCATTCCAACCCATCATTTCTAAAGAACGCATTTTAACTTCATTTCGCATGCTTAAGGCATTCATAGTTCTTTGATAATCCATTGCATAGATATATCTTTTTACTTGATCCACAAATCTTTGCTTTAAATCTGATGCATATTCTCGCCCCGAATGATCACTGGCTTCCTTATTAATGTTTGCTATAAACACACCTGGATATACACCTTCAACATAGCTTTCGTCATAGCCGTAAGGATATAGATAATTATATCCTGTTGTCATGCTCTGTGGCAAAGATGAATACAACTCATTTTCCAATTGATAGACAGAGTATTCTTTGTTGTTGATCTTTGACTCTAAAGACCATATTAAGTCTTTACTGCTGCAGTCAATGAATTCTCTTCTTAATGACAGACCATTATCATTTTCTTCTATGCATAAAATATAGTCTTTATTGATAGCTGAAGTACACATAATTAACTCTGTTTAATCGTTGATAATTTCGGTTCACATTGCAAAAGTAATATAAAGCCTATTGTAGTTAAGATTTCTACAATATTGCAAAAATGCTTGTCAGCCCACATAAGTATAGTACTTGTAATCGATGAAGTTTTTACTGGCCCCCATATACAACTTAATGGGCAAATGCTTCTGGTAGTTATGGGGCTTTCTGCCACCATCGGAGTGATTCATAAGGGGGCCGAATAGTGACTTGCCTACGTATAGACCTGTATGGTGAGCCTCATGATTTCTATCAAAGAAAACCACCAGGTCGCCGGGCTTGGGATCATTGGTTTCCTTGAAACCCAATTTCTTGAGGTGATTCACAAAGTAGATGCACTGTGCCCAATTGGCGTCAGGGCAGTAGAATGCCGACACAGTGTTCATGCACGTCTGTGGATACTTGCCGACAGTACCAGTGTAATCCTTCTTCCATTCCTTCGGGAAATGGATAACATGAGAGAAATCATTGTTGGGTTGAGTGCACGCCTCAGACCTTTCAACAGCGATTCTGGCCTTTCCCGAGATACCTTTAGTGGATGGAGTCCAAGCTATGTAATAAATTACCAACGCCAACACGACACATAAAAATGCTTTCAAACTTTTCATCGCTTTTTCTCTTTTAATCTAAACTGTTTTTGTCTCTTAATGGCAAACGAGGGCAAAAGGTAAACTATTTGAATCTTTTTTTTGCTCAGTATTAAAAAAACCACATGGCCGAATGCGTCTCGGCCATGTGGGAACATTCAATTAGTTTGAATTTTATTATCTTAACAGCTTGAGTGGTTTAAAATGAGGTGTAAAAAGAAGGTATGTAGTAACATACTTATCAGTTAACTATAATAATTGATTATAAGTCTCTCTACATTTTGGGCAGCCCATGTGTTTACCATGTTCATCTTTGTATTTTTCAATTTGGGATCCACATTTGGGACAATAATAAATACCCTTGTTGTTGTGTCCATGCCCACGTTTCTTGTTAATCCATACAGGAACCGGTTTCCTTTCTACAATATATTTTTGTGCTTGCTGTTCATAGAAATCATCATCGCAGCATGACAAACAATTTGGACAGATGCGCATACCATTTGGGCATTTTTTGTGGTCACGAGAATCTATTAATCCTTTAGAACAGTGGAAACAGTGACTTAGATATACTTTATTCTTATACTCTACACAATTCGGATTAATACATGTATAATAATTGTGAGTATTATGGCCATTGTTATCTTTTGCCGTAAATAGCATATGCCCACATTGTCTACATTTTAGTCGATGAAACTTTTGACTTACTTTTATTGCTGTATTGAATAACCTTCCGATTTCCGGATCAGCTTCATAGCCTACTTCTGTATGATGCAATTTTGAGAATCCAATAATCTCAATCATATGATAAATTGTATAGTTGCGCCAATCATCGGATTCTGAAATAGCCTGGTTATCTAAACAATTGTGAAAACACTCTTTGCCTTGGCACCAAAAGAAAGGTTGATTTATAGCTTTGATTTTTTCGTTAGATAATTTTGGCGCACAATAAGTTCTAAATTTGTTATTATTGTATGATACCAGAAAGCTGTTGTTTTTATCAGCTGTTTGGTCGTTTTTATAATAAAAACATAATTTGATTTCCTTTAATAAATCTGGGTTGTACTCTGTTTCAAAGAAGTTGCCATTATGATTGTATTCACCGACATCATAGTTTTCTTCAATAGAGCGAACAACTCGAGCATGAAATTCCTTTTTCTCTCTCTCGCATTTTTCTATGTCTGTCAAATTATGATTGCCTTGTCTACTAAAGCCAAAAATGTCAACAGGAGGCCCAACTATAACATCCTTTCGAGGATAAATTCTCATTCGTTCAATTATACAAAATTGCTCAATAATTTCTTGAGTATAATTATCGATGTGATTATTCTGAGGCACAAGAAATTTATTATTTTCTACCTTTTCATATCTCCCACACAGCTGTTGAATAAAGTCAACGAATTTACTGATTGAAAAATCATTGATGCTAATGTCAATTCCTCTCTCATCATTAGTGTGTAATAACTCATTTTTAAGAAACACATTGAAGTCAAATTGAGCATTATAAGTAACATGCCATTTATTGTTTTCTATTCTAGAGGCATGAGTGTCAAGAAATCGTTGAATAAATACTAAAACGTTGTCTTCATTCAATTTAGATTGATCCAGTTTCTCAATTAGTTGATAACTTATGAATCCTGAAAATTTCTTATTCCTTAGTACTCCTCCTTTGCATTCCGGGATAAACCTATTCATCTTGAAGTCAATGTTGGGATGAAGTGTATCACATTTTGTGATAGCAAGATCCATAATACCATCATATGATAGGAATTCATTACCTCCGGTACGATATAATGTCAAAATATTGTCACAGAGCAATGGGACAGTAAGTACAACTGGCGATGCCGGTGATTCGATGCAATGTCGGTATTTTATGAACTCGTTGTACTGATTATCTTTAAATTTAGCCAATAATTCGGGACTAAAAGCAGTCAACTCGTTCCTAATATCGTGGAACCAGCGTTTTACAATATCAAGTCGTTTCTCTTCGTTTACAAGTGGGAAGATATTCGCAAGTTTTTCGTAATCACTGAAGGAGCAAACATCAAGCAACCACCTTTTTAATTCAAGCAATATGTTGCCATCAGGATCGACAACAACACCAGATGAATCGCTAAGAATATAGTCAATCGTCTGATAGATGTTATTTTCAGACTCATTGTGTTTTATCCTATCATCTAGTTTATTGAGTGCGTCTTGAATGATGTTTGGCTCATAGATTTTAATATTTTGGAATCCTATTTGACTTAATGCATCACAAATCATTCGTTGTTTTTTTATACTCAAGCATCGCATCAATTTGGATAGTAATTCGCAAAGATGTGGACGAAGATTTGGGTCATAAGCGACAATAGCATTTTTGACGTCATCAACATTCCAGATGTCATTATTTAACGACCAGAGCAATTCTAAGTATGAATATTTATGTTCATACTCATTCATGTGTTTTAAATATATATTGAGCAAATCTTTGAAATCCTGTGGATTATTGAGTGAGGCGATATGGAATTGCATTTTGACTTGATCGGGGTTGCTTACATCCGCTGTATCAAGATCAGCAACAAATAAATATGTTTTACATTTTCTATCATCTCTGTGAGCATCTATTATTATGCGTATTTCGTTGCCGAGAGATACAAATCTATATTTAGTTCTTATTCTCCTATAAGTATCCTCTTCACAGAATTCCTTCAGTTTCATAAAAACGAAAGGGTTGGACTTCAAAATACCATGCCCCACTTTGGTGATTGCAGTAGTGTAGTTAGACATATTTTTCTTTCTTTTTACCGTTAGCGTGGACAAACATGTTTGCAATTATTTTTTATTTCTGCAAAGATAAAACATTCTGAATAAAGAATCACATAAAAGCTCGAAAATGTACATTATTTTACATATCATTTCTTTCGCAAAAAAAGAAACAGCACTTTTGATGCCGTCTCTCCATAATTAATTAAATCATATTATCAGAAGCGATATCTCGGTTTAAGTCGTTTTACTTTGATACTTTGGGCATTGGGATATTTCCTCCATGCTTTTAAGTAGGCCCATAAACGACTGCTTGCCATAATCCTAATAGTGGTTGTCATGTTGTTAACTCTCACCGTTACCTCATACTCATTGTAGAAAGGCATGGGGCAAGGGTCAACGAATATCACATCTGGCCTCCATTTCAATAGTTTCTCTAAAATCTTCTTCATTTCACAAATTGGTTTTTGATTCTTTGTACCGTTGAGAAGGAATAGCCGGTTATCTTCGCTGTGTTTCTGATGGAATAACCCCGTTTCAGCAGCGATATGACCTCCTTATACTCCTCTCGTTTCTTATCCTCGCTCTTAATACTCCCGGTTTTGCGTCCGAGTTTTCCACCGTTCATCACATATTGGGCACGTCCGGAGTTAAGCCTGTATTGGATATTACTCCGTTCTATATTGCCCATTTCTGCAAGTACGGTGATGAGAATGGACGCGATGGGATTTACTTCTCCATTGGGTTGAAGCGAGTAGATGCCAAGGTTCTGTATGTAAACTGATACCTTAGCCTCATGTAGCCGTTCCAGGGATTTCAATACTTGCAGCGTCGATCTTCCCAGGCGGCTCAGTTCAGATAATAGCAGGTA
>JAEEGL010463591.1_pt1 | contig 11717 bp, 8 predicted proteins | sample 9134231 | NCBI WGS metagenome assembly JAEEGL01 (sample SAMN16246548, study PRJNA631951) | gut metagenome | biome: gut microbiome; feature: rumen; material: fiber-attached | host: Bos | place: Iran: Karaj | collected 2018-10
CTAAGCATATTCTGTCATTTATAAAGCCCTCTACAATAAAAACGTTAATGGGTACGTTATATATTTAATATATAAAAATACAAACGAAACTGAAAATGCAATATAGACTATACGCCCCAAAGGCAATTGATTGTGTAATAAATCTTCCGGCTTCCAAAAGCATAAGCAACCGTGCCCTCGTTATCAATGCTCTTTCGGGCAGTAAGGAGGTACCTGAAAACCTCAGTGACTGTGACGATACCGATGTTATGGTAAATGCCTTGCGCAATATGCCATACGAAATAAATATCAAGGCGGCAGGTACAGCCATGCGCTTCACCTCTGCCCTACTCTCCGTTTCCGAGGGCGAGGAACACGTTATAACAGGTACCGACCGTATGAAACACCGTCCTATCGAAGTGCTCGTAAACGCTTTGCGCAACCTCGGTGCCGATATTGAGTATGCCGGAGAAGAAGGTTTCCCGCCTCTGAAAATCCGCGGAAAGAAGTTGGCTGGCGGTCTGCTTGAGATTCCCGGTAATGTATCATCTCAGTATATCTCAGCATTACTGATGATAGGTCCAAAACTGACAAACGGTCTTACGCTGCATCTTACAGGCGATATCATCTCACGCCCTTACATCGAAATGACCATCTGCACTATGCAGGAGTTCGGAGCTGACGTGGAATGGACCGACGCCTCCACCATCCGTGTGAAAGCCGGCGGGTATAAGGAACGCCCTTTCTTCATCGAAAACGACTGGAGCGCATCAAGCTATTGGTATGAAATGGCAGCTCTGATGAATAAGGCTAACGCAAATGCAAATATTACGCTTACAGGCCTCATGGACGGTTCCCGACAAGGAGATTCTGCCATCAGATATATGTTCAGCGTACTTGGCGTGAAGACCGCTTTCAAGACGAGAAAGAAACTCGTACCAACGAACGTGGCTCTAAAGGCTCAGAAATGTATGATGCCACGCTTCGACTTCGATTTCATAAATCAGCCAGACCTTGCACAGACTCTCGTAGTATGCACGGCTCTTATGGGCATACCATTCCGTTTCTCCGGACTTCAGACCCTCCGCATCAAGGAGACCGACCGTATAGCGGCTTTGAAAAAAGAGATGAAGAAACTGGGCTATGTACTCGATGATTCAGAAGAGGGTGTTCTCTCATGGGACGGCACTCGTTGTGAGCCTGACAAAGAACCAGCTATCGACACCTACGAGGATCATCGCATGGCAATGGCATTCGCCCCGGCAGCAATTCTCTTCCCTGGTCTCATAATCAACAACCCAGAGGTTGTGAGCAAGAGCTATCCTAAGTTCTGGGAGGATTTGAGGGAAGCTGGATTTGAAATCAGATAAATGAAGCGTTCCTGCCACATACTACCATTACTCATCGCAATAGGAATAGCAATAGCGATTACGTCGTGTTCAAACAAGAAGAACACGGCGCAGACTCGTTGGTGGCAGGCATTCACAGCGAAATACAACACATACTATAACGGCACACTGGCATATATCGATGCCTCTTTAGAGAAAGAGAACGGCAATCAAGACAACTATACTGAGATGCTGCCTCTCTATACCGTAGGCAACAAGGCAAGTCGTGAACTTGGCAAGGGCAACTATGAGACTGCCATAGAAAAATGTCAGAAGACCATCAAACTCCATAGCATCACAGCACGTCCGGAATGGAACAAATCACGCAAAAAGACCGCAAGGGACATTGAATGGCTAAACCGTAAGGAATACAACCCTTTCCTATGGCGAGCATGGATGCTCATGGGCCGCTCACAGTTCTATAAAGGTGACTTCGACGAGGCAGCCTCAACATTCACCTATATGTGCCGTCTCTACAAGACACAGCCCGCCATCTACGGTAAGGCTCGCGCATGGCTGGCAAAGTGCTATATCGAGCAGGACTGGATATACGATGCCGAGGATGTGATCAGGAATATGCAGCGCGATTCCATTGACTGGCGTGCGCAGAAGGAATGGGACTACACATACGCCGACTACTACCTACATATAGGCGACCTTGAGAATGCGGAGAAATACCTGCGCAAGGTTGTGAAACACGAGATGCGCTCAAAGCAGCGCGCACGTGAATACTACCTTCTCGGACAGGTAGAGGCTGCGCTCGGACGTAAGGACGAGGCATACAAGGCTTTCAAGAAGGTTATCCGTCAGAATCCTCCATACGAAGTGGAGTTCAATGCCCGAATAGCCATGACGGAGGTTCTTGCCGACGGCACTCAGGCACGAAAGATGATAACCCGCCTGAAACGCATGGCATCCGATGAGAACAACAAGGAATATCTCGATCAGGTATATTATGCCATCGGCAATATCTACCTTACCCTGAAAGATACCACACAGGCAATATACGCATACGAGGCAGGAAACAAGAAGGCTACACGCTCCGGCATAGAGAAGGGCGTGCTGCTTCTGCATCTCGGCGACCTGTACTGGGCAAAAGAGAAATACGGTGATGCCGGACGCTGCTATGGCGAGGCTATCGGACTCCTTGACAAGGACCGCGACGACTATGAGCAACTATCGGAACGCAGTAAGATACTCGACGAACTCATACCATATACCGATGCCGTGGAACTTCAGGACTCTCTCCAACTCCTTGCCAAGATGAGTGAGAAAGACCGTAACGCGGCTATCGACCGCGTCATCAATGCCTTGAAGAAGAAGGAGAAGGAAGAGCGCGACAAAGAGGCTGAGGAGAACGTGGCTGCTGTACAGGAAAAATACAATACAGGTCAGAGGCAGAACAAAAACACTATGCCTCAGAACAACAACCGTGCTACAGGAAGAAGAGAGGCTACATGGTATTTCTACAATCCTACAACCGTACAGCAAGGAAAACAGGCCTTTGCTCGTACATGGGGAAAGCGCGATAACGTGGACAACTGGCAACGTGCCAACAAATCCAATGTCAGCGACTTCGACAGCGAGGAATCCCAGGAGGCTGAGCTTACCGAGGAACAGCGCGACTCCATAGCAGCCGTTGAGGAGAAAGCGGAGAAAGAGAAGGCCCGTCTTGACACGGCAGCCAACGACCCTCACAAGCGCGAGTATTATCTGGCTCAGATACCTTTCACCCCAGAACAACTTGAGGAGAGTAATGCCCTGATAGAGGACGGTCTGTTCCATTCTGGCATCATCTTCAAGGATAAACTCGAGAACCTGCCTCTCTCCGAGAAATCATTCATGCGTCTGCTACGCGACTTCCCCGACACCGAGACAAAGGACGAGGTTTACTATCACCTATACCTGCTCTACTCCCGCAAGGGCGACAGTTTCAAGACACAGGCGTACCTAAACAGACTGAAGAACGAGTGTGCTGAATCCAAGTGGACAGCCATTCTCACCGACCCTTATTTCGAGGACAATGCGAAATATGGCACTCATCTCGAGGACTCTCTCTATGCAGCCACATATGAGGCATTCAAGAACGACCGCTTCGAGGAGGTGAAGAACAACACCGCCATATCCGACAAGCGTTTCCCTTTGGGCGACAATAGGGATAAGTTCCTGTTCATCTCCGGACTCAGCCAGCTCAATGAAGGCGATGCCAACGGTTGTCTTGCCCGACTTGACACCCTCGTAAAGGCATATCCGCAGAGCAAGGTAAGCGAACTTGCAGGTATGATTATCAACGGAGTACGCCAAGGCCGTACCCTTGTGGGAGGCAATTTCAGCATGGAGGATGTATGGAACCGCCGAACAGCTGTAATGTCGGACAAGGACACTACGAATGCCAAGGGATTCTCTGACGAACGCAATACGGAGTTCACCTTCCTGTTCGTGTATAATCCCGATTCCATAAGCGAGAACAAGCTGCTGTTCCAGTTGGCAAGGTTCAACTTCACGAACTTCGTGGTTCGCAACTTCAACATAGAGATTGCCGATGCCGCAGGCCTTCACCACATGATGGTGACAGGCTTCCGTTCATTCGACGAGGCCCGTCAGTATGCCCGCGTATTGTATAAGAACGACGGCATGATGAATGCGGCAAGGGGTAGCCGTTCTGTTGTGATAAGCAACGAGAACCTGCCTATGCTCGGCACTCAGTATAGCTACAACGACTACGATGCCTTCTATACAGAGCACTTCCAGCCTCTCAAGGCCGACAATCCTTATATGCTCTACGAGCCTGACTATGACGAGAAGGAAATAGAGAAGGACTTGAACAGAAGGAACGTGAACGTCAATCCTGCCCTGCCATCCGAGACCGTTGCACCTAATGGCGCAGCACCGGTTTCAAGCTCTGATGATGCCGAGGACGAGGAAGAAAATGAGAACAACACCTCATTCGGTCTGGATATACCGCAGAATGATATTCTCGATCCACAGACCGAGGAAACCATAACCGTTCCTACGGAAGAAACACCTGTTCAGTCTCAGCAAGAGGAGAATGCAATCTCCGTTCCTACGGAAGATGCAGACTCTCCTGCTCAGACTGAGGACACGGAGAACGTCCTTGACATCCCTACTGCCCCTGCCACAGAGCAGCCACAGCAGGAGGAGGATGCAATCACCATTCCAACAGAAGAAACAGAAACTCCTACTCAGACCGAGGACACGGAGACCGTCCTTGACATCCCAACTGCCCCTGCCACAGAGCAGCCACAGCAGGAGGAGGATACCATCACCATTCCAACGGAAGAAACAGAAACTCCAGCTCAGACTGAGGACACAGATGTCATCCTTGACATCCCTACCACCCCTACAACAGAGCAGCCTCAAAGCGAGGACAGCTTCATCCTTGAAGATAACACCTCTGAGAACAATAACACTCAGGAAGAGGAAATCATTGTCGTTGAGGAAGACAAGAAGCAAGAGAAGCCTCAGCAGGAGGAGGACATCATTCTTGATGACAGCAACAAGGAAGACTCAAAGCTCCTCGAGGATGAGTACTATGAGTTGGATGGATTTTAAAGCCTACCTCATCCTTCCCCAAGGGAAGGCTCCCCCCCCATCCCCCTCCAGGGGGAGTAGTTACAATTGAGAGCGGAAAGGCATGTTAATTGTTAATTGTTAATTGTTAATTATTAATTGTCAATTGTTAATTAAAAAATGACCAACGGACATTTACTTTGGGTTGACGACGAGATTGAGCATCTCCGCGCCCATATCATCTTCCTTGAGAAGAAAGGCTACGACGTAGTGACGGTGAGCAATGGCCTCGATGCCGTTGAGCAATGTCAGCAGCAGACATTCGACCTCGTCTTCCTCGACGAGATGATGCCGGGTATGTCTGGTCTCGAAACCCTTCAGCGCATCAAGGACATACAACCGCAGACTCCCGTCGTGATGGTGACAAAGAGCGAGGAGGAGGACATCATGGACCAGGCTATCGGCAAGAAGATTGCCGACTACCTCATCAAGCCCGTCAATCCCATGCAGATTCTGCTCTCTATAAAGAAGAACATACACAGCCGCGAGATTGTCACCGAAGTGACACAGACAGGCTATCAGCAGAACTTCCAGAATATATCAATGAAGATATCCGATTGCCGAAACATCGACGATTGGAAAGAGGTGTACAAGCTCCTCGTGAGATGGGAACTGGAACTCTCCGCCACACACTCATCTATGACCGAGATGCTGAAGATGCAGAAGGAAGAGGCTAACCTCGGATTCGCCAAGTTCATCAAGAACAACTACATGGACTGGGTAGCACAGACCCACTCCCCGCTCTCCCTTAAAGGGAGAGAGCCGCTATCGCCATCCAAGTCCCCCTTTAAGGGGGATTCTGGGGGTCTTCAACGCCCAACGATGTCTCCCGACATCTTCAAGACAAAGATATTCCCGCTTCTCGACAAGGGCGAGAAGGTGTTCCTTATCGTAATTGATAACTTCCGTTTCGACCAGTGGCGCGTGCTTGCCGAGGAGATAGGCGATATGTTCGATATCGAGGAAGACCTCTACACCAGTATCCTGCCTACTGCCACGCAATATGCGCGTAATGCCATCTTCAGCGGTCTTATGCCACAGCAGATAGCAAGGATGTTCCCCGAGCTATGGGTTGACGAGGACGAGGACGAGGGCAAGAACCTCAACGAGGCACCGCTTATCAAGACTCAGATTGAACGCTATCGCCGTCACGACACGTTCTCGTATCATAAGATAAACGACTCCAACGGCGGCGACAAGCTCATGCAGCAATTCAAGTCGCTACAGCAGAACAGTCTCAACGTGGTAGTTATCAATTTCATCGATATGCTATCCCACGCACGCACAGAGTCGAAGATGGTACGCGAGCTTGCAAACAACGAGAGCGCATACCGCAGCATTTCCCTAAGCTGGTTCAAACATTCCGTGCTCTCCGAACTCTTCACCGCACTCGCCCAAACCGACTACCGCGTCATCCTAACCACCGACCACGGCAGCATACGTGCCGACCGTCCGGTGAAGATTGTAGGCGACCGCAACACCAACACCAATCTGCGCTACAAGCTCGGCAAGAACCTGTCATACAACAGCAAGGACCTCTTCGTTATCAAGGAGCCGCAGAAAGCACAGCTCCCTGCACCTAACCTCTCCACGAGCTACGTGTTCGCCACCGGCAACGACTTCTTTGCCTACCCGCACAACTCCAGCCATTACGTGCAGTAACATAAGGACACCTTCCAGCACGGCGGTATCTCAATGGAGGAAATGCTCATCCCGCTCATCACGATGAAGGGAAGGAAGAAATAAAAAGCCTAACCAAGCCTTCCCAAAGGGAAGGATGTTTTATAGAACCCTTCGCTAAAAAGAAGGCTTGGTTACTAATGCTTGTCAATATATAATAACGTTTAACTTACTATCTAACATCCTTCCCTTTGGGAAGGCTTGGTTAGGCTTTAATTATGTCAATAACAATAAACTCTCTTGCCCAAATCAACGAGGCTGCCAAGCAATTCGTGGCTGCCATGGGCGACAACACCATCTTTGCCTTCTACGGCCACATGGGCGCAGGAAAGACAACATTCATAAAGGCAATATGCGAGGAACTTGGCGTGAAGGACGTCATCACCTCCCCAACATTCGCCATCGTAAACGAATACACCGACGGACAGGGCGAGCCTGTCTATCACTTCGACTTCTACCGAATCAAGAAGCAGGAAGAGGTTTATGACATCGGCTTCGAGGACTATGTAGAATCCGGCTCTGTCTGCCTTATGGAATGGCCAGAGCTCATCGAAGACATCCTCCCTGCCGACACCGTGAAGGTCAGCATCACCGAGCAGCCCGACGGTTCCCGACTCGTGGAAAGCATGAAATAAACGCAAAAAAAAGATTCATACTCACATATAAGATTGTTGCGGATACTGCCCTATCCCTCAACAACTTATGTGAATAGTCAGACAAATGTCAGGTAAATGTCAGTTAGAAAAGTTGACATTTACCTGACTTTTTTATACCTTTGCCCAAGATTATCCCCCCTCAAAAGAGTATGAAATCACTTCTTGTATTATTCATTGTTTTTGCATGTATGGCATTGTCCGTAGATTACCTATGGGTCGGCTATGGCATTGATGAAGTCAAGGTATTCCAATATGTCATCAACAAATCTGATATGATAACATTCACCGACAACATGTATTGCTACGACATCTCATACCCAGACTTCCTGTATCCCGCAGAAGACAACGCGGACGGAGCAAACCGATTCAACTACAACGGCCGAACCGACCTGATGGTAGAAACAACCGTTATCGACTCCATACAATATCTGAAGCAGAATTCAGACAAGATAATACAAGAAAGAGACTGTGTTTACATCGAGGGCGACTATATGGAGGGCGACAAAAGCTGGGAGAACATGCGTTTCCATACCAAGGCTGTCCATTCCGGCAAACTATGGGTTACATATACCGTGGTATTCAACAAGAAATTCGAGCAATCTGTTTCACGAATGATTAGTATAATAGACCGATGGAATCCCAAGATACTGTAACCCTAAGTCACAATCCTCCATATCAGAATACTATCACTTCTTCCTCTCCTCCATATCGCAGTAGATCTTGAAGAACTTGTCATTGATTTCATCTCGAACACGGCGGTACTCGTTCATCCTGAACTCGTAAGTACCCTCCGTCACCTTGCTCGGATCATCGAAAGGAATATGGATACGATGCTTCACGTTACCGTTAAAGACAGGGCAGGTCTTGTTGGCATTATCACATACGGTTATAACATAATCCCAATCTTCGTTCATGTATTCATCAACCTGACAAGGCTTGTGGTCACTAATATCGATGCCCATCTCACGCATCACGAGTACGGCTTTCGGATTGACGCGAGGCTCAGCCTTTACACCGCCAGAATAGACAGCAAGATCTTTTCCGTAAGATTCCAGGAAGCCGTGTGCCATCTGACTGCGGCATGTATTGCCTGTGCAGAGTACGAGAACCTTTATGCCATGTTTCTGGGCATTCATTGTAACTGTGCCCACGAAGAGGGCAAGAAATACCATAATGGTTTTCAGCATTGTTTTCATTTCTGTTTCTTTATTCTTCTTTTATCGGATTATTGTAGAGTATATATCCATCTATTCCCAATCTCATATTCTTATGATTCTTGTTATAGTCGGTTATGCTAATTCTTGTGCTTATTAACAGAGCATCGCCCTTGACCGACTTAAACTTATATACTACAGAGTCATTGAGATTCTTATGACGGATAAGGAAGTCGCCATGATTCTCTAAATGGTATATGAAAGTGGAATCATTACAGGCATATCCTATATTATCCTTTTCTGATGTTGTCGCATCCGTGAGCAAATCACAATATTCGTCACCAAGGTATTCAATATATTTATACCCATCCGTCAAAGGAACGTTATTGAGCGAGTAAGAGTAATTCATCTCATAGCTATAATGGAAATCACCATCAACATCCTTTATTTTCTTACCATCATTATGATATACCCACCGGCAGTTTTCGCCCAATACAGAGCGCGACCAGATATAGCCATAGCTCTGAATATCACTAATAGTATTATTGAAGGTCAGAGCATCTTTCTCTGGCATTTTGCTTAAAATTCTCTCAAATTCATAGTCATCAAGATCCTTCTGTAGAATACCATACTTTGCCTTCAGCTCCAGGAATCTGTTTACCAGTATCTTCTGGTAAATTCTGTTATAGTTCCATGGATGAACGGAAGTAAGCAGAACGAGCATCGTGAAACTGATACTAATCCAATGAATTCGCCTTGCCTTGCCAAGCCAAAGTCCTAATGCCACGGCATACAGCCAGATGTTGAAAGTAAGCATATAAAGACGATTGGCAGTAATACCATAATCCATGAAACGACGTCCAAGGCCTATGCTCATAAGTACGAGCAGAGGCAATGAGAGTAGCGGAAGCTTCTGCGTTATCTTAACCTCGAAACCATTATATTCCTTATCCCTGATATACGGATATAGCAGGAAGGTAATTGCTATCACCGAGCACATCATTACAGAGACGAGCATTGACAGCGTACCTTGAGGCAGAGTCCATGTAAAGAGTATCTTTAATCCATAGACATAGAGAACGGCCATATAGAGCAAGGTCAAAGGCAGGAACAGGAACTTTGTAACGCCTATCAGAAACTTATTCTTTGGAACGTTGGAGTTGAACTTGTCTTCGCCCGACGGAATACGGATTAGGAACAGCAACGTAGGGAGCGTTACAAGGCACAACACACACAGGGTGTAATATACCTTGTATTCCGCCTCAAAATCGAATAGCTGAGCAGAACCCATATACAGCAGGCACAAGCCGCCAAGCATGATGAGTCCGACAAGGATACCGATAGCAGCACCTACCGCCAATCTCAGCACGAAATTCCACGATTTCCTGTCATCTTTTTCTCCCATGAAAGGAAAGAAACAAACTGCCACGAGCATTGCCAGTATAGCCGAACTCTGTGCTATATATACAGATTCGTCAATATAAGCCTTCAGATGCAGGGAGTAGGCATCTGCTGCAAGCACGGCAATAGAGCCAAGCCACAGCAACGCAGCCTTAGGCTTTTTGAACACGTTGGAAAGTCCGTATTCCTCTCTTTCCTCCGTACAGATATGCAGCAGGAGAGTCAGAAGCATACCAACGCTGAAAAAGAAAGTGAGCCAGTCGGGAGACTTTTCAAGAATGATATTTTCAATCATCAGAATAGTCAACGCGGCAAGAAAAGCGATAGTAGCAGGAAACCTTAGTACGGTGTCCTTGCTATTGTTCCAGAAAGCAGATAGATTTATCTTCATAACAAAAGGGGTGTATTACAATTCTTTATATATGTTATTGCTATTCTTGAGAAAAACAACACATCTGCAAAATTAATCAATCCCCCGGACATTTCCAAATTTTTCACATGAAAACTTTCCTTCGTAGTGTGTGTAAACTGAAGGTACGTATTTCCGGATTCTAATTGCAAATAACGACATACCATTTCAATAAGACAATTATGATACCCTTCAAGCTCCCATCCGGAATAAGAGCTACATAAGACTCACCAAGGCGGTACTTTTTACGTGTTTTTACCCCTATATGACCTCGCGTCCGAAGCACTCTCTTCACCACAACAAAGATTCTAAAATCGCAAGACATGCAACTTCTCCGAGCAATATTTTGATAAATTTCGAACACGGGAAACACTGAAATATAAATGAAAAGTGTCATGCTTCAGCTTGATGAGCCTTTGCTCAGCCCCCAATATAGCTCCCTTCTATCGCCCTTTCATAGAAGGGAGAGCGATGGGATTTGGAACGGACTTGAAACGGACCTGAAACGGACTTGAAGCGAAGGTAGAACGGAGGATCAACGGAGGCATAACTGCCATTGAGCCTTATTGCTCACTTTTACATTTGGAAAAACAGAATTTTTACACTACTCGTCAACTCGTCACCCATAGCGTTGTAATGATATGTGCATCAGAGAATTACACGGGTGATTCATTTCGTTGCACTCGTCACCCACTCGTCACCCTTACTTGATATATTGTCTTGATATAGAATAACTTACAGAGTCAATTCACTCGTCACCCTAAAAATTGGTTACGAGTGGTGAGAGAGTAAATAACGTATATAATATTCATATAATCAATAAGTTACACGGATTTTGGTGATGAGTGGGGTAACGAGTGAGGCGAGGCGAATTAGCACTGTAATCATCAATGCCACAACAATTTACAACGTTACGGGTGACAAGTGACGAGTTTTTTCAAAACTCTTTTTCCGAACATGAAATTGCAATCTCTACATTGCAATTCATGAATATATCGAAGATTATTTGTGTCCGATAAAATACGAACACAGATTGCACAGATTAAATAACGTCAGTTTGACGACTTGCTTCAGCTTGATGAACTTCCTATATGGCAAACAGCGAGCTGTTTGCCATATAGGAATTATTCGCTACGGCTCATCAAGCTATGCGAGTCATCGAGTTCACGTTAATTTACTGGTTTAATTTACTTAGAATTTACTTTCTAAAACATCTCAGGGCGCAAGCCCGGCTTTAAAATTGGGAACTTGCTTTAGCTTGTTGAGACTTGCGAAAAATTATTGTCAGTTCAGCATCGGAGATGCGTCCATATTTTTTCGTTGAACTAGGGACAAAATAAAGAAATCCCGCAAACAAGCTCACGCTTGTCTACGGGATAATGTGTGAGAGAGAGAGAGTGGGCGTTGACGGATTCGAACCGCCGACCCTCTGCTTGTAAGGCAGATGCTCTAAACCAGC